>Ga0315285_10000763_pt1 | contig 33494 bp, 23 predicted proteins | sample YL17G09_36_MG_FD_203698 | JGI IMG/M metagenome (GOLD analysis project Ga0315285, IMG submission 203698) | Sediment microbial communities from Yellowstone Lake, YNP, Wyoming, USA - YL17G09_36 | ecosystem: Environmental > Aquatic > Freshwater > Lake > Sediment | place: USA: Wyoming | collected...
CGATGGCGGACAGCCGGTCGCCATCTTCAGCCTGGAAATGAGCAAGGAGGCCCTGCTCACCCGCCTGCTGTGCGCCGAGGCGGGGGTGGATTCGCACAAATTCCGCAGCGGCTTCCTCAATAAGGAGGACAACATCAAGCTGGCGCAGGCCATGGGCCGGCTGGCCCAGGCCCCCATCTACATCGACGACACCCCCGGCCTGCGGCTGCAAGAGATGCACGCCAAGGCCCGCCGCCTGAAGAAGGACCACGGCCTGGCCCTGGTCCTGCTCGATTACCTGCAATTGATGACCGCGCCCAAGGCCGAGAACCGCAACCAGGAAATCTCGGCGCTGTCGCGCGGCCTGAAGGGGCTGGCCAAGGAACTTGAGGTGCCCGTAATGACCCTGTCGCAACTCTCGCGCGCCCCCGAACACCGCGGCGGCGCCGAGGGCGGGCACCGGCCTCAGCTCGCCGACCTGCGCGATTCCGGCTCCATCGAGCAGGATGCCGACGTGGTCGGCTTCCTGTATCGCGAGGAATACTACATGCGGATGACGGGGCGCGAAGTGCCCGACGACGTGGCCGGGCGCGCCGAGATGATCATCGCCAAGCAACGCAACGGCCCCACCGGCAAGGTCCACATGGCTTTCCTCGACCGCTTCGCCCGCTTCGAGAATCTCGCCGAGAGCGTATCGCCGTTCTAGGCTGTAGGCTGTAGGCCGGAGGCTGGAGGCCGTAAGCTGTGCGCTGCCGGGCTCGTGTGGCGTCTGCGAGTGATCGGTAGGCCGCAAGCCGACAGCCGCAAGCCGAGAGCCGACAGCCCACAGCCTACAGCCCACAGCCGACAGCCTACAGCCTAGTCACCAAGCTGCGGCCTCCATTAAACTGGAAGCCATGACCGGACGACCGGCCTGGGCTGAGGTTTCTCTGGCGACGCTGGGCGAGAACTTCCGCGCCCTCCGCCGGCACGTGGGCCCGGGCGTGGAGGTGGTCGCGGTGCTGAAGGCCAACGCTTACGGACACGGCGCCGAGGCGGTGGCGGGCGCGCTGGCGGCCGAGGGCGCGGCCTGGTTCGGCGTGACCAGCGCCGCCGAGGCCCTGCCGCTTCGCCGCGCCGGCCTTTCCCAGCCCATCCTGTTGTTCAGCGGATTCTGGCCCGGCGAGGAAGAGCTGCTGGCCGAGCACGGCCTGGTCCCGTTCCTGTTCGATGCCGGCCAACTCGAGCGCCTGGAGGAGTACGGTCACCGCCGCGGCAAGTCTCTCGCCTTCCATCTCAAAATCGATACCGGCATGGGACGATTGGGGCTGGACCCGGCCGAGCTGGCCGCGTTTCTGGAGGTCCTCGGCCGCTGCCGCCATGCGCGCCTGGAAGGGCTTTGCACCCATTTCGCCTCGGCCGATGCGGCCGGCGGCGAGCAAACGCGCCGCCAGATCGAGCGCTTCGGCGGCGTGCGCCGCCAGGTGGAACAACACGGCTTTCATCCCCGGTGGCTGCACATGGCCAACAGCGCGGGCCTGGCGCTGTTTCCGGAATCGCACGGTACGATGGTGAGGCCGGGCATCGCCCTGTATGGATACCAGAGTTGCGCTTCGCCGCTTTCTGTCAAGCCGGTGCTGGCGCTGAAGTCACGGGTGATGTCGGTGCGCGCCATGCCCGCCGGCGCGCCCCTGGGCTACGGGGCAACGTACGTGACGGCGGCCGCGGCCCGCATTGCCGCCGTCCCCGCCGGCTACGCCGACGGCATCCCCCGCCTGCTCTCCAACCGCGGCCGGGCGCTGGTGCGCGGCTGCGCCGTGCCGATCATGGGCCGCGTCAGCATGGACCTGACCTTGCTGGACGTCACCGCCGTGCCCGGCGTCGAACCCGGCGACCCGGTGGTGTTCGTCGGGCGGCAGGGGGAGGCCGAAATCACCGCCGACGAGCCGGCCCGCCTGGCCGGCACCATCCCTTACGAAATCCTGTGCGGTATTGGTGTGCGGCTGCCCCGCGTCTATGTTGAATCCTGAACTGCTTTGCACCCCTCGCCGTGCTACGCGGAGGGTAGCGCGAACTTGTCGCCGGTGGAGCCGATCCATTCCTTGAGCCGCTCCAGGAGGCGCTTTCGCTCGGCCCGGTACCTGGTGTTGTGCGCCAGGTTGGCCTGCTCGCAAGGGTCCTCGTTCAGGTTGAACATCAGCCAGGAGATGCCCTCGAAGCAGACGTACTTCCAACCCTCGCGGGTGACCAACCCCCGCCACGGCTTATCGACGCTGTCGGCGTGCATGGTGGGCACCACGCTCTGCAGGTAAGCCGAATCCGGCTCGGCGGCCGCGGGCTTTTTGCGGAGCCTGCGGTGTGAATAGTCGGCGCCTTCCATCCATGACGGTTTCGATATGCCGCACAGGCCCAGCGTGGTTGGGGCAATATCGACGTGGTTGAGCGGGATAGCGAAACTCCCGTTGCCGCGGCCTTCGTAGCCGTGGGGCTGCTCCCCGCCGATGATGAAAGGAATCCGAATCGACTCCTCGTGCGGCGTCATCTTCTTGAACTGGCCGTGCGAGCCGTGCATGTCGCCGTGGTCGCTGAAGAACAGGATGTGGGTGTTGAAGGCCAGGCCGGCCTCGACCAGTGTGGCGCGGATGCGGCCCAGGTTCCAGTCGATGTTTTCGATCATGGCATAGTAGCCGGCCAGATCCCGGCGCGCGGTGTCCAGGACGTGGGGGATGTTGGGAACGTTGGGGCGCAATTGCAGCCGCGCCATGTTGTGGCGCGCCATGAAATCCGGCGGCGCAACGTAAGGGTTATGGGGCGGCTGGACCGACAGCGCCGCGAAGAACGGCTTGCCCTTGCCGGCCTTCGCCGCCTCGCCCTGCTCCCGGATATAGCGGATCAGCAGGTTGGCCAGCTCGTCGGTTTCGTAGCCGGGCAAACGGTAATGGAAGGCCTCCTTGCCGGCGCCGCCGTGGACCCAGCAGTCGTACTGGCTGTTGTTGTTGTCGTAGCCGACCCAGGTTTCGAAGCCGCCTCGCTTTTCCGGCGGCACGATGCGCAGCGCCGCCCTCCCTTCGCTCTCCTTGATGCCGCCCAGGTGCCATTTGCCGAACCAGGCCGTGCGGAATCCGGCGTTGTTGAAGACATGGGCGATGGTGGGCTGGCCGTCGGGCAGCGGGTACTCGTGGCCGGGCACGCACTTGTGCGGATAGCGCCCGGCCACCAGCGAGCCACGAAACGGGCAGCACAGCGGCATGCCCGAGACGGCGGCCGTGAAGTTCACGCCCTGCGCCGCCAGCGTGTCGATGTTTGGAGTGTTCACGTTTGGGTCCCCGGCGCAACCGAGGGCCTGGGCCCGGTGCTGGTCGCCGAACACCCAGATGACGTTGGGCCGCGTGTTTTTCTCCGGGCTGCTTGGCGTTTGTGCTTGCGCCGCGCCCGCCGGGATTGCAGCCGCCGCCAGCAGGCCTCCCGAACTCATCAGAAAATTGCGCCGGTCGATTTGGGTCATGATTGCTTCTCCGTAGCATTGATGTTTGCTATAGCGGGTATGTCAACGCAGAGACGCCGAGGACGCTGAGAAAACGCAGAGATGGATCGCACCCTCCGCGTGCCTCGGCGTTCTCTGCGTCTGGGCGGTGAAGGCACGTCTCAGAACAGCAGCTTGAGGCCAACAAAGATGCGGCGCTCCTCCTGCTGGGTCTGCGTCTGCGTCACTTTTCCAAAGGCCTGGTTGGTGGGGACGGTGTTGGGAACGCCGAAGTTGGGGTGATTCATCGCCCCTTCCGCCTCACCCCGCAACTGGAGTCTCAGCCCTTCGCGCAGCCGAAAGTTCTTGTGCGCCGAGAGGTCCCAGAGGTTCATTCCATCGGACCGCACCGTGCCGATCCGCAGCGGGAAGGCGCGAATGTTGTTGACAAGCTGCTGCGCCGTCACCTTATTGAAAGCGTCGGTATTGAACCAACGGTCTATCGACCGCGCGTCCCCGGAGAGCTTCAAGCCGCTATAAGTGCCGGTGTAAATGACATTGGCGAAGCCCAGCGGCGGGCCGCTCTGCTTCTGGAAAATAGCATTCGCCTGCCAGCCGCCGATGACATGGTTCAGGATCCCGTGAGCCGAGCGGGCAAAACGGCGCCCCGCCCCGAACGGCAGGTCATAGATACCGGTGATCACCACCCGGTGCGGACGGTCGATCGCCGATACAACGTGGGTTGGCGCGCTGTCGGTGGCGTTCAAATACTCGACCGCCTCCATTGTCTTTGACCAGGTGTAGCTCCCCTGGAGCTGGAAGCCTTTGTGAAAGCGGCGTTCGAAGCGGACGGCCAGGGCGTGATACCAGGAGGAGCCGGCCGGCAGGCCGGTGGTGAGATTGATAAACTGGGGGTACGGCCTGACCAATTGCCCAACCGTGGTGTTGGCCGTGTTGAGGGTGGATCCGGCAAGCGACGGTATTCCGAAGAACGGGTTGGACACCTGCGCGGACAGTGTGTTGTAGACAGCCTGATCGCGCACCGGCAACGTGCTCAGGTATTGCCGGGGAACCGCATTGAATTCGCTCGAAGCCCGCAGGCGGACCGAGCGCGACCCCAGGTATCCGATCTCCAGCACCGACTGAGCAAATGGCTGGACCTGGATCGAGTAGCTCCAGCGCTGGGTATAGGGACGGCGGCCGTCGGAGGCGTAGAACTCCGGACTTCGTCCCACGAAGGTCTCCAGGCCGGCTGCCGCTCCTTTCGGCTTCTCCAGACCGGCGGGCAAGGGGTTGGAGATGGAAGCGATATAGGTCATCCCGTTGTCGAGGCTGGAAACGATGTTGGTGGTCTGGTTAAAGCCCGGTTGCGCGACATCGGTATACTCGGCCCCCAGCAGGCCGTAGTAGATGCCATAGCCGCCGCGGATCACGGCGCGCGGCTTCAACTGGTAGGCGAACCCGAAGCGCGGCATGAATCCCTTGCGGCAGGGGTCGCGGATGGAGCGGGGATTGCCGCCGCGGCCCACGAAGGTGATGCCGCCCAGGGTTCGAAACTGCGCGGCCGGAACCTGGGCGATGGGGGCCCTGGCGTACTGCGCCTGGGCCTGGGCCTGAATGGGATTGGGGGTGCTGAAATCGAAGTCCCTCACGGCGCGGTTGTAGCGCTCCATCGGCGGGCTCTCGTACTCCCAGCGCAGCCCCAGGTTCACGGTCAGTTTCCTGCTCAGGCGCCAGTCGTCCTGGAGGAAGCCCGCATAAAACTTGCCCGATTCGGCGCGCGAGTCATTGGTATCCGCGCCCCCGCCCGTGGGAATGCCGAACATGAAGCTGGCCAGGCTCTGTCCCTGCGGCGCACCGGTGGCGTTATCCAGCGGTCCGCGCGTGTAGGTGTCGCCGAAAGTGTATGACGGCGAGACGTTGCCGTAGGTATAGGCGTCGTTGCGCAGCAGGCGGAGGTCGCCGCCGGCTTTCAGGCTGTGGTTTCCGTGGGTGCGGTTCAGCACCCCCAGCAGGCTGTGCGAGTAATAAACCTGCTGGAAGCCGCCGTCGTTGCCCAGTTGCAGCAGGCCCGAGACATTGACCACGGGAAACGATACGGCCGCGGGATTCAACTGGGCGATCAGGCTGGAGGGCAAACCAAACTCCCCCAGGTTCCAGCCCATGTTGGCGTAGGTCTGGTATTCGGAAAACCAGGTGAACCCATAGCGCAGGTCGAGCAGGGTGCGGGGCGAGAGCATCAGCACGTCGTCCAGCGCCAGGCCGCGGTGGGGGCGCTCGCGGAACCGTCCGCGCACCTTGCTGCCGGCAACCAGCTCGTCGAAGCTGCCCCGGAAATCAGAATGCGAGTAGCGGGCGAACATGCGGTTCTTTTCGCTGAAGTTGTGGTCGATGCGCGCCATGGGCTGGCTCAACTTCTGCGTGTCCTGCCGGGTGCGCACGTAGTTGTTGGTTCCGTCGGGCGTGCCGGCCACGTTGGGCAGCGGGTAATAGCCGAGGATTTTGCGCGCCGTGGAATCGGTCCGGGCTGCCGGGATAATATTGCCGAGCAAGGCGTCGCGGCGGAAGCGCGTGGTCCCCTCACGCCTGGTGGTAAACGGATCGTAGATCTGGTACTGGGCGCCGCCCGCCAGCAACGCTGAGAAATCGCCCCCGCGCTCGGCCGCCGTCGGCACGCTGTGCGTGGTGGCCACCGGGCGGCGCCGGTCGTGCTTCTGGAAGCCGAACATCCAGAACGTCTTGTTGCGCCCGTCGTAAATTTTCGGGATGTAAACCGGACCGCCGACCGCCGCGCTGTAGCGTACCCAGCGTGTGGAAGGCGTATTGGCCTTGATCTTGGCGTCGGTGATGGGGCCGGTGGTGGGATCGAAGATGAAGCGGTTGGTGAAGAAGTTGCGGGTCATCATGGGCCCGCTGGAGGCCGAGGCGCCCAGACTGCCGCGCAGCGCGTTGGTGCCGGTTTTCAGCGTCACGTTGACGGCCCCGCCGGAGGTGTGGCCGACCGCGGCATCGAAGCTGCCCGTTTCGATCCGCACCTCCTGCACCATGTCCTGCGGCGGCGTAAAAGCGCTGTTGCCGGCGTAGGAGTTGTTGCCCACGCCGTCGACGTTGAAATCGAAGTTCTTGGCTCCCCCGCCGGCGCTGACTTCCGATGCCTGGATGACGTTCCACGGCCCATCGTAGGGCAGCGTCTGCTGCACCACTCCCGGCGCCATGGCATAGAGCGAAGAAAGGCTTCCGCTGCGCAGGGGCAGGTCGGAGATCTGCCGGGTGGTCATCACCAAAGCGATGGCGCCGGTGGCGCTCTCGATCAGCGGCGCGGCCGCCGTCACTTCCACTCTCTCGGCCACGGCGCCGACGGCCATGGGAATGTCGATGCGCACCCGGTCGCCCATGCGGACTTCCACCGCGCCGCGCGCCCAGGTCTTGAAACCCGAAAGTTCCGCCTCCACCTTGTAAGCGCCGGGCAGCAGGTAGGGGAGCTCGTAGTTCCCGTGTTCGTTGCTGGTGGTTCGCGTGACCACGTTGGTTTCGAGATTGGTCACGCGCACTGCCACGCCCGGGATCACGGCATCGCTGGCGTCGGTGACCCTCCCGAGGATGGCGCCGCGCGGGTCCTGGGCCGCCATCGCCACGCCAAGAAGGAGCATTACGCAGGTGAGCATTCGCATGATAAACCTCCGTGAGGAGGTGAATCTAACACAGAACGTCTCCGTATTGCGAAAGCTGCCGATGGTATACTAAGCGGTATGATTTTATACGGGCAGGCGAGATCGCCTGCCCTGACGGTCTCGGGGGGTGCAAATTGACGGGGACAAGGGGGGAGGGGGTGCGTTGTGGCCGATCTGCTGATCGTAAGGGCAGTGTTTGTCGCTGTCCTCACCATCGCCTCCTGCTACATTCAGCCGTTTGGCTTCGAACCATATCAGGCTGCGATCCTGGGCTTCGCGTTTTCGATTGCCATTATCACTTTTGAAATCCGGTTGAAACGCGCCAGCCTGAAGCGCCTGATCGGAGCGGCGATCGGATCGATACTGGGAATCATCGGCGCCTCTTTGATCAGCCTGATCATCTATTCTGCCGCGGCCGACCCGCGTACCAAGTCGTTCCTGCAGTTGGGTGTATTGCTGCTGATGGCGTACGTGGGGCTGGTAGTAGGGGCCAACAAGGGCGACATGCTGAACCTGACCGCGCTGGGCGGTGTGTTCGGCGGGGAGAAGCCGGTCCGCAAGACGCATAAGATCCTGGATACCAGCGTCATCATCGACGGGCGGATCGCCGATATCTGCGAAACCGGCTTTGTGGACGGGGTCCTGGTGATTCCGCAGTTCGTGCTGCGCGAGCTGCAACTGGTGGCCGATTCGGCCGACGCCCTGAAGCGCAACCGGGGCCGCCGCGGCCTGGATATCCTCCAGCGCATCCAGAAGATGGCCAACATCAATGTCCAGATCGTCGAAGACGACTTCCCGCACATCCGGGAAGTGGACCTGAAGCTGATCGAGCTGGCCAAGCTCTACGATGGCAAAATCGTCACCAACGATTTCAACCTGAACAAGGTGGCGCAGTTGCAGGGCGTGCCCGTGCTCAACATCAACGAGCTGGCCAACTCGCTGAAGCCCATCGTGCTGCCCGGCGAGATCATGCGCGTGTTCATCCTGAAGGAAGGCAAGGAATACAACCAGGGTGTTGCCTATCTGGACGACGGCACCATGGTGGTGGTTGATAGCGCCAAGAAGATGATCGGCAAGACCATCGACGTGGCGGTCACTTCCGTTTTGCAGACCACCGCCGGCAAGATGATTTTCGGCAAGTACGACGAGCGGACGCAGCACCGCGCGGCTCCGGCGGCGCCGGGCGGCGGCGGGACGCAGGAAGGAGCGGGCAATCCCGGCGGCCCATCGGCTGCGCCACCGGCCGCCCTGCAGACCCCGGTGGCCCGCCCGCACCGCGACCGGCCCGAGCCGGCCTCGGTCTCCGAAGTGGCCGCCAAACCCTCGTAGCCTACAGGCTGTAGGCTATCGGTTTTGGTCTACAGCCCACAGCCTACGGCCTACAGCCTATTTATGAAAGTTGCCGCGATCATTCCGGCGGCCGGGATCGGCACCCGCATGGGGCCTGCGGCCGCCGTCAGCGCCGGCGCTTCCCGCAAGCAGTTCAGACTGCTGGACGGCGTACCGGTGATTGTTCATACCCTGCGGAAATTCGCCGCCACGCCCCTGGTCTGGCGCATGTTTGTCGCTGTGCGCCCGGATGATCGCGGTTCGTTCCTCCCTTATCTGGAACAAGAGCCGTTTGCCGACCGGGTGGAGATCGTGAGCGGAGGCGATTACCGCCAGGAGTCGGTGGAGAACTGCCTGTTGATGGTGCCGCCGGACACCGACCTGGTGGCCGTGCACGATGCCGTCCGCCCCTTTGTCGAGGTGAGCGCCATCGAGCGGGTCATCCGCGAGGCCGAGAAAAGCGGCGCCGCTATTCTCGGCATCCCCAGCCTGGACACCGTGAAGCAGGTCGAGCTGCACTTCATTCGCGGCACCATTCCCCGCGAGCGCATCGTGCTGGCCCAAACCCCGCAGGTGTTCCGCTACCAGCTTCTCAAACAGGCCTTCGAACGGGCCGCTGAGGACGGCTTCCAGGCCACCGACGAGGCCAGCCTGGTCGAACACCTCGGCGCGGATATCGTCGTGGTGCTGGGCTCGGACCGTAATCTCAAGATCACCAAGCCCAGCGATCTGGAACTGGCCAAGTTTTTCCTCCAACTGGAGCGCGAAGCAAGAAATGAAGAATTAAGAATTAAGAATTAACAGTCGCCGCTACGCGCGGAGAGGATTCTTAATTCTTAATTGTTAATTCTTAACTGCTATGCGGGTTGGCATTGGCATTGATTCGCACCGGCTGGTCGAGGGGCGCAAGCTGATCCTCGGGCTGGTGGAGATTCCTTTCGAGCGCGGCCTGGCCGGCCACAGTGACGGCGACGTGCTTTCCCATGCCATCGCCGACGCGCTCCTTGGGGCGGCGGGCCTCGGGGATATCGGCCAGCATTTCCCCGACAACGACTTGGCCTGGCGCGGCGCTTCCGGCGCCGTGTTCTTCTCCCGCATCCTGGAGTTGCTTCGTGAGAAGGGATACCGTCCCGCCTCCGTGGATGCGGTCGTGATCCTGGAGCGGCCGAAGCTGGCTCCGCACCGGGACGCCATCCGGCAGGCGCTGGCCGCGGCCCTCGGAATTCCCCAGGACTGCGTCAACATCAAAGCGAAAACCGCGGAAGGACTGGGCGAGATCGGGCGTGGCCAGGCCGCCGCCGCCCACGCCATCGCCGTCCTCGAGCCACTGTAAGGTGGCACAGGCATCTTGCCTGTGTCCCTTCGGAGGCGTCCTGCCTCTGGCCCCCCACCGGTTGGAAGCCTGTGCCACTGCGGCCTTCCAGCGTCAATTCGATTTGGCTCGGCCCTTCTCGATCCGCACCAGCCCTTCCAGACCAAGGTCACGCAGCGCCTGGCGCAGGTCCGTTTCCAGTTGGGCCACGTCGCGCGAGGGGACGGTCAGTGACGCATCGAGGTTCAACGAGAGGTTCTGATCCGCGCTGCGGAGCTTCGGCAGCAGGCGCGTCCCGACCTTGTTCCATTGCTCCCAGGGAATCGGCCCCGAAAGGCGCAGGCGAATGTTCTCTTCGGCCGGCGACGGCTCGCCGGGCGGCTTGAGGCCGAAGTCATCGGCCGGCGGCTCGCCGGACACCGGCGCCTTGATTTCCGGTGGCTGCTCCTCGGCCGTCGGTTGTGTCTCCTTGAAAGATGCGGCCTTCGCCCGGGTCAGCAGGAAAGTGTTGTCGTCGAAAAGCAGATCCTCGGGGCCGACGCGTTCCCTCCACCAGACTCGGTCGTAGCTGCCACCCGGACGAGGACCGGACGCCAGCCCGAAGTCGCCCTTCTCGACGAGCGCCACGATCTGGCGGCGCAACACGTCTTCGGGGTCGAGCAGGCGTGTCAGGGAGCCGTCCATGAACGCCTTGCGCAATCCCTTCAGCGGCCAGGCGCCCGCTTCCTTCAGCGCCACCGGCCAGTTGCGGTCGATATAGGCCGCGCCGACCGACTCGTTCATTAACCCTTCGGCCTTCAGCGCCGCGATTACGCGCTCACTCAGGTTGCCTGACCCGCTGGCATGGCCGGCGCCAAGGTCAATCTCACGCAGACCTCCGGCGCCGTCGGAATCGGCAATGATCGCGTAGCGATACGCCGCCAGGACTTCATCTTTCAGGCCCTCGACCGCATCGCGGAGCTGCGTCAGCACCTCGCTGCGCTCTGATCGCTCATACTCGGCTCCTAGCAGTCCAGACGACAGGTCTGTTTCAACCCGCTTCCATGCCAGCGCCAGTTCCGCCTTGTCGCGGAGCGTGCGCCCCGGCTTCCGCACCAGCCAGACAACGGCGGCGGGATAGAGCCGCGGCGAAGTACCACGCTGGCGCGTCCATTCCCCGAGCCGCTGGCGAATTTCGCCCGCCGCCTCCCACTCGACAGACGGGTCGAGGACGGCAAGGCCCAGCTTCGGGCTGTCGGCCACGTCGCTGCCATCGTCAGGGAAGAACTGCGAGGGCAGCTTCTGGCCTCTCTCGAATTCCTCCTTCACAGCGGCACGGACCGCTTTCTCGACTTCCGCGTCGTCCAATGACGCCCGGCGGTCGCCAACGACCTTCTTGAGCGTGGCCTTATGGCCGATGCGGAAGCCGTCGGTTCCGACCTTGCGGATGAAGAAAGCGCGTTGTTCCAGTGCGTGAGCGGCATTGTCGATCGAGGTAATATCCACACCCGGCTCGCCGAGCGCGAACCGCAGTTCCGGCAGGTGCGCAGCCTTGTCGGAGGCGATGCCCGTGGACTCGAAGAGAATCGCCGCGCCCGCCCGGCGGTGGATGCCTTTGAGCGACCCTTCGGCGTCCGCATCCAGGGTGCCCGCGTGGCTGTTGGCGCCGGCGATGTCCACCTCGATGGCCGGCAGCAATCGCTGCTCGCCAAGCTGCCCTATTATGGCAGCCTGGAATTCGGGCACGTCCAACGGTGCCGATCCGAGCGTGATGAGCGGCTCTCTCCTGGCCTTGCGGAAGCCTTCCCGCGCTGCCCAGGAGATCCACTGCGCGAACATGGACAGCGTGCCGCGTGTGCGCTGGTAATGAGGCAAGCCCTGCCATTTCCGCTGAAACACTGAGATGGTGGCGGGGTGAAAGGGATAGGCGGCCTCAAACCGCACTCGCAGGAATTCGCGAGCCTTGGCGTCTGTGGCGGTGGCGTCTACCGCCGTCCATTCGGGCGGTAACTGGTTCCGGCGCTCAAAGCACCATTCGGCGTACGCCTTGGCGGCCGCCTTCCGGGCGCTCTCCTTCCCGAAATTGTCGAAGAGGCGGCGCCGCACCACCTCGGCGATCTCGCTTTCGTCGTTGGCGATCAGGTCCTTGGCAACGCGGTGGACGCACTTGTTGATGCGGTTCAACCATTGCTCGTCGTAGTCGGTCATCTCCGTCTGGCTGCGCGGCAGGGAGATGACGGCCGCGCTGCCACGGGCGCCGGTCATCGTGCGCACGGCGTTATCCAGGAAGGCGTAGAAGCCTTCGCCCAGGTCACGGTGACGGTTGAAGAAGTTCAGGACCTCGTCGAACAGCAAGACCACGCGGCCACCGGCCACATCGAACAGGCGCGCCAAGCGTTCGGTCCCGGGCGGCGTTGTCCGCGCCTTGGCTCCAAGCGCGTCCACACCGGCCGCGCCGGCAAGCTGCCAGGCGACGTCGAGCCAGGGCGTCTCGCGGCCGTCGCTGGGGTCCCAGGCGTTGCCGACGAACACCGCGACCTTCGCTGCCGTGACGCTGCTCAGCCCGTTCTTCTTCAGGAGCGCCTGCACTTCAGCGTGCTCGGCAGAGACCTTCGGGCTGTGGAACAGGTGGTAGATGGCCGCCAGCGTGTGCGTTTTGCCGCCGCCGAACTGCGTGATCAGGCTGAGGTCGGCGGGGGTGTTTTCCGTCTGGCCGGCCACCCGGCGCAGCACGAGACCCAAATGCTCACTGAGCGCCCGCGTGAAGCAGGTCCGGTCGAAGAACTGCTTCGGGTAACGGTAATCGCCGGGCGCGCTGTGCGCGATCACCTGCTCCAGAGCGATGGCAAACTCATCAGGGTTGAACGACCGGCCCTCGCGCACCTCGGGCCGCGGCGTTGCGACTTTGTACCACGGTTCCATAGCTGTTCACGGGGAGGCGACGATTTCGAGGGCTTCCCCAGCTTGAGCGTCCCTTTCTTCCCTCCGCCGTTGGTAGATGCCTCGGAGGAACTCTTCAAGGTCGAGAGCGTCCTTCCAAAGCTCCGCCCCGGCGCCCAGGATATCCTCGAAGCGCACTGTGGGCGGGACACCTTGTCCGGCGGCTAACTGGTCCAGCGTCTTCTCTTCCCAGAAGTTTGTATTCGCGTCCATCCGCGTTCGTCCGTCCCGCTTGGGGGGATCCCCGGTGAATTATCAGGGCTAACGTAACCTGATCTGAGCGACTGCATCGTCCAGAAAGTGTTTGAGACTTGTCTCTCGCTTCCCGGCCCGATAGAAATCCATTGCCTCTACGATCTCTCGCGCAAACTCGATACCGCCCAGGGTCGGCGGGTGACCTGCCTCCAGGATGGCCCTCGACAGGATGGTTTTGTAGCGGTCTCGCTCACACTTTCTTCTTCCCACTCTGGGTGTAACGCCGACGACGTGATGGAACGACTCCGGATCAGCCAAGTACCATCGTTCTACGTGAGGGTCGGGGCAAGCAACCACGGTTCGATCCTCGAACTGAGTTTCGAGCCTGGCCTGGATCTCTTTCTTGGCACCGTTGAAGCTCGAACAGTTTGTGTCGATGGCGACAATCAGCAGGTCGGGGACTGTCATGCCGCCGACCCCTTGCTGCACGCTCCTTTGATAAAGAGAGAGTTCCTCCAACGCCCTTCCGTGACCACCTCGGGCGGAACGGATGCGTGGAACGATTACTTTGCCCTCTTCCCGGGCAAGACGATCAAGAAGGGCCTTCAACAGCTCCTCGTGGGCACGATCTTCTGCGAAGATGTCCACAACCACCGGGCTACTCCTCCAGCATGCCCCGCAACATTAGGCTTTCGAAGAGACCATTTTCCGTAGCTGCGGTCAGCGCCTGCGCGATCTCCTGGTCCTTGAAAAGCGGGCCGCTCATCTGGAAGGGCTGGAATTGTGTACCTTTTGCCTCTTGCCGGACATTAACCAACGCGATTTCGTTCGCCCGCGATTTTGACTGCTTCAGAATTGCATCACAAAAGAGCGGCGAATGGGTCGTAACAATGAGCTGTCGCTTCTGTTCCATCGCCAGTGAAGAGAGTAGCCGGGCGATCAGCTCGACGCGGCGGGGATGTACGCCATTTTCTGGTTCTTCGAATGCCAGGAGCGAGCCGCTCCACGGGTTCACGGCGATGGCGCAGAGCGCCAGTACGCGGAGGGTCCCCTCGGAGATGATCCGCGATGAGAATTCGATTCCGCCCTGGCGGATCTGGATGTCCAGCGTGCCGCGCCGCTTGTCGAGGTCCACCGTCAAGTCCTCGACGCTGGGGACGAGCGATCGGAGCGTTCGCTTGACGGCCTCGAAGTGCTTAGATTCTTCCGCCCTCAGACGGTACAGGAAGGGCGCGATGTCCTCCCCGAGCACACCGATGTCACGGACATCGGCCGGCGGCTTTGCCGACCGCATTGCCACGCGCGGATCGAGGTAGTAGGTGCGCCAGCCCGATAGTTCGTTGCGGCACCGCTCGATGGCTCGGTACTCCGCGCCTCCCAAGCGGGGATCCGAGAGCACGGTGTGATTGAGTCCTGCGGGTTCTTGCCTGGGGTGCGCAGGCTTGCTCTTTCGTCGGATGCGCAGCTCGCTATCGACTTTCTCGATGGAAGGGCTACCCTTAGGGTCGCCTCTTCTTCCCAGTGCTGCCAGGAATTCCTCTCTGACACTCAGACTTCCTGAACCCGGCTGAATCTCTACCGTGACGCGATAGCGATAGCTATCCTTGCCGATGTCCAGATCGGCCTCCAGTGAGAATGAAGCAGCTTCCCCGCTGAGGAGGGCGGCAAGTCCCCCCTCAGGGAAAGAGAAGGCCTCAACCGGGTAGCCTCGGATCGGATCTGACAGTGCGTCGGACAGTGTGCGGCACGTCCCGATGCGCGAAAGAGCTTGCACAGCATCCAGGAAATTGCTCTTCCCCGCCGCGTTTGCTCCAAAGAGGACAGTCATCCGAGGCATGACCACCTCAACGTTTTCTAAAGACTTGAAACCGCTCACCGCCAATCGCTTGAGCAATGCCTTCACCTCCTCGGGGATGCCAAGAGCATAGCATCAAGAAGGCGCTTCTCTTCGCTATCCTTAGGGTACAAAGCCGAAAGGGCGTTGGCCAGGCGGAGGAAGTCGGGGCTGCGCTCGGTCTCGGTCTTGAGCAGGGCGCGGAGGGCGGCGGCATGGCCACTGGCCTGCAGCAACATGGCGGCGTGCACGCGATCCAGCGTGGTCGCCGGCAGTGGCACAGGCATCTTGCCTGTGCTCCTCCGGCTTCTCACAGGCTGGAAGCCTGTGCCACCCTGTTCGGGGAACAGCAGCAGTTGCGGTTCGATCGCGCGGCTGCGCTCGATGGCTTGCGCCATGGCCTGGGCGCCTTCCGGACCGAGTAGCTTCCCGGAGCGCTCCAGGACCGGGATCAGGCGCACGACGCCCTTCTCGATTTCGATAATCCGCCCCTCCCAGTTTTCCAGATGGATACCGAGCGGCTGGGCGAACCTCCGCGCCACGTCGTAGATCAGCGTGTAGCCTTTGCGCAGTGGCACAGGCATCTTGCCTGTGTCCTCGTCGTCTCCGTCCTCTTCCTCGGCGTCCACAGGCTGGAAGCCTGTGCCACTTCCCGCGGTGGCACAGGCATCCTGCCTGTGGCCATTCTTCTCGGTACTCTGCAGCGTCCAGAGGAACAGGGCCGTGAGGCGCGCGTCTTCCTCAAGCGCTCCTGCGGCACTATTGCGCGCCCGGGCCTCCGCCGTTCCCAGTACCTGCTGGAGCGCTGTGCGGCCCACAACTTCCCAGATCTTCTCCAGGAACTCGGGCAGCTTGACCTTGCGCCCTTCGGCGGTCTCCACGTGCTCATAGCGGCTGAATAGTTCCAACGCTGGCCCGATGCACGAAAACACCAGATCCGCACCACGGATGCCCTCGCCCGAGAGCCGTTCCATCCAGTCGCCAATCCGCTTCGGCAATTCCCGCAGAATCTCTTCCCAACCGCCGACACCAGCGTCTTCCGGCCGGGGCCGACAAACCAAGTGCACGCTGGCAGAAAGCGCCGCCGACTCTCGTGCGCGCAAACGCGTGGCCATCTCGGTTGTTATGGGCCACGAGGCGGTCACGGTCCAACCGCCCGCGAGCATCCCCGAGATAAGCGCCTCCCAGCCTTCAGTAGTCTTGTGAGCGAAGACCACGCTGCCAACGCCGTCGTTTCGCAGCACGCGTCGGCCTTCAGTGAACGCCCGCTGCATCGCGCTTTCGAAAAAGAACTTGTCCTTCGGGTGACCGTCCGGTGCCTGCTTGACTTCGTCCTGAACAATCTCAGCACCCTTTGGTGTGAGCAACTCCCTGGGATCGGCCGCACTTCTGAGCAACGGATGATCCGGTAGTGTCCGACGCAGCCAAACGAAGAAAAAGTCCGACAGATCGGAGTACGGGATGGCGTCGTAGTAGGGTGGGTCGGTAAACCAGACACCGCAGGAATCGGCAGGCAGCGGTTGATGGCACGCATCCGCCTGTTGCGACTGTCCGCTTGATGCAAACTGACCAGCCAGGGATTGGACACAAGAAGCGACTACGCCAACTCCGTCCGAGAAGCTCCCAGTCGAATCGGACAGTACCATTGCCTCCGCGAAATCCCACACGATAGGCAATGCCTGCCTGCCGAAGACATGTTCGACCTTTTCCTGGTCGGCGTGATAGCGCCACAGGCAAAGTGACGAACTCCGACTGGCTACTCGGTCGATAACCAATCCGAGCAGGTCCTTGATGACGGCACTGATTCCAGCCTGCTGGATGACGTTACCCAGTGTCAGGAGCGCCAGCCCCTGCCGCGTGGTGAAGAGGTCACCCCACTGCAACATGCCGTACCGCTGCACACGGAAGCCCAGCGTGCCAATTGGGGGAAGCGGTTCGTCGGGCACAAGACTAAGCCCGTTGGGCAGTGGCTTGACTGTCAACTGCGCCAGCCTCTCGCCCGCCTTGCGCACGGCCGCGTAGTCGCGGTCGGCCGCAAGCCGGTATTGGCGGCCCTGCTCTCCCTCCTTTAATGTCACAACGGCCTGCAGGCGGGCCCCGCCGATGCGTTGTCCTTTGCCGTCAAAGATTGCATCTGCGCCGCCGCGCTGGGCGCAGAGTTGCGCGCGGACGCGTTCCGGAGCCAGCACCGTTCCGCAGCAGAGGCACTTGGCCTTGGCGCGGCTCACGGTTCCCGCAGGCACCTCGCTGTCGCTCTTCGGCTCGAATATCTCGAACTCAAGGGTCCTCACAGGCTGGAAGCCTGTGCCACTTTCCTGATCCACAGGAGTGGCACAGGCTTCCAGCCTGTGTGCTTCCAGCCTGTGTTCCTTCAGGTACAGCCACGGATACTGTTCAGGGACAGCCACCAACCCCTTCTTGACGGCATTCTCACGGATGTAGTCCCTCCTGCCTTCCCATTCGCGGCCACTCCGAATGATGTGGTCGAAGTTCTCGTCTTGCCAGAAAGCCCCAGTCCGGCCAAGGATCTTGTTAACACCGTTCGCCGAAAAGCTCTTGATGCTGTGCAGCACATCAGCAAGGTGAAAACCTTCGGAGATGCGGAACATCGCGTGGGCATGGTCGGGCATCACGACAGCGGCGTCCAGATCGATGCGCTTCCCATCCCAATGGCGGATGGCCGAGAAAACCAGATCCCGCGCCTTCTCAGGAAGTTGCAGCCCTTTTCTGCAATGGAAGGTGACGAAGTAGGTGGCTCCAGGGACCTGAAGGTGGGGTAGGTTGCGGGTTTCTACCGTAAGCTCAGTGGACTTCCAGGGGTTCACAGCATGAAAGCCGGCAGTCACAGTGGCACAGGCATCTTGCCTGTGTTCTTCCGTGGGTTGGGAAACCACAGGCTGGAAGCCTGTGCCACTGATCTTGTATCGCAACGCCCGCTTACGGCTCGCCTTCTTGCACAGCCAAAACGAGCGCACCAAGGGAATTTCCGCGCCGCACTTAGGCGACTCGCAGCGGACCGTGCGAGCCCACAGGTAGGCGATGGGCTGCGCGCCATCCGGGTCGGGCGGGTAGAACTCGGCCAGTTCCTTTTCGGCCGCCTCTTTGATCTGCTTGCCGACCCGCCGCAGTTCGTCGGCTAGGCCGGGCCCGTGCCGCGGAATGTCCTCCAGCAGCACCTTGAGGATCAGACAGGCAACGGGGTTGAGGTCGCTCGCGAAAGCGTCACAGCCGAGCCGCAGAGCTTCGAGCGGGATCGAGCCGCCGCCGGCGAACGGATCGACCACCAGTGGTGGCTCCTCGCCATGAGCGGCGCGAACCAGTCCGCGCGCACAATCGAGATATGCCGGTTTGGCCGAGTTGTCCCAGTTGGCAAAGTCGGCAATAAAGCTGAGCAAAGCTTGGCGCAGCGCGTTGTCGTTGGCCGTCCTGCCGCAGTTTGGCATGCCGATCAGGAGCCGGCGCGCCTGCCGCTTGAACTCAGCCGGGCAATCGGAGTCGCAGGGGTCGGGCAGCAGCAGCGCCATCAGCATCGCCCGGCAGGCAGCCAGCGGTCGGCGAGCCCACCATAGATGCAGCGTGGAAGGATGGCCGTGGCGGATTGATTTCTCCCGCGCCGAGTGCGCGCTCACCTTCGCGACGGGAAAATCCACTTCAGCCAGCCGCTTGCACTCGCGTGGTATCAAGGTTTGCCCCGTTTTGGAATGATATTACCCTTTCTATTACCCTCTTTTAGGGGTACTGCCCTTTTTCCGCCAGGCCGCGCCGGGACCTCGTCCCAGGCACGCGACCTTCGCCGCCCTCTGTAGATTTCTGAGCACCCTCCGCACCATATCCCGGCTGACGCCGGGACAGGCACGCTCGAGATCCCCAAGGCTGAATTCGCCGGCCGGAATCGACTCGATGCCTGCGGCAAATTGCCGAAGAGTCATCATGAGCGGTCGCCTTCCTGCCCGTCGTCTTTTGAGGAAGCCATGGCGCCCACGGACACGGTGTAGTGCGCCACCTTCGTCACTTCACGCCAGCCAAACCGGCACGGGTCCTTGTGGGCGTGCAACCGCGGCCGGCTGGAAGCGCAATCGGTGACGACATAAAGCCAGTAGCAGTCGCGGCGGTCCTCGGCCACGCGGTACTCGTTGGGCGTCAGGATGATAGTGCCATCCGATGCCGCCAGCCCCTTCACCTCGATCAGGCGCAACTCGCCGGAACGGCTGTCGAGGCTGGTCAGGTCGTAGCCAAGGTCCTTTTCGTGAACGTCGGCGACTGCCCGGCCGGCGGCACGCTCGTATTCCATGGCCACGCGCATGGCAGTAGCCTCGGTCTCCGGGTTCGGCTTCAGGCGCCGGATGTCGCCGGCCTCCTGGTCCGTGAAGGGCAGCACAAGCGCGGAGGCCATGCGCTCGACCGCCTGAAGCGAAAGAGAGCCCTGGCGATCCAGCTCCTCGCGGCGCCGTTCGCGCCGGCGACACAACTGATCGTGCCGTTCATTGGCGATTGCGAGCAGGCCGGCCGCGCCTTCGATGCCGCGGTTCTTTTCCTCTTCGAAACGCCCAATATCCAGATCCGCCTTGCCGATAAGCTCAGTGAGAGAGATTTCGACATGATCGCGGATGCGGGCGATTTCGGCCACACGCTCGGCCTTGACCTCAGCTAGGAATGCCGCAAGCGCCCGCTCTTGAAGGAAGCCGACAGCCTCCGGCATAGCTGCGACGGCCGGAAGCGCATCCGGCGGGGTGGCCGGCTGTAAGTTGCCGAGAACCGCCGGCTCACGGAGCAGGGGTTCGGCACCCTCGGCTAGCTCGACCGCGAACAAGCGCTCGTGAATCATCTGACCAAGGCCGTCAACGACGCGAGCGCGATAGAAATCAAGCCTTGCCGGGCGTTCGTGAACCAGCGAGTGGAAACAGGCGCCGTCCGCGAAGGCGGCGCGCGCCTCCTCGACGGCGTTGCGCCGAAGCGCCTCGAACAGCGGATGCCCGGGTGTAACCCACTCCAGCGCGTTCTCCTCGGCCACCTTGCGATCAGTTGCGAAGCGCGGGTAACGGGAGGCGAGTCGCGGCAACCGCCAGCCGTCCTGGCGCTCGAACGCGCGCAGGCGGCCGGGAATGGCGCCAGGGTCAAACGTGTACGGCAGAGCCGCATGGGGCTTCAACGAGAACCCGGCCAACGGCGCGGCCTCTGTCAGGAACCGCGCTATTGTCTCAGGCACCAGCCGGCGCTCCTGAGCGCGGGCCCGGCGCTCGACCAGCATCGCCAGGTTCAGCTTCTTGGTCGCCAGGCCTTCGAGCGCGGTCTGACAGATTGCCCGGAAGCGGTCCTCGTTCACCCCGCGCAGCAATCGGTCTTCCAGATCCTCCTCACCCAGCTTGCCGGCGTAATAGTCGCGCAGGACGCGGTCAATCTGGGCCGGCGGCAGCACCTCGCCGACTACGTTGAAGACCGCGTCGTCATCGAGTGCATTCCGGATTTCCTGCAGGCGCCGGAGCAAGCCGTCGAGCACGCGGCCTTCCACCGTATTGACGGCCACGAAGTTGAAGATGAGGCAGTTCTTCAACTGGCCATACCGGTGAATGCGGCCCATGCGCTGCTCCAGCCGATTGGGATTCCACGGTATGTCGTAATTGAACAGGATATTGCAAAACTGCAGGTTGATGCCCTCGCCGGCCGCCTCGGTAGCCACCAGAACCTGGAAGTTGCCCTCCTTGAATTGCTGCTCGGCCCAGAGCCGGGTGCCCTGTGCGTCGCGGAGACCCGGCCGCATGCCGCCGTGGATGAAGCCTGCCTTAAGGCCCCAAGCCTTGAGGCGCTCGACCAGGTAATCGAGCGTGTCCTTGAACTCCGTGAAGATCAGCAAGCGTTGATCCGGCTGGTCGAAGAAGCCCTGTTCCTTGAGCAGCGCTTTGAGGCACGACAGTTTGGCTTCCGCGCCGGAGTCCTCGACTTCCTGGGCGGCTTGGGCCAGCCGGTCCAATTCGACGATTTCGTCACGGACTTCCTGAGGGTCGCGGGCCAGGGAGATGAGCGCCAGCTTCTCTTCCCACTTTTCGCGCTCGGCCTCCTCCATTTCTTCCAGATCTTCCTCGTCCGGCAGGTCCATCTGCTCGACGATCAACTGCAGGCCGCGCTTCAGCGCGTCATCCAGGCGGGCCGCGCGCTTTTCAAGGGACCGGCGAACGGCGTGCGTGCTGGATGCCAGGCGCCGCTGATACAGCGTCATCAGGAAGCCGACGGCCCAAGCACGCGGGTCGTCCTCGTTGGCCGCCGCCTTGACGCTCTGTTGCTTCACGAAGCGCGTCACCGCACGGTACAGTTCGAATTCGGCGCCGTCGATCTTGAAGGGCACCGCTTTCGGTATGCGCTTGGTGAAGATCTTCCGCGCCTGCCAACTGCCGTCGGGCATCTGCTCGGGGAAGTAAACCATCGCCTCCTTAACGCGGCGGAGGTAGAACGGGGCCTTGCGGCGCTCCATGGCTTCGTTGACCGAGCGCACATCGGCAAAGGCGTCTTCATCCAGGAGGCGCAGGAACAAGGTGAAGTTCAGCGGGTCGCCCTTGTGTGGCGTGGCGGTAAGAAGGAGCGAATGGTCTGAAATATCGCGGAGCAACTCCCCAAGGCGGTAGCGCAGGCTCTTCCGGTCCTCTGCCGCCGCCGACATGCGGTGCGCCTCGTCAACGATGACCAGGTCCCAGTGGGCCTGGCGAAGACTGGGGAGGACGTCCGCCCGCTTGGCCAGGTCCAATGATGTGATCACCTGGTTGTTCCTCAGCCACTGGTTGATCCCGAACTGCTCACGGAGCTCGGAGCCGCGCAGTCGTGTGAACTCCTCGTCGAACTTCTCGCTCATCTCCCGCTGCCACTGGAACGTCAGGTTGGCAGGGCAGACGACCAGTGTGCGCTCCACCAAGCCGCGGAGCTTCAGTTCACGGAGCAGCAAGCCCGCCATCACCGTCTTGCCGGCGCCGGCATCGTCGGCAAGCAGGAAGCGGACACGTGGCAGCTTTAGCAGGTGCTCGTAGACCGCCTCCAACTGATGCGGCAGCGGATCGACGCGGGACACCGACAGGCCGAAGTAGGGATCAAACTCAAAGGCAATGCCGACGGCGTAGGCCTGAATCCCGAGCTTGAAAACCGCGCCATCGCCCGTGTAGCTGCAAGTCAGTTCCGTGATCTTGAGCGACGCGAGTTCCGGTGCTGAGAGACTGACGCTGCGGAATTTTTCCGTGCGGAGCCCCACCAGCCCGAACTGCCAGGTCCCGGCTGCAACTTCGGCGACTGTCACCACCCGCATCGGCTCGCTGAAAAGGCTGCCGGAGACAATCTGCCCCGGCCGAGGTACGAGAGGCGAGCGCTGGCTGTGCGTGGACATCTCCGCAACTTTATGGGGCACATAGTAACACGAGGCGGGAAAACAGCAGCGAACTTCGGCATCCGCGGATTGCAGACACTGCCAGATTCCGGCGGCTGGTTGGTCTGCGGTAGCTGCAGACTCAGAGGCTGCCAGGAAACCGGGCCACAGGCTGGAAGCCTGTGCCACTTGCCGCAGTGGCACAGGCATCTTGCCTGTGGCCATTCTTCTCGGTGCTTTGCAGCGTCCAGAGAAACAGCGCGGTCAGCCGCGCGTCTTCTTCAAGCGCTCCTGCGGCACTATTGCGCGCCCGGGCCTCGGCGGGAACGCGGATCAGCCGGGTTTGAAGTCCGTGGCTGAACATGCCGCAAGGCAGATCGCCCGGCGCAGTCAGCGCTCGCTCGGTTTCTCCACCAAGACCAATCCACGAACCGCCGCTGTGTGGCCGCTGGAACTCGCGTTCTTGCCGGTGCACTCCAAACGGAGACTGTGTTTGCCGGCGCTCAGACGCGCGGTGGCCAGGCGGCGCGCCGCCGGCGCGTAAGTTGTTGCCTGGTACAGATCGGTGTGGCGCGTCTCCAGCGGCTGACCGTCGAGCAGGTAACGGAACCTGCCTCCACCGGGGCCATACGTCAGGTATGCGGCCAGCTCGTAATTCCCTTCCCTTGCGGCCTCGAACGGCAGGTCCAGCGTGGCGCCCGGACCTTCCGCGGCAAACACCACTGCGGCGGGATTCTTGACAATCTTTCCGCCCTGCGCTGCCGCGGCAGCCAGCAGCGTGGCGCCGTCGATGAGGTTGTCCAGGTTGTAGTGGAGGCGCGTTGCCGCGGGCGGAATCGCTCCAAAGGGCTTATGCGGTTCGGTTTGGTACCACAGCGCAACACTGGCGTAGTCATCGCCGCGCTCGCCATATTTGCTGTTCTCCGGCGGGGCCATCGGTCCCCGATGCTCGATTTCCACCCGGATGGATTTTGTGAACGGCACCGGGTCGGGAACGTGGAAGCGATAATAGGTGGTCAGGTCCTCACTCTGGCGCCCTTCCCAGATCGGTACGCCGTAATAGGGGCCGTCGAAGCGGCGGAAACCCCAGGCGTCCCCCACGTAATCCTCGGTCCCCGTCCCGCGCAGCGACGGTTCGGCCTCTCCGTCGATGAAGAAGAAATCATCGCCCTCTCCGATCCACCCATTGGTGCGGGCATGGACCGACATGATGGTGCCCACGTAGTGACCTCTGCCTTGGGCTTCCAGGATGACGTAGTTGCCGGGCCGCGCCGGGAATTCCTGCTTGTAGCGGGCGTGGAAATGGGGCGCCTCGCCCGCCAGCGACGGCAGCTTTTCCCAATCCACCTGGTAATAGAGCGAGCGGATGGGCAGCTTGCCGTCGTTGGCGATGGTGATGCGCGCCGACTTATGAAAGGGCATGGGCCAGTAGCTGTTGCGCGCCCGTCCTTCCGAAGTCACACGGATGGGGAGGGAATTGACATCCACCTCCATCCCGTGCCCGCCGGCAAAGAAATCACCCAGGGGCGCTTCGACGGAAGGGTCCTGTTCCCCGTCCCAGTAAATGCGCATGACCAGCAGGCGCGGGAAACTCGGTTGCGCGCTGGCCACGGTGAACCATATGTGCACGATGCGGCCGGGACCGGCCAGCTCGGCAATGGTGACGGTCTGGCCGGGAGCCACCGGAATGCGGTCGTCATTGGAATTTCGCCAGTCGGGGTTCGAGCTGGAACTGCGCTGCATCCGATAGTTCCTGGGCTGATCGAGCCCTGCGATCGGATTCAGCGGTGTTTGGGCCGCCGCCAGCGCGGCCGCGAGAAGAACGAGGAGTACCGGCATTGCTGCCTCCTTCGGCCCGGATGCTATCACAGGGCGGCTAAAAGACGGGCCGCGCGCGGATTCCCTGGTGGCCCGTAAGGGCCGTGCGGGTTCGATTCCCGCGCCGCGCCGCGTCAGTGCGCCCATACCAGCGGTAGGGATTCGGCTCCCGCCCCGCGCACCGTTTTTCGCTGATTTGAGGTATAGCCACCGGCACCCTGCGCCCGCGGTCACTGCTGGTACGAAATTCTGGTCCGGACTCGCTTCAGAAAACCGCGGACCGCTGTGCATTCGCACCGCAGCCGCGCACCGGCATCGTAGCTATAGCACCCGGATTCCCTGCCGCTCAGCTTCCTTCTTCAAAGCCGAATCCGTGGTAAGGAAGGCGGCATCTTCGCGCCGAGCCAGTGCCAGGTAGAACATATCGTACGCGGGTCGCCGGGCGGTCCGGGCCAAAAGGAAGGCTTCCCGATATAACTCCTTGCAGGAAACCAGCACGTCCACGAGGCCGAGAGCGAACTCGAGCGCCCGGTCGCAAGTGCTCAGGTTCAGGTTCTCGAACTGGTGGTACTTCCAAAGCGTGTTGACCACCTCGGCAACCAGCAGTTCAGGTGCCAGCACCTCGTCGGCCTCTTCCAACACTTGAGCAAATTGCCGGGCCTTGCCGCGGTCCAGGGCAACTTCAATGGCGGCGCTCGCGTCGAGAACCAGCCTCATCGGCGCCGGTCCTTCCGAATCAGCCTGGCAGGATCCCTGAGCCTGCCCGTTTGGGGCTGACCGCTGGCTTGAATGGCTCGCAGCACCTGTTGGCGCCGCGCTTTAGCGTCCAGCTCGACCTGGAGGCCTCGGGCTAGCACCGCGACCACTTGCTGAGCGAGGCTGCGGCGTTCCTTTTCGGCCTGGTCAGCCAGTGCGCGGTATATGTGGCCGGGAACATCTCTAACCTGAATGAGCGCCATGTTGCATCCATTGTGCCACATAATGCATTGTGCTGCATACCGCATTTCGCAGCGTGCCGACACGCCAGCATGGCTAGTACTGCGATGTCCCCGTCGGATTGCGGGCCGTGGGTGTCGGAGGTTGGATGCTCCGTTGCGGGTTCGATCCCCGCCCGGGGCACTCCTCACAACCTGTTCCATCCAGCCACCATGCGCAGCCGCCATGCGTGGCCGAGACCGCTGGCGGTATAATGAGGTCGGAGTCATATGAGGAACAAGAGCGAGCGGAACGGGCCCGTCAGTTGTTCTCGCGAGGTGATGGGCGGGACTCCGGTATTTGCGGGCACACGCGTGCCCGTCCAGACACTGATCGACTACCTGGAGGCCGGCGACCGGCTGGACGATTTCCTCGATGACTTCCCCACCGTCAGCCGCGAGCAAGCCCTCCAAGTGCTGGAACTCGCCAAGGAAGCACTGCTGGCGACGCTTCGGCCGCTCCTGCGGCGAGCGGCGGCCAGGCTGCGCCGACTGAAACCGGGCGATCTGGTTCGCATAGAAGGCTGAAACCGCCGATTGCCGACGTGTGGGCTCGATCCCTCCAAAGCGTAAGCTGTTGCGGCGCTGTTACAATTTGTATAGGTGAGTCGCGCAATCACGATTGGTCCTACGCGCGACCTTGCCGAGTGGTTGGCAACCAGGGCCAGGGAAACCGGCCTGGCTCGGGGAAGGATTGCCCGCGAGCAACTGGAACGGGCCAGCCTGCAAGTTTTCACCCGCTTCCCCGTTCTATCAGACAGGAGGAAAAACCATATGTATCGACTCTTGGCCGTTTGCCTGGTGCTGATCGCCCTGTCGGCCAATGCGCAAGGACAGGACCAAACGATTCCAACGGCCACCCAATGGACCCTGGATGCGGCGGGACCAACACAAAGGACCGCGATACGCTCGGTTGTGCTGTTGCGCTGCCAGGACAGCAAAGGAACCGGATTCGTGCTGAAAAATGGGATAGTGGTTACGAACTGGCATGTCGTTGAAGGATGCAATGCGGAGCAGGTGACAGGGACCGATCCAAACGGCACGGAGCTTAAATTCAGCAAGATGGTTACGGACAGCCGAGTTGACTTGACGCTGCTGCGGCCTGCGCGTCCGGTAAGTAGCGGTGGCCTGGAGCTTGGTCCCGACCAGAGCCCCGCAATTGGAACCCCGGTTTCGGCATGGGGATACCCGTTCCGTTACAACGGGCCATCGCCCTTGCTGACTGTGGGCTATGTTGCTGGATACAGCGCGGACGAGATCGACGGTAGAAAGGTCAAGCACATCATAATCAACGGTGCGATCAACCCAGGCAATTCGGGCGGGCCCCTTTTCAGGGCCGCCGATGACAAGGTGATTGGCGTCGTTGTCGCCAAATATCATCTGTACCCGCCCTTCGTCAGGAAGGCCATCGATGCGATGTCAAGAAACAAGAGCGGCGTAGTCTACACTGGCACTGACGCGGAGGGTCGCCCCGTTGAATGGGTCGAGGGGCAGATTGTGGCGATGGTTCTGGATCAGTTCTATCGAACCACGCAGGTGATGATCGGGCAAGCGATCGCTCTCCCCGAACTGAAGCAGTTCATCAAGATCAAAGAGGCTGAACTGCATTGACACGCGGCGTGCGAGCCCCGCTGCGGCGACCGGCGGCCCGTAGGAGGCGACCCGACGGCGCGGTAGAGGCGTGGAGCGAGCGGGAACAGCGAAACGACCTGAGGTCGTTTCCCGTATGCCCTCGCGGAGGCTGCCGCACTTGCTACGCGACACGCGGCCGGGCAGCCCAGGCAGGAGCTGGGAACCGTCGCGGAACCGCAGAAGCAGGCCGGTTCTATCCCCTGGCGCGCCTTCCGCTAACTGACCCAGGGGCGCGAGGCTTTGTATGCCGCGACGCGTTCCGGAAGCCAGTCCCGCAATCCGGCCGCCAGATAGAAACATGGGGACAGCAGGTCGGCATCGCGCTCCGTGACTCCCTCCGCCAGCGCGGTTCTCGCCAGTGGAGTGTGCGGATAGATGCGGATGCCGGCGGTGATGTTCAGGGCCTCCAGTTTCAGTGAATCGGCGAAGGCCAGGCTTTCCTCGACGGTATCCCGCGTCTCCCCGGGCGCTCCCAGCAGCAAGAATCCCCAGCGCGCGATCCCCGCTTCCTGAAACAGCTTCGAGGCCGCCTGCACCTCCTGCCGGCTGAACCGCTTGTTCAGGCCGCGCAAGATCCGGTCGGACCCGCTCTCAAAACCGAGGCTGACCTGGCGGCACCCGGCCCTGCTCATCAGTTGCGCCAACTCGGCATCCACCCACTGGGGATAGATGATGGCCCAGAACGTGATCTCCAGCCCCGCTTCTATGATCCGGCGGCAAAGTTCCTTGGCATAAGAGGGCGGCAGGTTGAAGGTGTTATCGACGAAATTGAAGTTACGGCATCCGGCGTCGTTCAGCGCGGCGAGCCACCGGACGACCCGGCCGGGCGAACGCCTTCGTACCGATCTGCCCTCGATCAGGCTGGTGGAGCAGAAGGTGCAGTCCATCGGACAACCGCGCCTGCTTTGCACCGGCACCCAAAGGTCGCCGCGGCCGGCGCCCGAGGGGATCCAGAGCCGCGGCTCGGGCAAAGGCAGGTCATCCAGATCTCTTGTGAAGCGTCCGGCCTGAGCGGGCCGGCCCGGCAGGCAAATGGCGGCCAGGCCGGAAACGTCGGCGCCGCCGCCGATTCGCTCCAGCAGCGCGGGGAAAGCCGCCTCTCCTTCGCCTTGAATTCCCATATCCGCGCCCAAGTACCGCAGTACGCTCTCGGGGAAAATGCTGTAGCCCGCGCCGCCCAGGATGATGGGGGCATTGGAGACGCTCCGGCAGGCGGCGACGATCTCTCTGACCGGAGGAAGCAGGAAGTGCGGGTCTGCCATGGCCTGGTCGTCGATGTTGCGGACCGAGACGCCTATGGCCTGGGGACGAAAGTCGCGCACGGCATCGGTGGCGGCCGTCTGCGCGTCTGGCTGAAACATCAAGTCCAGCAGGAGCACGTCATGGCCGGCGCTCTCGGCTGCGGCGGCGACGCTGGCCGGCCCCAGGGGAAGCGCCGGCATGTTCATGGTTTCCGTATTCGCGGAGATCAGCAGGACCCTCACCGCGCCCACCTCACGCACCGGCCGGAATCACGTGCACATGGGCAACCCCCGGGTGTTGCCTTCGCCCAAAACGGCGGGTGCCGACCCAATCATACGCTGTGCCGCGTCCCAGAAACGGCAGATCACAAGCGGAGGGCAAAAAGCAGAAGCTGGAAGAAAACGGCCCGGAATACGCCGCGCTTTACGGCGAGACGGGCGCGCCATATTCTATGCAGGGGATCAGGATGGCGGCTGTCATCCGGAAACCAAGATGAGCCGCGGGTAAGCATGCGCGGGCTTCCGCGCGGCACGGTGAGCGGCCGCGATACTCCCATGACCGACCGGGAACGATTCTTCGCCAGAAAAACGCCATGCGAAAACTGCCACAAGATACTATGACCGCCCGCCAGCGGATCGAAGCCACGCTGCGCGGGGAATTGCCCGACCGGGTGCCGATCTTCGATCTGATCCAGAACATCGAGCTGATGGAGCTGATCACCGGCGAGAAGCTGACGCCGGAGAACGGCCTGGAGCTGCTGTGCCGGACCATCGGCCAGCGCCTGGACGTCACCCGCGGCATCGCGCCGCCGGCCGAAGAGAAGATGGTTCGCCACGACGACGGCTTCGTGTACAAGCAGGAATGGTGGACCACCTGGCTGATCGGGCGCCCCTTTCACGACGTCGCCGGTTTGTTGGACTACATCCGCCGCAACATTGAGGAACTCTACGGCCGCGAGAAGGGCGACATGTGGACCTTCGCCGGCAAGGGGAACGTCTGGGGGCGCGCCGACGAATCGCCGCGCGAGCAGTTCCTCAAGCTACAAGAGAAGGTCGGCGAAAACACCGTCCTGTTCCCCAACGAGAGCCCGGTGGGACTGGACACGGCCCATATCCGCGCCGGCCTGGAGCTCTTCGTCTACGCTTACGCGGAGAACCCGGAAGTGGTGTCCGATTGGCTGGAAGCGCTGAACTGGGCCGAAATCCAGCGGGTACACGAGACGGCCGACGCCCAACTGTCGCCCGTCACCCTGGTCTACGCCGACCTGGCCGACAAGAACCAGCCGATGTTCTCGCCGGCGTTTCTGCGGCGCGAGTTCTTTCCGCGCTTGCGCCGGCTGGTCGATGCCTGGCACTCCCACGGAATCAAGGTGATCTATCACTCCGACGGCAACCTTTGGCCGCTGCTGGAGGACTACAAGGCGGTTGGCGTCGAGGGCATCAATCCCCTGGAGCCGCTCTCCCACATGTACGCCGGCGATGTCCGGAAGGCCTATCCCGACTGGATCTTGATGGGCGGCATCGATGTAAGCCAGTTGCTGTGTTTCGGCAGCGAGGAGGAGGTCCGTCGCACGGTGCGCACGACCATGGCCGAAGCAGGCGCCGACGGCCGGCTCTGGCTGGGCTCCAGCACCGAGATTCACCCGGCCGCCAACGTTGGCAACGTGCTTGCCATGTGGGACGAAATCGAGACCAACGGCAGGTATGATCGCGCCGGCTCCGGCCCCCGTGAAATAACGGGAATGTAGTGCTGTGTCTCTGAAATAGGTTTACAACGATGAAGGCGGAAGGCAGAAGGCGGCAAACGCCCGCCGCGGCGGGCTTGCTGGTCGCCGCGGCGACCCTTCCGCTTTCTGCCTTCGCCATGGTCGGGCTGTTTATGAGACAGCACAGTAGCGGCGGCCTTTAGGCCGCCATCGCCGGGCGAGCACCCAGCCGATGGCGGCCCTGTTGCCGGTTCCCGCAGCCTGTCAGTCGCGCCTGGCGGTAGCCGCGCCGCCTTCCAGCACCAGCTTCTGGTCGCTGCCTTCCAGGCGGATCTCGGTCACGGTTTCGCCCTCGTAAACCAGGGAATTGCGGGTGAACTTGCGGTCCACGGCCTGGGGGCGGAACGGCGCGCGCGCCATCTCCTTCTTGCCCTTGAAGAAGACCACATCGCTGCCCGTCACATCGACGTCGTATTCGCCCGCCTTCAGAGTCGCTCCGCCGATGACGCTCTGGTTGAAAAGTTTCACTGTCTGCTTCGATTTAGCCGCCAACGGCAGCGCGCACAGAAGCACAGTCGCCAGCATCCATCCAATTGCTTTTCGCATCCTATTCCTCCATGGTTGGTCGCGGTCGCGACCGTATTAATCGGGCAGAATGGGTGCAGGACGGCGCTTGACAGCGCCGGCAGCCATGCTCTATGGTGGCCAAGACACAACAGCCCTGGCACCCACATGCCTGACGGTTATGTGTCACCAGCCTTCCGGCGTCGCCTCGCCGGAAGGCTTTTTTTGCCTGGCACAGCTAAGACGGATGAACCCTGCGGTAGTTTCGGCAATTTTCTCACCGCCGGGGATGCGCCCTAATGTTCTGTCTCTCAAATAGGTCCACAACGATGAAGGCGGAAGGCAGAAGGCGGAAGGCGGCAAACGCCCGCCGCGGCGGGCTTGCGGCCTTCTGCTTTCTGCCTTCCGCTTTCTGCCTTCCGCTTTCTGCCTTCCGCTTTCTGCCTTCCGCTTTCTGCCTTCCGCTTTCTGCCTTCCGCTTTCTGCCTTCCGCCTTCTGCCTTCCGCTTTCTGCCTTCGCCATGGTCGGGCTGTTTATGAGACGGTTCCGTCAGAACCTTGCCCGCCGTTCGACCACCTTGAGGGCGATGTCGGCCGGCCCCGTGCCCGAGGGCAGAAGCGTGAACAAGGAGATGGGCGGAGCCACGCGAATGATGGCCACGTCCTGGGAACGCGAATTCAGCACCAGCAGGAACCGCTCATCGGAGGTCAGCGCCATTCGAAAAGGCCCTGAACCCGCCGGAACAGCCGCCAGGACCTTGCGGTTCTCTATGTCGATGGCGGTGATGTTATCCGAGCCGGAGTTGGCCACGTAGCCGCGCGTGCTGTCCCGCGTCACCAGGGCTTCGACCGGCGCGGCGCCGACGGGCATGGTAAGCGAGACTTCATCGCTATAGCTGCTGAGGATGGCAACGGAGTTGGAGCCGGCGTTGCAGGCCAGCATCTCGCCGCCATCCGGCTTCAGCGCCAGGTGCAGCGGGCGGAGGCCCGTCGGCAGGTGCGTGAGCAGCTTCATCTGCTTCAGCTCGACCACCGAAACCACGCCGGCCTCCGGCACCGCGGCGTACACCTGGGAACTGTCGAGCAGGATCTGCAGATGCGCGGGAGCGGCAGGAAGCCCGACACGGGCCACTACGCCCCGCCGCCCCAGGTCGATCACCTGCACCTGGCGGCCGGCGGCGTCGGCCACGCAGAGCAGGTTGCCGTTGGGGGCAAGCTGAAGGGCAACCGGGTCCGAGTTCCGCGGGAGCGGGATGCTGCGGACCACGCGCCGGGCGCGCAGGTCGATAACGTGGACGGCGGGCTGCACCCGGCTGGCCACAAACGCCGTATTGCCGTCCTCCGACAGCGCCAGCGCGGCGGGGCTGCCCGATACCCGGACGCTGCCCGCCATCCGCAAGTGCTCCGCGTCGATGACCTCCAGTTGGCCCGCCCGCGTGGCCACGTAGATTTCGTTTCGAACCGGACAGGCGCGCACGGCCATCGGCGCCGGGCTGACCGGGATCGACGCCGCCGGTTTCATGGCGTTCACGTCGATGACGGTTACGGAGTTGGCGCGCTCGGCGGCCACAAAGGCCAGTTCGCGGCCCACGGGTTTCGAGGAACAACCCCACAGCGTGGCCAGGAGGCAGACGGCGATGACTACGCGGAAGGCGGAGGGCGGAGAGCAGAAGGCAGCGGGACACGCCTTCACCACGTTCTGCCTGCCGCCTTCTGCTGTCACGCCTGGCATGGATCGGGATGCCGCTCCGCATCGGGAAGCCTTCCGCCGGAGCATGAAAGAGAGAGTGTAGTGCAGGGGCGCGCCTTACTCAATCAGCGAGTAGGCTGCTTTCGCCGTTTCGGTCATGAAGATCTTCCGGCCCTCGCGCGAACGCCACCAGCCGTCCACGAGGAACCAGTCGTCCGGGGCGGGGCAGGCCAGGACCCGAAGGCGCCCTCCGCCGGCGTTCAAAAAGATGCGACGGGCGCGGCGCGTATGGAAGTTTGAGCTGACCACGTAGAACGAGCGTATGCCTCTCCGCTCCAGCAGCGGGCACAACAACTGGGCCTCTTCCGCGGTGGAACGGGCCGTACTGGGGACGGCCAGGATATCGCTGTTCGGCACGCCCAGCGAGACCGCCAGGGGCACGGAGAACTCGGTTTCGTAGACACCGTAACCGAGGCGTGGGCCGCTCAGCACCAGCTTGCCAACCCAGCCGGCCTTGTAGAGCTCGACAGCGGCGCGCACGCGGCAGCCTGTGTAACAGCCCTCGCCGCCCAGCACGACGGCGGCGTCGGCTTTTTCCAGCGGGCTGGCAGTCACCAGCATGCCGGTCAGGCCCATCAGCATCGGTCGGCGAAGCACGTACACGGAAGCCGCCAGAACCGCCGCCAGCACCAGCAGCGTCATCCGCCGCCGCCACCGGCGCGGGCCCCCGCCCGGCTTCGCCGTCCCAGAACGACTTCTCATTCCGTCATTATAGGCTGTGGGCTGTGGGCTGTGGGCCCTGGGGTGTGGACTGTGGGCGCGGGGCGAACCCGCAGCTATTGCGCGGCACACGGACGGCTATAGCCTTGCCGCCCGCATGACCCGCCCTGAGGCCGGAGACTGGCGTGTTCCTACAGCCCACAGCCTACAGCCTACAGCCCGTCGTGGTTTACGAGCCGGCTTTCTTGGCGGTCATCTCGATGGTGCGGTCCGCGCCCTCCGTCGAGACCTTGAACTTGATCTCGTTGCCGGAAACCTGGCCCTTGTAAATCTGCCGGATCTTCTTTTCCTGGAAGCTCCGTTCCACGACGAACGAGATTGCATCGCCGCTGATCTTGCCCTCGGAGATGGCTGTGTCACCGCCGCGACCGGAAACGGCGCCGGTCAGCTTGTCGCCGTCCGCCTTGAGGGTGATCGTAACTTCGCGCGTCTGCCCGTCGCGGCCGGGCTGTTGCGCAACCCACTTGCCGGTGACGTCGGCCGCGGAGGCCACAAGAGCAAACAACGCCACAATGACCAAGACCCGGATCAGAATTGAAGTCTTCATGTTTTTCTCCTTTTGTTTCTTCCTTGCTGTGAAAACGAGTTTTGTACCGCAGCAAGCGCCGTAGGCGCGGCTGATAATAGCCCACCACTTCAGTGGTGGGAACCAGGCGACACCAGCAGAGTCCCGTAGGGACGGCTGAAAACCCGTGGGGACCGTTAGCCTTCAGTCGTCCCTACGGGACTCTCTCTCCCTGCTGCTTATAACCCAGCGTTGAAACGCTGGGCTATCATCGGTCGCCGCTACGCGGCTCAGCGCCGAAACCAAGTGACATCAGGCAAGAAACCGGCGGTACGACCTGCGCTGTTTCATGCTCTCTGGGTGGTCGCCACGGCGACCACCAGCGACTGTTGTGCGAATACGCCAAAACCCGGCTCACCAACTACGGTAGCACAACCAGCGGCGCGCGCTGGAAGGCGAACTTCTGGCCGATCTGGTCCACCACGTTAACCTGGCAGGTGTAGCGCCCCGGGGTCAGCCGCTCCAGCGGCACCCGCATCTGCACGGCGACGGCATGCGGCC
>Ga0315285_10000764_pt1 | contig 33485 bp, 29 predicted proteins | sample YL17G09_36_MG_FD_203698 | JGI IMG/M metagenome (GOLD analysis project Ga0315285, IMG submission 203698) | Sediment microbial communities from Yellowstone Lake, YNP, Wyoming, USA - YL17G09_36 | ecosystem: Environmental > Aquatic > Freshwater > Lake > Sediment | place: USA: Wyoming | collected...
TTGAAGAAAATCGGATTGGTAGCAACTGTGGACAATATGTTTTGAACGCATTGAAGGGGCGTGTTCCTGTGGATGGTGGGTATACATATAAAGTGGAAACCTTGTCTGTCTGAAAGTGAGTTAAGTATAAATGAAATTAGCAATCACTGGTAAAGGGGGGGTTGGAAAAACGACCCTTACTGCTCTTCTTGCCCAGGTAAATGCCGACGCAGGCCATGAGGTGCTTGCAGTTGATGCTGATCCTGCTCCCTGTCTGGCTGGTGCATTGGGATTTCCAGATGATTTACGAGCGAAGCTCCATCCAATCGCTGAGATGAACGAACTGATTGAAGAGCGCACAGGCGCGAAGCCTGGTACTGTGGGTGGCTTTTTCACACTAAATCCTCGTGTAGATGATATCCCAGAGCGTTTTAGCATACTTCATCGTGGTGTGCGTCTCCTTGAAATGGGATCTGTTGACGTAGGGGGTTCTGGCTGCATTTGTCCTGAAGCCGCATTGCTCAAGACACTCTTTACCCATTTGCTTTTTCGAAAAGACGATGTGCTCCTGCTCGATATGTACGCTGGTGTGGAGCATCTTGGTCGTGCAACAGTTGATTTCGTCGATGCTATGCTTGTCGTTGTCGAACCAACGCGGCGCAGTTTGGGCACAGCCGCCCAGATCAAGAAGCTGGCTAACGATATCGGTCTGACACGCCTTTGGCTTGTTGGTAATAAAATCCGCAATGACGATGAAGCAGCATTTCTGAACATTGCAATGCCAGATGTTCCGGTTTTAGGATTTTTACCCGCCGATCTTACCGTACAGGAGGCTGACCGGATGGGTATCCCTGTATATGACCACGTACCTGTTATGAAGATTGCGGCAAAAAATATTATGGATGAATTGACGCAGCATTTATAGTCAAATGATACGTAGATATGGGGACAGAAAGTACCTAAGTTTATTCCTTGTTTCTGTTAGAATAAGACTAATCTAGTAATGTTAGGTGACATAATGACAACAACGATTGCTATTGCTGGAAAGGGGGGGGTTGGTAAAACAACTGTCGCAGCCATGGTAATTAAATACCTTATGTATATCCAGTCTGGTAGTATCCTGGCTATTGATGCTGATCCGTCAAGTAATTTGAATCTGGTCCTCGGACTTGACCTGGAATGGACAGTCGGTGATATTCGTGAGGACATGCTTCAACAGGTTAAAAGTTCATTGACAAACGGTGGTGCTGCCATGGGTGTGATGCCGGGTGGTGTCAGTAAACGCGAATACCTTGATTATCATGTCCGCTCATCACTGGCTGAGGGAAATCGGTTCGACCTGATCGCAATGGGGCGTAGCGAGGGACCAGGTTGTTATTGTGCGGTCAATCATAATCTGCGCGAAGTTATTGACTCTCTGAGCAAGCATTACGCTTATGTAGTGATAGATAATGAGGCCGGTATGGAACATCTAAGCCGCCGTACGACACGTGATGTCCAGCATATGCTGATTGTCAGCGACCCGACCCAGCGTGGATTGGTTGCCGCACAGCGTATCGATGACGTGCGTAAGGAACTTGATATTCGAGTCGAAAATACTTATTTGATAATCAATCGGTTGCTGGATGGCATGCCTATCGATTTGCAAACTTTCATCAATAAATTGGGGATTCCTCTGCTGGGAATTATTCCATCGAATGACGAATTAACCAAATTCGAGTATGGTGGTCGTCCACTGGTCGATCTTCCAGAGGATTCTCCTGTTTATCAAGCAGTATTGGGGATGATGAGTGGGATCTTGTAATAAACAAAACAGGCGACCGATGCGTCGCATGTTTTCATTTATTGGTTAATTCCTGCTTCTGCCATTAACCTGCATATTCACTGAACTGGGAATCCTTAACCATCCCTTAAAACACTTTAGTTATGTAAATTCTGAGCTGCAATAAATGATAGGGAGTTCTCGGTGAGTGCCCAGGCGGTCTTGTTACACGCGTCAATCTTATCCAGGAAGTTGAGCTTCAAATTCTCCCAATCACCCGACTCGATGACTTCTTTCTTCTCGCGGAAGTAATCCAGAATGTCTGATGGATGCGTACGCTTGGAGTCGATCTCAGGATCGCCGCCTTCGTGTTTGGCGGAGATGTTAGCCACATGGCCGGCGATCTCGACCAGTTCATTTCTGCGATTGTAGGGTTGGCGGACGATGGATTTCCAGGTCTCTGTGATGTGGTGTTCGAAACGAACCACATTCTCGAAACCGAGCGCCTTACGGAACTGGGCGGTGATCTCCATGCTCTTGTTATTAACAGAGTTTGACCAATTAAAGCCGATCAGCGGGCTGGAGCCATCGTCGCGCGAGAACAGCTTGGCACCGATCAACGTCCAGAGCGCTGCGTAAGGATTATCATTTCCCATAAAGACCGAAATCTTGAATTCAATATCAATTCCCAGTCTGTATAACAGATATCCTACCAAAACGGTTCCTGGATTTATGTTTAGCACCTCGCGCAAGCCATAGTTTGTATAGTAGTAAAGGAATTCATCCAACCACTTGAGAGGATAATGGTTTGGTTGTCCTACACCTCCAAAATAGCCGGTGATGGTTTCTGGTCCTCCCAGGTGTATATTGGAGCCATCGGTACCTTTCGTATCGAGTGTTTCAACAAAAGACGAACCGATAATATTGAGTGCGACAATAATCGCTGGTAGATCACCGTCACCTTCTGATTCTTTCATTTTGCGTACTGCAATGAAACGACCTGGTATCAGGGATCTGTCTTTAATAGCCCGCTCCGCCATTATGCGGATCCATGGGAAATACTGCAGTGCGCTGACTTCCAGCGTAACGGCGAAATCATCCTTGAAATGGATTGTATCTGCCTTTACCCCTAATACCTTGCGCCGGTAGTCTGATACCGAGATGAAGGCACCCCTCTTGCGCTGTTCTTCGAGCCAATTCAGGTCTTCGATGTACTCAGGGGTGGCAGCTTCAACCTGCTTGTACAGGTTAGGTAACTTCCTGGCTTCTGCTGCTTTACGATTGATCTCCCCGGGCGAACCATATTTTTTCACTACATCCAAGAAGTCGTTGACCACACGCTCGTTTGGGTCAAGCAGGACTGTATTGATGTCGTCGAGCCGATCGTAAGGGATTTTTAGCAAGCTCCGAAGATTATGATCCATACAGTTCTCCTTTTATTGAATGTTATAAACTTGTTCTGGTTTAGTTACTCTTATTAAAAGATCAAATATTCAGCATTTTCTTGAGTTCAGCATATTCTTCATCCGGCATACCAAACCAGTTTTCTTCCTGTGGGAATGATTTATCTTTTACTTCGTCGTGATAGGTTTTTAGCCCATTCAGAATAACCTCGCCAGCATTGCCGAAGACTTTCGCCATGCGTGGCTTGAATCTTGGGTAGAGACCGAACATGTCGTGATAGATCAACAGTTGTCCATGTGCATTTGGTCCTGAACCTAAGGACATGATGATACAGTTCTCAGCTCGTTCTGTGATTAATTTGCATACCCGATCTGGGACCATCTCGAGGAGGATTGCAAATGCACCTGCTCTTTCCAGAATTTTTGCATCATCAACGATTCTTTTAGCTAATTCTGCTGATTTACCCTGCACGCGGAATCCACCTAATGCTGACACTGATTGGGGAGTGAGGCCCAGGTGACCGATTGCTGGAATCCCTGCATCAACAATGCCTTTCATTCGGTCAGCCATGGATTTCCCTCCCTCCAGTTTGATGGCATCGCAACCTGCTTCGGCCATGAATCTACCCGCGTTGCGTATAGCCAATTCCACACTCGGTTGATAACTCATATAAGGCATATCACCAACAACAAAAGCCATAGATGCTCCACGACGAACAGCCTGGCTATGACGGATCATGTCATCCATCGTTACGGGCAAGGTGGACTCATAGCCCAGCATGGTCATACCAAGGCTATCACCGACCAGGATCATCTCTATGCCAGCTTGTTCTTGCAGGTGTGCAGTGGGGTAGTCATAGCAGGTTAACCAGGTGATTGGTTCTCTCTCGGTGACCTTCTTAAATAGATATGGAAGGGTGATTTTTTTACGTTCCTCAACCATTTATTCCTCCAGACATGATTATTATAGTATAGGATATAGGGAATAATTATGCAAGTAAATGGACCTCGACAATTCATTTCTCAGATATCCGCTCAGTCAAAGGGATTCCACGTTTCTTGAGTTCATCAATAAAAAGCCTAGCTGGTACCATTTTCTCTACACCACCCGCACCAATGGAAGTTTCTTTACGTACCATCATCTCGGCAACGATAGCTGCACTCCAACCAGTACCACGTTCCATAGCTGTGAAGCCTGTGTATTCATCATAATAGTCTATTACCTCGACAAATGCCTCTGCATCACGGTCATTCTTTTTACCAAATGCACGAACCCTTACAATGAACAGATCCTTGTCGGATTGATTTACGACTTTAGGTTTAAATAACGTGTGGAATATATCTCGTGGTACGATCTCTGTATCCATAATTTTTACTGGGTGGAGATCCCATAATCCCAAGTCGTAATATGCCCTTAATTGAGCAAAATGACCCGGATATCGTAAGGTTAAGTTCTGAAGTGTTCGTAACTTACCCTCGTATGTCCAGGGCATTGTATCTGTACCTCCACCAGAAACGAAAGCTTCCAATTTACCAATTGGCTCTGGGAATATGACCGTTTCAAGCTCTGTCATCGGTTCAACCCGGGTTACTTTCCAATTCCTGAGAAAGAAGTCTGGTTCGGCATATTCATTTGTTAATCCAGTGATGTGGAATGTAAGTATATTAATGGAAAGGGGGACGAGGATTTTGTGGGATGCCTCCATCCCACATATAAACATCCAATGCCTCATCCAGAAGTTCGATCGCGTAGACCATTAATGATGTCCCTATCCCTGGAACCAGACCACAGTTTGGAATAATACTAATTCCAGCAGTACGCGCTTCGTTATCGAAATCATGCTGTCGCTGGGCGATGTCTGTGTTTCCGCCCAGATCGCATAAACAAACACCCAACTTGACACACGTTTCGGTGATACCGAGGTTTTAATTATATGGAACTGCGCTGAGGCAGGCATCCGCCCCGGTCAGCACACTTGTGATCGATTTTGGATCGCCAGCATTAGCCTTAACCGCTATAGCTATTGTTGTATCAAGCATCTTGTTTATCCGGGCTGCACCTTTTTCTGCTGCTTCCAGATTGAGATCTACCAGGATCACTTTTTTCGCATCCCCTCAAAGTGCAAAATCGCAAGCTTAGGTGGTCCCTTGGTGTCCAGCACCAAGTACAATATGTACAAATTTCTTCGTCATGTCATTTTTTCCTCACATCTTATCAATAGCAGGTAACAAAGCCGATCCTTCGTATTGCTGTTCTAGTTCATAACGAAATTGCTGCGTATAGAGACGATAATATTGTCCCCGTTGAGAAAGTAATTCTGCATGGCGGCCAACTTCCGCTATCTTTCCATCATCTATTACAAGGATTCGGTTTGCCTTCCTGATGGTCGAAAGACGATGGGCAATGATGAAGCTTGTTCGACCACGCATGAGGTTCTCCATGCCTTTCTGGATTAGCGCTTCGGTGAGTGTATCAATCGAGCTGGTTGCCTCGTCCATGATGAAGATCTCAGGCTTTGCTAATACTGCTCGGGCTAGACTGATGAGTTGTTTTTGTCCTACAGAGAGTAGATTACCACCTTCCCCGACTTGGTCATCATATCCTTTGGAGAGGTTAATAATAAAGTCATGTGCTCCAGCCAATTTGGCTGCTTCAACAATCTCAGCATCTGAAGCCTTCAACCGCCCATAACTGATGTTTTCACGTATCGTGCCGGAGAATAGGTGAGGGGTTTGTAGAACAATACCGACCCTTGATTGAATACTATGTAACGTTAACTTCATGTAATTCTCACCATTAATCCGTATCACCCCACGCTTGGGTTCATAAAAGCGACATAATAGGTTAACAATCGTTGACTTGCCGCCCCCGGTAGGACCGACTAATGCAATAGTCTCACCGGGTTTTACTTTGAGCGTGAAGTCCGTTAATACAGGCTTGCGATCTTCATAATAGAAATCCACATGGTCAAACTCGATATCACCCTGGATGGTTTCAGCTGCTCTCGCGCCAGTGATATCATGCACATCAGGTGTTGCATCCATCAATTTGAAGATGCGTTCGGCTGAGGCGATTGAGTGCTGCATCTCGGCGTAGACACGCGCTAAATCTTGAACAGGCCACATCATGAAGGTTAGATATGAAACAAAGGCTTGGATACCACCTATAGTTATTAATCCAACTTGACTTTGTACTCCACCGTACCAGATAATCGTTCCTAACGCTATGGAGGCTATTATCTGTACAGTTGGAAGGAATAAAGCCGAAAGCCATGCAGCGCGATAACTGGCTCGGTACATTTCACTCGTCAGCTGTGAAAATTCCTCCAGGTTTTCGGATTCCCGTCCAAGTGCTTTGACGACCCGAACACCGCTGATATTTTCGTTGTACGAACCAGTTATTTTTGAATTTGCCTTACGTGAATTACGGAATTCAACCAGGATTTTCTTTCTAAACTGGATGGCGATGCCGACCATGATTGGGATTATTGAAAAAACGATCAACGCTAATCGCCAATTGATGAGAAGCATAAAGATTGTGGACGTAGTGATGTTCATGATTGCCCAGGTTGTGTCTACCAATCCCCAGGTGATCAAATCAGATACACGTCCGGAATCGGATGTAACGCGCGCCATCAAGCGTCCAACGGATGTCTGGCTGTAATACGAGAGAGACAATTCTTGCAGGTGGTTGAACATCTGTTTGCGTAAGTCGTATTGAATCCGCTCACCAAGCACTCCAGCAAGGTAGATAAAGGTCAATACAAGCCCTGCCTGGACGAGGATGAGGCTGCCATATATGGATCCATAATGTACGAGAGCTTCTCGGCTTTTGGCAATAATGCCTTGGTCTACGATCTGTTTATTCAGAAACGTAAAATATGCATCCAACCCAGAGGTAAGTGCGATCGTTATCCAAAAACCGATGACACTTCGTGAATGAGGCTTGATCAAACCCATTATGCGTAAAAGGGTTTTACCGGTGATCTGACTGGAATATTCCTCTTCTTCAAGTTCAATTTCAGGCATTTTTTTCCTATAAGAGCTTATAGAGAACAAAGACCAGCATTTGAAATGGTCATTGTTTTACTTTGCTGATCTCTTTTTCCAGTTCTGTATCTATGCGCGTCTGAATATCGTAGATTTCCCGATAAGTTCCTTCTTGCTTTACTAATTCGAGATGTGTACCTATCTGGATAATCTCACCTTTATCCATAACGATTATCAAGTCCGCAAACATCACGCTTTGAATGCGATGAGCGATGATGAATGTTGTGCGATTCTGCATGAGATGGTGTAATGCTTGGCGGATGGTTGCCTCTGTTTCGGTATCAATAGACGAGGTGGAATCATCCAGGATCAGAATGCGTGGATTTTTTAGAAGAGTACGCGCAATAGCCACACGCTGTTTTTGTCCTCCAGATAAGGTGACTCCCTTTTCACCAATTAATGTCGCGTAGCCGTCTGGAAACGACATAATGACGTCGTGAATGGACGCCGCTTGTGCAGCCATTTCAACCTCAACCTGGGGTACTTTCCTCCCGACGCCGTAGGTAATATTCTCGCTGATCGAGCGTGAGAATAAGAATGGTTCTTGTTCAACGATCCCGATCTGTCGGCGTAGGTATTCTCGTGGGTAATCAGTAATTTCTTTGCCATCCAATTTAAGCGACCCGGATGTGTAGTCATAAAATCGGGGCAGTAAGTTGACTAAAGTTGTTTTTCCTGAACCGGTTGAACCAAGCAACGCAACCGCTTGACCAGGTTTGCATCGAAAACTAATGTTTTTCAGAATGGGTGTGTCAGTTTCATACTCAAAACACAAGTTATCAAAAATGACCTCACCTTGTACTGCATCGCTCGGTTGCACCTTGCCAACATTCAAGGGTTCACGTACTTGCTTGACTATCTCCATTACCCGTCCATACGAAACCAAGCCAGTTGATGTCTGGACAATGAGGCGGCCAAGATTGCGCATTGGCCAGATTAACCATACAACTACACCAACATATGCCAGATAGGTACCGACAGTGATTTCTCCGTTGATCGCCATCCAGGCAGCTGCCAAAAAACCACTCAGCATTTGGAAACCACAAGCGATATCCGATAGTGGCCAAAACAGGGAGTGCATTTTTAAAAGCCGTCGACCGCGTATAAATTTTTCCCAATTGTCTTTCTCGAATTTGTCACGCTCATATTCCTGACGCGCAAAGGCTTTGACCACGCGTACGCCAGTCAGATTTTCTTGAAGCGTTGTTGAGAGGACCGCTTCTTGTTCCTGGTAAGCTTCATACGCCTTGGTCACTATCCTAAAAAACCATATTGAAACGAGCACAATAATCGGAACGACAATAACAGAGAACCAGGCCAGTTTTTGGTTTAAACTGAGCAAAGCAGAAAAGTTGATTACGAATAATAGTACGATGCGCCCCACACCTATCGCCTGCTCATTAAAGAAACGCCGTAATGCATCGACATCTGATGTGCAGCGTTCGATTAGCTCGCCTGTCGGTGTGTTGTCATGATATGTAAAAGATAGTCGTTGGATATGGTCAAATAGGAAGTTACGCAAACGACGCGTGATACCCTCAGCGGTATATGCAGCCAATCGTCCAGAAATATATCCAAATCCACCTTCTAAAGATGCTAATCCAATAAATCCCAATCCGATTAAGATCAGAATTAAGGTTGGGTTTGCAACATCTTTCCCAAGAATCGTATCTGCAAAATAACGTAATAGAAAATAAGTCGTTGTCTTCGATATCGCTGAGATCGCTAGACTGATCGTGGCTGCTGTGTATGGCAAGCGGTATCCACTCGTCATACGCCACAATCCTATTAGGCGATTTTGCGTGAGTGCCTGGCGGAAGTCAAAGTTTTGCATTGATGCTGTATTGGTTGCCATCGATAATCTCTGTGTTGAGTTAATAAAAAAACCACGGGCGATAGTGCACCGTGGCCGTTAGGAACGCCATTTATATCGAACGGTTAATAGGCGCACTCTATGGAGAAACGAAAAAAGCGAATAGAATCATACTGTTCCATAGAGCGATGCCTCCTTTCGATAGAATTTGATTAACAGCTTTGAGTCTACCATGTGCATTCGAAATGTGTCAAGCAATAAGGGTGAGCATAAAATAAAATATCGTCTGATATCTACATATACCTTTATTTTATAACATCTGACACTTTAATAAAAGTTTCTACTACCTGAGGATCAAATTGTGTTCCACTGTGTCTCTTAATTTCTAAGATGGCTTCAGCGTGGGAACGACTCCTTCGATACACTCGCTCATCTTTGATGGCAATATATGCATCTACTACGGCCAGTATCCGCGCACCCAGTGGAATTTGACTCCCCTTCAGACCATCGGGGTAACCGCTCCCATCATACTTTTCATGATGCGCCCGGATGATTGGGGCAACATAATTCATTCTTTTTAAAGGTGCAAGGATCTGGGATCCAATTTCTGGATGACGCATCATGGTTGCCCATTCTTCATTATTAAGTGGACCAGGTTTACTCAATATTTCGTCAGGTACACCAATTTTACCGATATCATGGAGAAGTGCTGCCCAATGAACTGCTTGTATCTGGTCTTCATTGAAGTTTAATTCACGGCAAATGACCTCTGCAATCTTTGCCATCCGCTGACTGTGGTTTTCAACATATGTATCTCGGGCATCGACCGCGTTGGCAAGTGCCAACACTGTTTGTACAAAACCTTCCTCTAATTGTTCATGCAAACTTGTTCGTCGCAGTGCACTGGCTGCTTGATCTGATATTACTGTCACAAGTTGGAGTTTGTCAGGATCGAATGATTCCCGTGAAGTGTTTCTGGCTTCTCCTAATACTAATAAACCTATTGGTTCATCGACAACCTTTAGCGGGGAAATACATAGGCTTTTTGCTTTACCCAGGAAAAGGTCACGGCGCTCATTCTCATTGTAAGCTGGATTGTCCCGTTCCAGAACTAGAGCCTCACTATGGTTTAATGCTTGCTTGTAATATTCGTGAGTGGTTGCAGGCTCAATTCGGTCAACCCCTAGCTGATTCCTCGTATCACGAATAGGATAAACTGCACGGCAACGGAAAGAACCGTGTTCGTCAAGAGTTAACAAGCGTGCGTATGTAACATGTATGCTCTCAACAGCCTGTCGGGTGATGCTGTTCAATACGATTTCCATATCATCGGAAGCTACCAGCTGGCGTGCCATATTATAGAGGGTATCTAGTTCTTCACGCCGGCGTTGTTCGGCTGTATAAAGTCTGGCATTCTCAATGGCAACCGCAGTTTGATTGGCTAATGTGGTCAGTGTGAGTTGATCGTCAATCGAGAAGCTTTCCTCAGAACGTTTAGAGCCAACAGTGAAAATACCCACCAATTCACGTTTGACGAGCAATGGGATAAAAAGCTCTGCATTGAGCTTTTCCAGGTCATCTCTCTCTTGTCCCCAGAGCGCTTTGAATTGTGGTGCTAAACCCAGGTCATTCCGTGTCAATACCCGTTCTTGACTGGAGAGCCAAACCACGATGGGGTGGCTGGCACTCATGCGTATAGTTGTATCTGTTTTGATTCCCTTTTGGGTGATCATATATTGATCATTGTTGCCATCTCTTTTAAGAAAGAATGCAGCTTTTTCGATGTGGAGTGTCGATGTGATTTCTTCCAGGATTATATTCGTGATTTCTGTAAGATCCAAAACAGAAGCAACTTTGCTGCTAAGCCCCTGTAGCATAAGACTCGCATCATATTTTTCTCGAAAGAAGGACCGGTCGATCCATGATTGGGCTCGATCGCGCAATGGTTGAGCAACCAAAGCCGCTAGGATCGCAACGATCAGGGAGAGAGCGAATATACCGAACCCATAGTTGGTATGAAATATTCTTGAGGCAAGTGAAATGATTAAAAAGTAACCTGCACCAATCAAGATCGTTGGAATTGAATAGAGTAAACTCTTCCGGATTACAACATTGATATCTAATAGTTTATGCCTCAGTATCGCGTAGGCAATTAATATCGCAGTTACGCCGTTTGCAGCCACATCGATTGGATATTTACCCAGTTTGGTAAAATTGACAGAGGAAGCCAGAATGGTTATGGATAAACCTATGATCAGATACCGTATCCGGTTTCGGTGATTGGCATCGCTTGTATGGTAATATCCTCTGATCAATTCAACCATGCTTATAATAATGAGCACATAACCGGGACCGGCTACGAATCCAATAAAGGGGCTAAATTGGTAATACAGGTTTCCTGCCATGTCGAGATTCGCAGATTGTATGATGTAATTGGTGAATACACATAATATGATTGCGCCGATTCCGTATAGTAATGCTAATACAGACCACTGTCGGCGTAACCCAAAAAGGGTCTGTATGAAGTAAAAAATCGCCGGCATCATGGCAATGGAGGATGCTGCCATTAACCGGAACCAGGGTAATACATCGACCAGTCCGGAAAGGGTCATAAACGCGCTGATGGACCAGATAACCATCGTCAATAAATATATGGCGAATATTTGACGTACACGAGTGCGTGGTTTGGATAGTAGCACTACTGTTAATATCACCGCGTAAGTTATCGCGGCTGATATAGGTATCAGTGTACTGATATTCCAGAACATCAGGATGCTTGCCCTTATTTAAGCAGATTGTAATTGCATTAATATTTCATCAGATGGCTGCATATGGGGTGGTTTCAGATGTGCAAGATCAGCACCTGCTTGTTGTTTGGCTTTCATATACTTTGAAAAGGCTTCTTGTGGGAGATAGCTTACTTTTAAAGGATCTTTTCCCAGGATTTCCTTTATACCTGAATAGTCCGGAACAAGAAGACACAATTCTTGATCAAATTTTTCCATAAAATCCTCACGAGGAAATTTTGAATTCGGTTTCAACTCAATATAAATGTGTAGGATTGGTTCCTTATTTACCACTTCCTTACGGGCTATCCAGTCTTGATATTGAATACCTGTAGCAGCAATTGCTTTCCATATGTCTCTCTCGGTCAACCTGACTATATTGCCTAGATCAATAACATCTTTGGCACGGGAATAGAATTTTAATTGGGGGAGATTGCATCCGATTTCTTTATCATCCAGGGATATTACTTCGAAAAAATCACCAATTCGATACCGTACAAATACCCCACCCTGATAATTGGAGAATACTAGTTCGTATATTCCAATATCTAGCTCATCATAAAGGAAAGTCTTCGGTTGATGATTGGGATCTGTTTTATTCTTCTGGTGTTCCGCTAAGGGGATAAATTCCAGGAATGCACAATCTGGAAAGAAAATCATCCCTTTATAATTCCAGTTTTGCATCGCCATATGTCCACCTTCTGTGCTGGCATAACCTTCAAGGGGTTTTTTACCCCAATAGTATTCGATCTTTTCTCGGTAAATTTCTGAATCTGTCCCCCCTGTCATTATTCCCTTCAATTTCCAGATGTCTTTGGGGAGCATTTTCCGATTATTGATTTTAGAGACCACTATGGCTTTGAATAACCTCCATAATATAAATGGATTCAATAATTCCTTGGATGGTTTCGTAGTATTCGATTGCTGTTCAAATTGCTCTCCCATACGTGCCAGCACGACGCCAAGACCCATGAAGTAATCCAACCCCTCTTTCATGCCTGATTTAAAACCAAGGGCTACCCGTTCACCATAGCTCATCTTCTCTGCTTCCTCTAGTGGTGGGAGGAATTTCACATCTAGATGATCTCTGGTGGATCGGCTGATGTAACCTGATGTATACGGAGGTGGAGCTGTCGCCAACAATAGCTTATCGTTTCTTTCAAGCTTAACGTCTCCTGGTTGAGAACATGAAGACATGAGCATGGCTCCAATAACCGGATCGCTGAGACGATCATACATGTTTTTTGTATAAGGTACCCATTTTGGTCCTTGGTTGGAAGTAAGTCCTGACGTTCGAGCCCACACATACGGCTTTCCTGGTAAACCATCTTCGTTTTTTTCCATTAGAAATTCTGTGTAGTCTGGGTAAGTTGTAAGAGGTGTTGTTTTCCGGAACTCTTCGATGCTGGATGGTATTTTCCCCTTAAGTAGATATTTCCCAACCTTGGATGCCCCTAATAGTTTGATTTGTTCTAGCATAAGCCGTTTTTGAATTTCCATGAATTCAACTCGGCTAAGATTTAGGTAACCACAATGTTTTGCCCAAAGCTCATCTTTCCGTCCTTCTTCGATTAATTTATACGAGCTCGTCATGATTCTTCTCCTTTGTTTTTTTCGCTCTTATTACTAAGGGTTCTGGGATCCAAAAATATTTTGATATGAGTTTCGTGATCGAGATATCTCCAAATCCATTGTCAATGAGGATCGCTGTCCAGTCCTCCTTTGATCGAACATTGGATACTGCATTGCTCTCCGCCCATGCGCGGTGAACATTTTCTACTGCAAGGAAATATATGAAACCCGCAAATCTGAGGAACAACTTGACTCCCGGGAACTTCCAAAATTTTGAACCCCCCACATCAGCAATGGAAAGAATTCCTTCTTCCATAAGTATTCGGTTGGTTTCCGCTAGTAGTTTTTTTACGACCATATGGTGAGTAGCGAGCCCGCAAATGACAAGAGAAAATGTTTCGTTTGCGTAGGGCATGTCCATCGCTGATGCGCAAACCAGATCAACATTTCCTTGAATTCCACTTTCTTCAAACCGGCGTTTTGCACGGATCAGCATGGGCATTGTTATATCTAATCCATTGACACGTTCGGTTATTAAACGCTCTTTCATTAACTTATGAGGAATGACACCCGTTCCAGTCGCAATGTCTAATACTTTATCGCCCTCACCGATGGGTGTCATGTCGATCAGTTTATTGACAAATCCTTTATAACTCCATCCCCAAAAACGTTTTAGTTCGGCATCAACGGTAGCTTCGTATCTCGGAGCCATCTCTGTGAAAGTTTCGATGATCGTGTCTTTTTCTTTCATAATAATCATACTATTTGGTGGCTTGTGTTGGGTGAATACTTCCCACCCCATGATACCCTTCATTGTTGATTCTTGGTATGGTTATTGGATGAATTCTGTTTAGAGTGAGGATGATGCATCTGAATGATCTTTTTTATATCATTCCTTGGCATTTACCGTGGCATTTACCATTTGTTTGATGGCATGGGCATATGAAACTTATCATAAAAAAACTAAATTAAATGATGATAATGTAGGCGAATCAAGATATCCAACTATGTTTATCCGACCCTCAGGAGGATGAACTCTGATTGGCGCTCACTTCAAAATCATATTCAATGAATGGTAGGGAGCACCAGATTCAGGGTGAAATTAGGATTGCTTGTTTAAACCAAACATTCCTGAGTGATTGGATCGCCACTCAAATCGGTCTTGAGTTTATTTGGTAGAAAAGGGTAGAAATCAGCCGAGTAAAAGTTTCGCGGTAATAATTACTCCAAATATAATAATAACCAAAACAATGTTAAATCTCAAAAATAACACTTTTTCTAATATACTACTCGTTCCCTTAATTTCTTCAACAAGGGAGTCGATCGGATTGAAATTCTGCATTGGATTTCTCCTTTCTTGGATTTTTCTGTTGTTTATAGTAATAGTATATAAGAGAGGAGGAATATTATTGTTTACAGATTTGTTAGTTTATACATTATGTATGATATTTACCCCCATATATGGGGGTATCACGTATCGTGAGCCGTAGTCTTGAATAGAAATATAAGGAATCCGGCTGCAAGTAGGAAATCTGCGAAAAAAATTACCCAACCCCATTCATTTACAATTCCAGAATAGATTCCGTCAATATCTATAATTGTTAGTAATCCCAATGTAATCAGATTACCTTGTGCGATCATTCGTTGGAACTTCAAAGCCTTGAAATCCCTCGCTAACCAGGTTATGACGCTTAATCCCATTGCGCAGGCTCCTGAAACGCGTGTATTCATAATTCCCATTGCGTTCGTAGTACTATCGAGGATAGACAAACTAAATGATGGAATTAACAAATAAATTAACGCATTTATGGAAGATAGGATTGCAGTAATGGTCGTTAGGGTTTTATATCTCATATAGCATTCCAGTCCTGGAATTAAGTGAAGATCACCAGGTGGGGGATTCATAAAATGCTTTATTCAAAGATGTCATGATAACCCTTATCCAGCTCGTCATTACTCAGATGTGCGTAGCGTTGTGTTACAGCTATATTGGTGTGTCGGGCAAGTTCCTGGGCAAGTTTCAAGTTTCCAGATGCACGTAAGACAGTTGTTACGAAGTAGTGTCGAAAGGAGTGGGGCGTGATATGTCCTTCTGCTTCGGAACCTAATGCTTGGCGTACATGCTCGGCAACGATATTTCGACCGGTAGCGGTTGTTATCGGTTTTACTTTCTTGCCAGCTCCTTTGTCATGACGCGCAAAGAGCGGCAGGGATGGGAGAGGACGACCAGAAGTACCATCAAGCCCCGCACGTAATGAGAGATAGTCACGTATTGACCGAATTGCCCGTGTGGAGAACCGTACAATGGCTTGTTTATCTCCTTTTCCGATGATCATTGCACGACCTTCATTCCAATCAATGTCCCCGCGACGAAGTGCACATGCTTCATGGACACGCAGCCCGGTATCTGCTAACATCACGAGGAAAGCTCTATCACGCATTGCGCGTAGTCTATCAGTCTCATCGTCATAAACCCTTATTGTGAAACTATTCACATAGTCAAGTATTCGTTCAATGTCATTTCTGGGAAATTGTGGTAAACGCTGACCAGGTCTGCGGGCACGTTGCTGTATGATCAATCGTAGGCGGGGCAGGTTGATTTCAGCCAGTCTCTCAGCTGCAAGGTATTCGTAAAAACCAGTAACAGCCGAGAGATATAGACGCTCACTGGTTGGTGCATAGTCCTTCAAGGCGACTGCCATCCAAGCAATCCAATCTTCAGTAATGGAATCAACTGGGAAAGTCTCGGGGGAGTGGCCTCTACTTATTATGACTTCTAAAAAAAATGCAAGAGCATTGCGATAGGTTCTGGCAGTGTTCATACTCCTGGCGAGGGTAATACTGTCGATATAAGCATTGACTGCTTGTGAGATAGTAATATGATTTTCCGGGGCTGCCATAAGTTGCTTCTTTGTTTATGATAATAGTACTTATTATGAACGCGTGTTCTAATATTGATAAAATTATTGATTATTTCGTGTAGTCTGTGTAACCTGGTTGAGCCGTGGCGTTTTTTCCTAATGGAAAAAACGGGCTGCCCACGGCTCTAAGGTGGGGCATATATACTATATATACTATTATTACTAATAATATATAAGATAGGGACTTGACTAAAGTATCATCTTTGTTACCCTTGTTGATGATTTTTTGCTGTTTTTGTGCTGCTGTTTTTGCTGGTGGGTGATGGGTAATACTGTTATCAGGTAATAGATTACCTGTAATGGTGCTACTAAGTAACCTGGGGCTTCCTGGCGTCATTTCGTTGAGTAGCGAATTTCGATTATGGCGATTTCTGGAAAAGCAATCCGGATTTTCAACCTGGGTCGATATGCTGGCGTTTCCTGGTATATCGGAGCGATCATCTGGTAAGGCGTGTCGATTTTCGTTTCTGGCAAGTCGATGACAATTGCTAAGCGTCGGAGTGGGTTCTACCTGGTCAGGTTTGGCTGCCGTCGGAAATAGAACAATCGGCTTTCGCTGGTGGGCTTTCAATCTGGAAATTCTGTACCATGCTCTGCGTCTGGAGCGGGCAAGCCGTGAGGTTATACGCAAGGCTGGTAACAGAGTATAGAACACGGTCAAAGCACGGTTACTTGAGTTCATTGGGGGTGAAAGTTATACGATTTTGACCATTTTATTATTTTGATTTCATGCTTTTGATAATAGTACTTATGTTGAACGTGTGTTCTATTATTGATAAAATTATTGCTTATTTCGTGTAGTCTCTGTAACCTGGTTGGCGGCTGTTCTGGCTGGTGGCGGCTCACCTTCGCGAGGTACGAACGGAGGTGCACCAGCCAAGCCGCCCACGTGGGGGTGGGGTGGGGGCGTATATACTATATATATACTAATAATAGTGGTAATAAGAAAATAGGCGTTTACCTATAGTATCAACAAGGTTACCGTTGATGGTGCTGTGGTGCTGTTTTTGTGCTGCTGTTTTTGGTGGTGGGTGATGGGTAATACTGCTATCAGGTAATAGATTACCTGTAATGGTGTTACTAAGTAACCTGGGGCTTCCTGGCGTCATTTCGTTGAGTAGCGAATTTTGATCGAAAGCATGTCTGGCAATTGGATCCGGATTTTCAGCATGGCAAGTCTTGGCGTCAATTCTGGTATATCGTGGCGACAATTTGGGTATCAATACGGCTTCATGAAGTGTCGGTTTCCGTGCTGGCAAGTTGTCATGATTGCTAAGCGTCGGAGGGGCTTCCACCTGGTCAAGTTTGGCTGCCGTCGGAGTTGAGGATAACCGTGCTTTCGCAGGTGGGCTTCAATACGGAAATTCTGTACCATGCTCTGCGTCTGGAGCGGGCAAGCTGTGGGGTTATGCGCAAGTCTGGTAACAGAACATAGAACACGGTAAAAGGCGGTTGGTGTGAGTTCATTGGGGGGAGATGTTATACGAATTTGCTCATTTTATTATTTGGATTTCATGCTTTTGATAATAGTACTTATCAAAAGCATTATAGGTTCATTCCTTTCCATTGTCAATCCCCTGTTGACAAACCACATAACTCATTTATTTAATAATCATTATTGACAATTTATCTATATATCGCCAGGAATTATATAAACGACAATTTGGAAACCTTAATAATATGTCATATATCCTCCCCTATTTAACTTGATTGGCTGATTCTGGAATATGTAATCCGTTTGATAATATGAACCCTTGTAATATAGAACAATAGTGCTATAATGTTTTATTATATGCAATATCATCTTTATTTCCTAAGTCTTATGTTTGTCTTAAAACCAATGGTCTGATGCATTTTGTAAGAAGTGGATCCAATTTTTGTAAACTTCATTTTCACTTTATGTGCTTGATTGTCCGTAATAATTAATGGGTTAATATGGATTTACTGAATCGTTTATTACTCCTTGGCTCGCAGATGCACCTTGAACCATCCGAAGACCAAATTGCAAGATCTAAGATCGACCAACGAAAAGGTGATATTTTTATCCAACAGGCTGCAATGCCAAATGGAAAACACATCAGATTGCTAAAAACCCTCCTCACCTCAGTCTGCGAGCGTGATTGTTATTATTGTCCTTTTCGTGCTGGACGTGACTTTCGCCGTGTTACATTTAAACCACATGAATTTGCTCATCTTTTTCTAGAACTTTATAAACATGGAATTGCTGAAGGATTATTTATCAGTTCAGGTATCGCTGGAAGCGGGGTGAAAACTCAGGATCGCCTTCTGGATACAATAGACATTTTGCGTCATAAATTAAACTATCATGGCTATATTCATCTCAAGATAATGCCTGGAGCCGAGAGAGGGCAGGTCGAGCGTGCTATGCATCTTGCTGATCGTGTTTCGATCAACCTCGAAGCACCCAACACTGAACGTTTGACCCGCCTTGCCCCACAAAAATTATTCACAGAAGAATTATTAGATCCATTGAGTTGGGTGGATGAGATTCGCCGTAATCAGATGGCGAAAAATGCTTGGAATGGACGTTGGCCTTCAACTGTTACCCAATTTGTCACCGGTGTAGCCGATGAAAGTGATCTGGAATTATTGACAACCACCAATTTTCTTTATCGCAATCTTGGATTGAAGAGGATTTATTACTCATCATTCAATCCAATTCCAAATACATCTTTTGAAAATAAAACTCCCACTAACCCCAAACGTGAACTAAGGCTTTATCAAGCATCATTTCTCCTCAGGGATTATGGTTACAAATTGGAAGATATCCCTCTTGAACCTGATGGCAACCTCTCCCTTCTCACTGATCCAAAACTGGCTTGGGCAAATATGAATTTGATTGAGAATCCATTGGACATCAACCACGCCAGTAAAGAACAATTAATCCGAATTCCGGGAATTGGACCAAAGAGTGCTGATGCGATTATCAAAGCCCGCCGCGAATGCATGTTTCACGATATCAGTCGATTGCGTACACTCGGCTTGCTCCCCGAGCGTCTTTTCCCCTTCATCCTGCTGGATGGTAAAAAACCGTCAGTTCAAATGACATTAATTTAAGATTCTCTCAACTAACTGTTTTATCTTTTTTCTCGGAGACCTTTCGTTATAAGTGTCGGCAATCCTCGGAAATATCGGTATTTATTCCTTACATAACTTTTTCCATGCTCCAACCCATGGTCTCCCCAGTCGGTGATGCTTCGCTACTGTTACCTTGCTTACTTTTTGTGCGATTTGTGCAGAGATTATTGCTACTGTACCCCAATCTTGAGCCAGAATAGCATTCTGCATCTTCTCCGATAATTGTCCAGCCCATAACCACTCCATCCGGAACCTGTCGGCTTTAACCCAATAACCGCGCTTCTCCCAGGCTGCTGCGGAGATGTCAATACTCCTGGCAATTGATTTAAGTGCCAGCGCAAGAAAAGCAGCCAGGTTACGTGCTTCCTCATCTGGCTGAGGCCTGAGCGCTAACTCCCGTACAGCAAGGACAACAGCCTTGGTTAAGTAATTCCGTTCTTTTCCAGGGCTGTCTGTATTGATCGTGCGTCCCATATTCTCTCCGGTAAATGCTCGATACAAAATTATAAGTCTCGGATTATACACCATGCTGTTAGGTATCAGCGAAATATTAACGGCCCTGACCCTTTTATTGACGCATACCTCCCTCTCGCTTATAATCCTCCCGCACCGGGGAAGTGCTGGAATTGGCAGACAGGCATGACTTAGGATCATGTGCTGAAAGGCGTGCGGGTTCAAGTCCCGCCTTCCCCACAGATATCTAATAATCGAATTTATTTGCAGCAAGGAAATCAAAACATTGAAAATCGAAAAGCAACTCCAGGATGATCATCAGGTTAAATTGATTGTCGAAGTGGAATCTGAACGTATGGAAGCAAGTATGCACCATGCCGCTCGTAAGTTGGCTGCGAGAGGTAAGATCCCCGGCTTCCGACCAGGCAAGGCTCCATATGACGTAATCCGCCGCTTCTATGGTGAATCGGCGGTTAAGGAAAAAGCTATCGATCTGTTGGTGGATGAAGTTTATCCAAAGGCTTTGGATCAAGCCTCGATAAAGCCTGCAGCGCCTGGAATCCTTGAATCAGTTGATAGCATAGTGCCTCCCAAATTCACCTTCAAGGTTCCTCTGGCTCCTACTGTTGAATTGGGTGATTATCGTTCAATCCGCCTGCCGTACGATTGGAAAGAACCCGATGATCAGGAATTGGAAACAGCAATTGAAGACTTACGCCGCGCATATGGTACGACTGAAACTGTCGATCGTGCCATCCAGGATGGTGATTTTGCCCTGGTAGACATTATCGGAAAGAAGGGGTTGGATAAAGAAAACGGATCCCCTTTTATCGAAAGAAAAGACTATGCAGTTTTTATCCATAAGGTAGCTCCACCAGATGAATGGCCTTTTATTGGTTTTTCTGAGAAATTGATTGGCCTGCAAGCAGGTGAGGGTAAAAACCTTTTTTACGAATACTCGGAAGACTATCACGACGAGAAGCTGCGAGGTTATGCAATTAATTTTGTGGTGACTGTAAAAACCGTACGTGTCATCACTTTGCCTGAATTGGATGATGAGTTCGCAAAAATGGTTGGTGCTTTTGAAAACGTGCAGGCTTTACGTGATGCACTGCGTGCTAACCTGACCCAAACCTCTAAGGGTGATTACGATAATGAGTACATAACCCGGGTGATTGATAAGATCACGGAAGGGGCGGATATTAAGTATCCACCACAGGTACTTGAGGAGGAATCCAATAGAGTCTTGGAAAATTTAACCCATAGTTTGAAGAAACGAGGCTTGGAACTCGACACTTATCTGAAAATGCGCCAGGTCGATCGGGAAAAGTTCTTGGCAGAGGAAATTCGCCCACAAGCTGTTCGTGGTCTCGAACGCAGGCTGGTCTTGGAAGAAATCGCCCGTACCGATAAGATCAAATTGGACAAAAAATCTTTGGGCACAGAATTTAATCAAACTTGGGGTGCACTGGCTGCTAATGATGAGAAATTCAATAAAATCACTAGGGGTGGTACTAAGGCATCAAAGGATTTGATTGATGCGGTAGCTATGGAATCTGCCAACAGGCTGATGACACGCCGTGTATTGGATCATCTAAAGACTATAGCAATGGGTATGTTTAAAGAAACTACGTTGGAGGAAAAACCACAAAAGCGAACTTCTGCAAAGAGAACTGGTTCGGTACTGAAGGATAGATCGACTTCAGGATCTAAAAAACCCATATCCCTAATAAAGACGAACAATGGAGAAATTACCTCCATTTCACCTGCTTTGATAAAAAAGAGAAAAGAGTCAAAGAATGAATCTAACGAAGGATAATCATATGTCTATTCCAAATGTTAAATCTGTTATCCCAATGGTGATCGAGTCATCAGGGCGTGGTGAGCGTGCCTTCGATATTTACTCACTGCTTCTCAAGGAACGCATCATTTTCCTTGGTACACCAATTGATGACCAGGTTGCTAATTTAATGGTTGCTCAATTGTTGTATCTGAATCACGAAGATCCAGAACGTGAGATTAATATGTATATAAATTCCCCCGGTGGACAGATATACGCTGGTCTGGCAATCTACGATACTATGCAGATGATCTCGAATCCTATCAGTACGGTAGCGATCGGTGTAACTGCCTCGTTCGGCACGGTATTGTTGACTGCTGGGACGAAAGGTCGTCGCTTCGCCTTACCACATGCAACTATCCATCTGCACCAGCCGCTTGGCGGCGCGCAGGGTCAGGCGACAGATATTGAAATTCAGGTGAAACAAATTATCCTCCTCAAAGAGCGTTTGAATCAGATAATGTCCAAGCATACTGGTCAACCGATTGAGACAATCGCACGCGACTCCGAACGTGATTTCTATCTTGAAGCCGAAGCGGCGGTGGAATATGGTCTGGTGGATCGCGTACTTGATGCACCACCTGGGAAACAATAATTCTTCTTAATATGCCTGATGGGGTCCTATGCTTGTACTGGCCGGATATGCAATACATAACCGGTCAGCATTGTTCCAAATGGATTTAACATGGTTCAACTTTCTACTTTTTCCATCGTAGCATATGACCCATCCGATTCAAGCTGGGGAGTAGCAGTTGCATCCAAGTTCCCGGCAGTCGGTGCGGTCGTACCTTGGGCAAAAGCTGGTGTTGGTGCTGTTGCGACTCAATCCTTTGCCAATACTTCATTTGGACCACATGGGTTAGATATGATGGCGTCTGGGATCAGTGCGCAAGACACTCTCACTCGACTGCTTGACGAGGATTCAGATCGTGAGCACCGACAGGTCGGATTGGTGGATGCATCAGGCAACTCATCGACATTCACCGGTAAAGATTGCTACAATTGGGCTGGTGGTCTGATTGGTCCAGGTTACGCCATTCAAGGTAATATCTTGTCTGGCGCAGGCGTGGTTCATGCTATGGAAAAAGTATATCTTGAAATGGAAGGGAATTTACCTGCCCGCCTTCATGCTGCCTTGTTAGCTGGTGACCAGGCTGGAGGCGATAGACGTGGAAGGCAGAGTGCAGCAATATTGGTCGTCAAACCGGATAGCGGCTATGGTGGTTTTAATGATCGTTGGATCGACTATCGAGTAGATGATGCTCAGGATCCTGTCTCTCGTTTAGGTGAGTTGCTTAAACTCCATTGGCTGTTCTTTGGGAAAAGCCCAGAAAGCGAGCATGTCCAGTTAACAGGTGAAATATTAATCAGCCTGAAAAAGATTATGGCGCGCCTGGGTTATTTTCAACCAACTACAGATGGCTATTACGATGAAAAGACAAAAGAAGCTTTTCGTACATTCATTGGTAATGAAAATTTCGAAGAACGCTCGAATCCCGACCAGGGATGGATAGATAAGCCTGTTCTGGATTATTTATTGAACAAATTTGGGGGATAGCATACTTGAAAAGATTCCAGAGGGGATATATGGTTTAATATTGGACATGGATGGCGTTCTTTGGCAGGATGCTCATCCAATTGGTGACCTCCAAAGTATCTTCTCCCATATCGAAAAGCAGGGTATGAAAGTTGTGTTAGCGACAAATAATGCAACCCTCACCTCTGATCAATATATCAAAAAACTAGCCGGCTTTGGTGTAAAGTTGGCGTCTTGGCAGATTATTACTTCCTCATTGGCTATTGCAGATATATTGGCTAAGCGCTATCCACAAGGAGGCTATGTTTATGTAATCGGTGAGAGAGGACTGCTTCAAGCCTTAGCTGAGAGGGACTTCGTTCCAATCGACAATTTAGATCAGAAACCACTTGCTGTTATCGCTAGCATGGATCGGGAGATCAACTTTGATAAACTTCGAAAGGCGACACTTTTCATCCGCTCAGGAATCCCCTTTTACGGTACGAATCCTGACCGCACTTTTCCAACACCTTCAGGATTGGTTCCTGGTGCTGGATCACTCCTGGCGGCTCTAGAAAGTGCAACAGATGTAATACCAATGGTCATTGGGAAACCCGCGCCTTTTATGCTCGAACTGGCATTGGAGCAAATTAATCTGCCACGTGAGCAGGTGATGGTCGTTGGTGATCGCTTGGAAACTGACATTTCTGGTGGACAAGCGGTAGGCTGTCCGGTGGCACTGGTATTGTCAGGTGTTACTACCCGCAAGATGGGTGAGAGTTGGTTGCCGCCTGTGGATGTGATCACCGAAGACTTATCTACCTTATTGGGAATTTGATGTCAAAATCCTTGATACTGGACTATGATCTTTTAGAATTGACTGACTTGCTTGGATCCTGGGGTGAACCTGCTTATCGTAGCAGGCAAATTTGGCGAGGATTATATAAAAACTTCCTGCAATCCCCGGAAGAATTTACATCTCTCCCAAAGAAATTACAGACTAGACTTGGTGAAGAACTCCACTTCAAAGCTTTATTTCCTGTAGATATTCGTGAATCTTCCAGTGGACAGACACAGAAGATACTCTTCCGTCTGGTCGATGATCAATATATAGAGGTTGTGTTGTTGCGATACCCACATCGGAGGACATTGTGCATTTCTACGCAGGTTGGTTGTGCCATGGGTTGTATATTCTGTGCTACGGGTCAGATGGGTTTCCGGAGGCACCTATCAAGTGGAGAGATAGTTGCTCAGGTCATGTACTATGCCTGTTTGCTTCATGAAAAAGGTGATCGCATTACGAATGTAGTGATGATGGGCATGGGTGAACCTTTTCATAATTATCATTCAACGATGGAAGCCATAGATCGCCTTAATGATCCAGAGGGCTACAATTTTGGTGGGCGACGGATCACCATATCAACTGTCGGGCTAGTACCAATGATTTATAAGTTTGCTGATGAAAAGCGGCAGATCAATCTTGCTGTTTCCCTACATGCCGCGGATGACGATTTAAGGTCTAACCTGTTGCCAATAAACAAAAAATATCCCATTAACGAATTAATTGATGCTTGTCATCATTATGTTAACTTGACAGGAAGGCGAATATCTTTTGAATGGACCTTGATCAATCAAATAAATGACACTCCTGACCAGGCTCGAACACTTGCAAGTAAGTTAAAAGGTTTACTGTGCCATGTCAATACTATACCCCTCAACCCCACATCAGGTTATGTGGGTCAGCCAACAACGCGACAGCGTGCAAGGATATTTAAAGCTATCTTGGAAAAGGATGGTATTTCATGTACTATAAGAAATAAACGTGGTACCTTATTAAACGCAGGCTGTGGTCAGTTGAGAAGTGATCAAATAATAATATGACTAATAGACTACACGAAATAGTTGATTTATTATTTTATCGACCTATGGTTTTACCTTTCTGCCTTGCAAATACCATCGGTATGAAGTATAGTCTGGCAGCATTTAATTAATACAAATCATTCACGCTCATTTTCCTTGAAGCCTATGCAAAATAACACAAAACAGTCTTGGCTTGAACGTCCGCTTCTGCCTGTATTACCTGCACCCACTAATGAGATATTGATATTCTCCGGTATCGTTTTCCTTGCAGTGATCAGTCGCTTCTATGATCTTGGCGCACATGTCATGAGCCATGATGAAAGCCTGCATACGTATTTCTCCTGGTTGCTCTATAAAGGACAAGGGTACCAGCATACTCCGATGATGCATGGACCACTGCAATTTCATCTTATTGCTTTGTCATATTTCCTTTTTGGAGTAAGCGATTTCACTGCGCGTATTCCGGCTGCGACATTTAGCATTGCAACTATTTTAATGCTATGGTTTTGGCGGCGATATTTGGGCAGGGTTGGTACATTATTAACAGCATTCATGATGTTGATCTCCCCATTCATGTTATTTTATGGACGTTACGTGCGTAATGAAGCGTATTGTGGGCTTTTTGGCATTTTGTTGTTGTATTCAATCTTACGATATCTCGAATCGGGAAAAAAACGGTATTTATTTCTATTAACTGCCGGGCTGGTGTTAAATTTTACAGCAAAGGAGACTGCATATATCTATGCAGCTCAGGCATTACTCTTCCTGGCAATCTATTTGGTTGCACAGATAACCCGCAAACCGTGGAAAAACCAAAATTATTATCGTGGCTTCGTCATCAGTCTTGCATTAGGTATTCTATCTGTAGGTTTGGCATTGGGATTTGGAATATATACCCAGCTCCATGGTAATCTCAACCCCATCGAAACCTCACAACCAGCGAATCCATTAGCGACACAAACACCGCTAACTACTATCCACACATCGTTTTCTATTCCAGAGATTGCGTTAATCTTGGGAATCCTTGCGTTCTTCACCGCGGTAGTCTTCACGATTTGTGGCTACACATTGGAAAAGATACGCACGGAGAGATCTTTCGATTTGTTGATGTTGACTGGCACGCTTGTGTTACCTTTGCTTACAGCATTGCCCATTAAACTGCTGGATAAGGTTACAAATTTATCGATACCTACCTCGGCAGCCGAATTGGCTGCTCTATCCACGACAGACATTTTATGGCTCGGGGGTTTCATTATCATTATGTTCATTATCGCTATAGCGTTGGGTTTATGGTGGAATGCCGAAATCTGGTGGAAGCTCGGTTTACTTTTTTATGGTGTCTTTACTGTTTTATATACAACAATATTTACAAATAGTAGTGGTTTTTTTACTAGTTTACTTGGTTCTCTGGGATACTGGCTTGTACAGCAGGGTGTTGAGCGTGGTAGCCAACCATGGTATTTCTACATATTAATTCAGATACCGATATATGAATTTCTCCCTGCTGTGGGAACCTTGTTCGCGGTATGTCTATGGTTCCGAAAGAAAACATCAATTTCCCCAAAGGTGGAAGCTGACACAGACAATAGCCAACCATTAGAATCTAACGACCAAAAAGGTGGAATTAAAACCCCTCTTACTTTTTACCTATTGATTTGGTGGATAATAAGTAGCATTTTAGTATATACATACGCAGGGGAAAAAATGCCGTGGCTGACTTATCATATCAGCTGGCCGATGATCCTGTTAAGTGGTTGGGCATTAGGCTATTTAATTGAAAACACAGATTGGAATGGATTACACTTTGGCAGGATTGCTCTGAGCTTTGCAACTGTTATAATTTTCCTCACAAGCCTCTCCAGTAGTCTATTATCGCTTCTTGGATTATCCCCCCCATTCCAAGGCAAGGACTTGGCACAATTACAGGCAACTGGTGATTTTCTCTTACCAACCCTGATTGCAATTGCTGGTTTAATAGGCTTGGCTTACCTGTTGCGCGATTGGTCTTTCGAACAAATAATTCGCACGATGCTCTTGACTATTTTTGGTTTGTTGGCAATATTGACCGCACGGGCGGCAATTCGGGCGTCATATATTAATTACAATAATGCCACAGAATACCTTGTCTATGCCCATTCCGCAACAAGTGTAAAGGAAGTGATGGTTCAAGCGGAGGAGATTTCACGCCGAACTGCCGGAGGCTTGAACGCGATTATCGCTTATGACGCTAGTGCACCTGATACGGGTGTCTCTTGGCCTTTTGTATGGTACTTGAGAGACTACACGAACCTTCGCTCATTCGATACTCCAACTAGATCTCTTCGAGATGCCTCAGTGATTATCGTAGATCAAAAGAATTTTGGCAAGATCGAACCAGTCGTGGGCCAAAATTATTACCGTTTGGACTACATACGCATGTGGTGGCCAAATCAGGATTATTTTGGCCTGACGAAAGATCGATTTTTGAATGCACTAAAAGATCCACGCATCCGTAGTGGGATCTTTAGCATCTGGCTGAACCGAGATTACAGTCTCTATGCAGAAGCAACAGGGAGTCAATCTATGACACTGACTACTTGGGAACCTGCTGATCAAATGCGTTTGTACATTCGAAAGGACATTGCAGATCATATATGGAATTATGGTGTTAAGCCATCGGTTGAGGCAAATATCCCTGATATTTACGAAGGAAAAACAATCGATCTGGCGGCTGATCTAATTATTGGTGAACCGGGTACAGGAAATGGACAATTCGACGCGCCTCGTGGTATTGCCTTTGCTCCAGATGGCAGCTACTATGTGGCTGACTCACGCAATCACCGCATTCAGCACTTTAATGCTAATGGAGGATTTCTCGGTGCATGGGGTTTATTTGCTGATAATAATCTTGCCCCTGCCCCAATCGGTACCTTCAACGAACCATGGGGAGTTGCTGTCGGCCCAGATGGATCGGTTTATGTCACGGATACCTGGAATCATCGTGTGCAAAAGTTCACCGCGACCGGGAAATCCATGACAATGTGGGGGCATTATGGTCTGGCGGAACAACCGGAAAGTATGTGGGGTCCTCGTGGGATTGCGGTTGATACCCATGGTAGGGTGTTTGTTGCTGATACTGGTAATAAACGAGTGGTTATCTTTAACTCTGAAGGGAAATATATCTCACAATTTGGTGCTGCCGGCTTGGAACCAGGTGAGTTCGACGAGCCGGTTGGAATTGCAGTCAGTACAGATGGCACAATTTACGTCACCGACACCTGGAACCAGCGTATACAATCCTTCTTGCCCGGCACCGATGGTTTAACTTATGTACCCTACAAACAATGGGACGTTAATGCTTGGTATGGTCAATCATTAGACAACAAGCCCTTTGTCGCAGTAGATTCTCATGATCACATTTTCGTCACAGACCCGGAAGGCTATCGAGTGATTGAGTTTACTTATCAAGGAGATGTTATTCAAACTTGGGGCGATTACGGTACTGGACCCGCTAATTTTGCCTTGATATCCGGTATAGCAATCGATAGAGACAACCACATCTGGATAACAGATTCAGGCAATAACCGCGTTATGCGATTCACTTTGCCATAAAATGTCAATGGATCACCCTCCCCTCTGGGCGTGCACGCACGAGTGATATGATTGCCCATTTCTATCCCTGGTGTTTTATCCGATTTGGAGGGAGGCAGCATGAAACTCCATGAGTATCAATCGAAACAGGTTTTTTCAAAATATGGTATCCCAATTCCCAAAGGTCGCATTGCCGTTACTGCCAGCGAGGCGAGGCAGATCGCAGAAGAATTGGGTGGACGCGTTGTCATAAAATCTCAAGTCTTGGTTGGCGGACGTGGTAAAGCCGGTGGAATCCGGTTGGTGAAAAATGCTAAAGAGGCGGAAGAAGCCGCTACTCAGATCTTGAGTATGGAAATAAAAGGTTTACCAGTACATAAAGTATTGGTCGATGAAGCCGCTAATATTGATCAGGAAATATATCTTGGGATTACTAATGACCGTGCTTCTAGTAGACCTGTGATGATGGCTTCAGCGTCTGGTGGTGTGGATATTGAAGTAGTTGCCCGTGAAACTCCTGAAAAGATCATCAAGGTCTATATAGATCCTTTACTCGGTTTTAGGGACTTCCAGGCACGGGATATCGCTATTGGAATGGATCTCGCACGCGAGCATTGGAGGGATTTTAACGAGATAGCCAGTGGTCTCTGGAAGGTTTATGTAGCGAGTGATGCTACCTTGGCGGAAATAAATCCACTTGTAATTACTAAAGACAAGCATCTGTTAGCATTGGATGGCAAAATTTTGATTGATGATAATGCCTTATTTCGCCACGCTGACTTGGCTGAAATGCGGGATATTGATTCCGAGGTTCCTTCCGAAATTGAAGCTCACAAGTATGGGTTGTCTTTCATCAAGCTTGATGGCAATATAGGCTGCATGGTCAATGGTGCTGGTCTTGCGATGACCTCCATGGATATAATCAAGCTTTTTGGAGGTGAACCGGCTAATTTTTTGGATATCGGCGGAGGAGCCAGTAGTGAAAAGGTTAGAGCTGCTTTCCGTATCATTATGTCTGATCCTAATGTAAAGGCGGTTCTGATCAATATCTTTGGGGGCATAACCCGTGCGGATGAGGTAGCGCGTGGGATTCTCGCCGCTCTAAAAGAGGTAAAGACAGATATCCCAATGGTCGTTCGCCTCGTTGGTACGAATGCAGAAGAAGGTCGAAAACTCTTGGCTGATGCCAGGATGATTACTGCAGAAACTCTGGCTGATGCAGCTCATAAAGCTGTTGCTGCTGCGAATGGAGCTTAGCTATGGGCATTCTTGTAGATAAGAATACACGCCTCTTAGTACAGGGTATTACAGGTAGCGAGGGTTTCTTTCATACTTCCCAAATGGCTCAGTATGGCACAAATATCGTCGCCGGAGTGACTCCAGGTAAAGGCGGCGAATGGGTATTGGATGATAAAGTACCTGTCTTCGATTCAATTAAAATTGCGGTTGAAGCGACTGGTGCAAATGCCAGCGTAATTTTCGTCCCGGCTCGTTTTGCACCTGATGCCATACTTGAGGCTGCAGATGGGGGTATACCATTGATTGTTTGCGTAACCGAAGGAGTCCCCGTCCAGGATATGATGCGGGTTTGTGCTTACTTGGATCAAAAGGGTATTCGTTTGGTAGGACCGAACTGCCCAGGTCTGTTGACACCTGGTGAAACAAAGGTAGGAATCATCCCAGGCAATATTTCTATCCCAGGAAATATCGGTGTAGTGTCGCGATCTGGTACACTGACATATGAGGTTCTCTATGCACTCATGCAGGTTGGTATGGGTGTTTCTACTTGCGTGGGTATTGGTGGTGATCCTATTAATGGTACTAATTTCATAGATGTGCTGGAGATGTTTGAGAATGATCCTAAAACCGATAAAGTTGTTATGATTGGTGAGATTGGTGGTACAGATGAAGAAAAAGCAGCTGAGTTCATCGCGTCCCAAATGACAAAGCCTGTCGTTTCATTTATCGCTGGTCAAACAGCTCCTCCCGGAAAACGAATGGGGCACGCAGGTGCGATCATTGAAGGTGGTACAGGTAATGCGGTTGATAAAATCAAAGCATTGGAAACCGCGGGTGTGCTTGTATCCAGGCACCCGGAAGAGATTCCATCCTTGTTAAAATAATACATGAAGAACCCCGGTTTCTGTATGAACCCGGGGTTCTTAACAGGATTATAATCATTTGTGCTTACTTGCGAGCGTCGATGTATTTAACGGCTTCGCCCACTGTCGTGATCTTCTGAGCATCTTCGTCAGAGATCTCGGCACCAAATTTATCCTCAAAGGCCATGATCAGTTCGACCAGGTCAAGTGAGTCAGCCTCAAGATCCTCACGGAAACGGGCTTCAGAGACGACTTTGCTCTCATCTACACCCAAAAGATCCACGATGATCGCTTTGATATCGGCAAAAGTATCAGCCATTACTAACCTCCTCAGTTGGAATATAAACAGTTTTATGACTGGCTTATTGTAATCCTTCTATTATATGTGTCTAGCCAGTACATGCCATCGTTCCATTTCAGGAACTCATAACACAGGAACACGGACAAATGACAAAAGTTACGCCGATTTCTCAAAGAAAATCTGACCATATTAATATTAATCTGGAAAAAGATGTTAAATCCTCATTAACTACAGGTCTTGAGCGGTTTCAATTCATTCACGAGGCTCTCCCTGAGCTTGATTTGGATAAGGTCGATACTAGTCTGTCTCTTTTTAAGAAAAAACTGTTCGCACCCATTTTGATCTCCTCAATGACTGGTGGTACAAAAGAGGCCGAAAAAATTAATATGTATCTGGCTGAAGCAGCACAAGAGACAGGAGTGGCAATGGGTGTCGGTTCGCAGCGTGCTGCCCTCGAAAATAATGAGCAGGTAACCTCGTTCCAAGTCCGCAAGGTAGCCCCGGATATCCTGCTTTTTGCTAATCTGGGCGCTGTGCAGTTGAACTATGGTTACACTGTAAACGAGTGCCAGATGGCTGTTGATATGATCGAAGCAGATGCACTTTATTTGCATTTGAATCCATTGCAGGAATCTATTCAATTACTTGGAAATACAAACTTCAGTGGTTTGGCTAAAAAAATCGAAGGGGTGTGCAGGAAATTACCTGTCCCTGTTATTGTGAAAGAAGTTGGCTGGGGTATCTCCAAACGGACAGCTAAAATATTGTCCGACGTTGGTGTAGCAGCTATTGATATATCTGGTGCTGGTGGAACTTCCTGGTCTCAGGTTGAAAGTCATCGTGCCTCTGATGTACTCATGCGTGACCTTGCTGCCACCTTCGTTGGCTGGGGTATACCGACCGCTGAGTCTATCCTGATGGTAAAGAGTGTCGTTCCTGATATGTTGGTGTTCGCATCCGGAGGATTGTGTGATGGACTGGATATTGCCAAGTGCATCGCATTGGGTGCTACGATGGGAGGAATGGCAGGTCAATTCTTGAAGTATGGTGCTCGATCACTCGATTCGACCATAAAGGCGATCAGGTTGGTGCAACGGCAGTTACAGGTATCAATGTTCTCGGCAGGAATAAATAATTTATTAGCATTGCGTAGAGAAAAACTGATTGAATTAAACCACTAGTCAGGAATGCATAATTGTCAAATCTTCTAGAAAGAACCATACTCATCGCAGTCGAATCTGAACTCCAGCGTCAGGTTGCGCGCCTTGATCATCCACTGAATAAATCCTTCTTCGAAATGCTGACCTACCATATGGGCTGGAGCGGCATTGGATCAGGTCCTGATGCGGCTGGAAAACGAATACGCCCTCTACTTATGCTCTTGACCATTGACGCGATAGGCGAGAAATGGGAACTCGCCTTGCCTGCTGCTGCCTCGATTGAACTGATCCACAATTTCTCACTCGTCCATGATGATATCCAGGATAAAAGCCCTTTACGAAGGGGGCGTCTTGCTATCTGGAAGAAATGGGGTGTAGCTCAGGCGATTAATGTTGGGGATTCACTCTTCATCATTGCCCACCTGGCAATGTCCGATCTACACGGAAAATATTCTTATGAATCAATATTCAAGGCTACCCGTGTTATCCTGGAAGCCTGTTTGGACCTGACTTGCGGCCAATTCATGGATATCGAATATGAAAAGCAGGATAATCTTACCATTGAAGATTATTGGACCATGATAGCAGGAAAAACAGCTGCCCTCCTTTCCGCATCTACATTTATTGGTTCAATACTTGGCAGTTCAAATGAAGCTACTCAGATGGCTTACCGTGATTTCGGTCATTACCTAGGTTTGGCTTTTCAAGTGCAGGATGATATCCTTGGTATTTGGGGAGTTTCTTCCTTGACAGGCAAATCTAACGAAAGTGACCTATACACTGGCAAGATGTCTTTACCAGTGCTTTATGGTTTGGAAAGAAGTGGTCAATTTGCCAAACGTTGGAAACAGTCTCGCATAAATAAAGATGATATTCCAGAGTTGTCGGAGCTATTAAGAACTGATGGTGCTCAGCTCAAAGCTCAGGAAACCGTAGACCAGATGACGGAGTTGGCTTTGAAATCCTTGCGTCAAGCTGATCCAAAAGGAGAAGCAGGCGAAACTCTTTATAACATTTCTCAACGTCTGATACAGCGTCAGTCTTGACACCTCTCCTCGTGGTGGCTATAATCTCAGTCTCAGCTAGCGGGTGTCGCCAAGTGGTAAGGCAGTAGCTTCCCAAGTTACCATCCGTGGGTTCGAATCCCATCACCCGCTCAAAGGTTGGTAAGATCCAACCTTTTATTTTTAAGAATGCTATTCGAAAAGTATTAATGTCTCCCTGTTATCGCTCATTCCAGTGTCAATCTGAATCGATGCGTTCTTTGGTCCCCTTATATATTTTAGTTAGAATCTCTT
>Ga0315285_10000765_pt1 | contig 33480 bp, 28 predicted proteins | sample YL17G09_36_MG_FD_203698 | JGI IMG/M metagenome (GOLD analysis project Ga0315285, IMG submission 203698) | Sediment microbial communities from Yellowstone Lake, YNP, Wyoming, USA - YL17G09_36 | ecosystem: Environmental > Aquatic > Freshwater > Lake > Sediment | place: USA: Wyoming | collected...
TGGTGCTTGGAATTTGGTATTGATTCCTTTGGGGGGTGCTTTCTTTCAATATAGGATGTCTGCGCCGGGGGTGTCAAATTAAAATCCTCTAAAGCCCCGATCTCTATTGCCTTTGAACCGGGGCCAGCCTATAATCAGCCAGCCATGTCAAAAATTCGAAATTCGAATTTCGAAATTCGAAGTTAGGAAGCCATGGACCGCTCTTCATTCGCCGCCGAGTTTGAGGAACTCCTCAACGTGGGAATCGCCCTTTCCAGCATCCACGACCTGGAGAAGCTCCTGAACATGATCCTGCTGGAGGCCCGCCGGCTCACCCAGGCGGATGCGGGAACGCTCTACCTGGTGAAGGGGGACCGGCTGATCTTCCGGGTCAGTCAGTGCCAGAGCCTGAGCGATCGGCTGGGAGAGGACCGGATGCGGCAGATGTACCAGTCTTTTGAAATGCCCGTCTCCCGGGAATCCATCGCCGGATACTCCGCCCTGACCCGGAAGGTGCTGAACATCCCGGATGTGAAGGAGATCCCCCCGGAAGCCTCCTACCATTACAACCCTTCCTGGGACCAGAAGGCCGGGTATGCCTCCCATTCCATGATGGCGGTGCCCATGCTCAACCGGGACGGGGAGGCGGTCGGGGTCCTGCAGCTGATCAACGCCCTGAGCGACGGGCGGGTGATTCCCTTCCGGATCGAGCATGAAAAGCTGGCCTCGTCCCTGGCTTCTCAGGCGGCGGTGGCCATCGAAAATACCGAGCTCACCGAGGACCTGAAACAGGCCCACCTGGACACCATCTTCCGCCTGGGCGTGGCCGCGGAGTATCGGGACAAGGAGACCGCCAACCACATCAAACGGATGAGCCGTTACTGCGCCCTCATCGCCGAAGGACTGGGGTGGGGAAAGGAGGAGGTCGAGGTCATTCTCTGGTCCAGCCTCATGCACGACGTGGGCAAACTGGGAATCCCCGACCGCATCCTCCAAAAGCCCGGCCCCCTGACTCCGGAAGAGCGGAAGATCATGGAATACCATACCGCCATCGGGGGAAACATCCTGAAAGGCTCGGCGGCGTCGGTTTTGCAGAAGTCGCGCATCGTGGCCGTGACGCATCATGAAAAATTCGACGGGACGGGATACCCCCGCGGCTTAAAGGGAGAAAAAATCCCCCTTGAAGGCCGGATCACCATTCTGGCCGATGTCTTCGACGCTCTGTCATCCAAGCGGGTCTATAAGGAAGCCATGCCCGAGGCCGAAGTCCTCCGCATCCTGCAAGAAGGGCGGGGAGCCCACTTCGACCCCCGGATCCTGGATGTTTTTCTCGACCGCCTTGGCGAAGTCCGGAAAATCAAGGAGCGCTATTCGGACCGGGAAGGGGACTTCGACAAGTTTCGGAACCTGGACTCGCTGGAAAACGACAAAGAAGATTCGAGCCGCCCCTGAGTCCAACCCCGAAGGAGAAGATCATGCCGGAAGGCATCTACGAGAGACTCCGGGACCACCTCGACTCCCTTCCCACCGGATACCCGAAAACGGAGACCGGGGTGGAAATGAGGATTCTCCGCAAGCTTTTCAGCGAGGAGGAAGCGGAAATGGCCTGCCACCTCAAGCCTTTTCCGGAATCAGCAGGAGCCATTGCTCAGCGCCTGGGCCGGGATCCCCGAGCGGTTTCCGATCTCCTCTACCGAATGTCCCGGAAGGGATTGATCCTCCGGATCAAGGAAGGGGAGGAATATCGGTACCTGGCGATCATGTTTGTCGTGGGGATCCTGGAATTTCAGCTCAACCGCCTGGATCCGGAATTGTGCGCCATGCTCGACGAATACATGCGGGAAGGGTTCCATCGGGAAATCAGCGGGGTTCAGACCCCCCAGCTGCGAGTCGTCCCCGTGCGGGAAAGCCTTCCCGCACCAATGGAGATTCAGCCTTACGACGAGCTGCGGAAAATCATCGGGTCCCGCAAGACCATTGTCGTGCCGGAATGCATATGCCGGAAAAAAAGCGGAATCCTCGGGCATCCCTGCGGGAAACCGCTGGAGAATTGTTTTATCTTCGGAGCCCTGGGAGAGTACTACGTCGAGAACGGCCTGGGCCGGAAAATATCCTTGGAAGAAGCGCTGGAGATCCTGCGGAAGAACGAAGACGCCGGCCTGGTGCCCAGCCCGGCCAATGCCCAGCGGGTGGGAGGCCTGTGCAGCTGCTGCGGATGCTGCTGCGGGATGCTCAAGGCGATAAAAATGCACCCCCACCCCAGCAGCGTAGCAAAGTCCAATTACTATGCCCGGGTGGACCAGGACCTCTGCTCGGGCTGCGGGGCCTGCCTGGAGCGGTGCCAGATGGAGGCCGTCTACCTGGATGACGACTGGGCGGTGATCGACCTGAAACGGTGCGTGGGCTGCGGCTTGTGTGTAATCACCTGCCCGACAAAGGCGATGTCCCTGCGCCCCAAACCGCGCCCGGAGCATTATGTACCGCCCCTCAGGCCGATCGATACGTATCAACGGATTGCCCAGGAAAGATCCCGGGAGAAAAATCCCAAATAAAAATAAAACCCTATTCTCTCGCCCGCTTCGCTCGAGCCCGCAGAGAACGCAGAGATTTTCCTTAGTCCCATTCAATCTTTTGTCTTTGGTTCTTTTCCTTATAAGAAGTTTGTGTTCATCTGTACTACGTACCTGCAAACTCTTTAAATTTTGTTAAGCATCCCGGGAACAAGTTTAAAAACATATTTAATTTTAGGCATTTTAGCGCATTTTAGGCATTTTGGTTGCGGCTCTGCCGCGTTGTGTTTATCTGTGTCCGATCAGGTTTTTCATTTTTTCGTCTCTGCGTGCTCTGCGGCCTCTGCGAGAGGAAAATTTAGTTTTGTTTGGGATTTGGTGCTTCTTTTAAGGGAGGGGATATGCCCGGTCTCTTCGATCCGCTGACGGTGAGAGGAATTGAACTGCGGAACCGCATCGTCTTCGCTCCGGTGGTCACGAATTTCGGCCTGCGGAACGAGCAGACGGCGAGATATTTCGGGAAACGTGCCAGGGGAGGAGCGGGGTTGATCATCGTCCACGGGACCCCGGTCGATCTCTTCCTCCATCTCAGCTGGGTTCAAAAGCTGAAACCGCTGATCGAGGCCGTGCATGGGGAAGGCTCCCGGATTGCCATCCAGCTCTGGCATGGAAACGAACTGAAAGGAGAAGCTGTGGCTCCTTCCGTTCAGGGGCCCTGCCGCGGGATCTCCCGGGAGGAGATCCGAACGGTGGTTGAAAAATTCGCCACCGCCGCCCTCCACTGTCGAGATGCGGGGTTTGACGGGGCGGAGATCCACGGGGCCCATGGATATTTTATCAATCAATTCTTCTCCCCCCTGACCAATCAGCGCCATGATGATTACGGCGGCAGCCTCGAAAAACGCATGCGCCTGGCCATCGAATTAGTCGGAGCCATGCGCCGGGCGGCAGGGGAAAGATTCCTCCTGCTTCACCGCCACAGCGCGGTGGATGGAGAACCTCAGGGTGCGACGGTGGAAGAGAGCATTCAGCTGGGCAAAGCCCTTGAGACCCAGGGGCTGGATATCCTCGATGTCTCCGCCGGCAGGGGACAGAAAGACAACCTCTCGATCCCCGAATCTTCCGCTCCGGAGGGAACCCATGCCGATCTGGCGGGACGGATGAAGGCGGAAGTGTCCATTCCCGTTATTGCCGTGGGACGGATTCAAAGGCGGGCCGTGGCGGATCGGATCCTGCGAGAAGGGAAAGCCGACCTGATCGCCCTGGGCCGGCAGCTCCTGGCAGATCCTTTCTGGCCCCAAAAAATGCAGGAGGGAAGGGAAGGGGAAATTGTCCTTTGCACGTATTGCAACTTCTGCTCCCAGGAGATGCGCGCCGGAAGACCCATATCCTGCCCCCAGAACCCGAACCTTGGCAAAGAGGCGGAAGAATAGAATACTGGGAGCAGGGGGCAGGGGGCAGGGTGCCGGGGAAAAGGCGAAAGGGCGAAAAGGGGAAAAGGGAGAAAGCAGTAACGAGCAACGAGGAACGAGTAACGAATAACGAGTAACTATTTTAACAGGGAAGGGGGCATTTGAATTATGTCTCCCACTTTCACCCCATTCTTTTTAAACCACCCCTTATTCATCTCCAGGGCGTACAACGCGGGCCGGGCCGAGGTGTGGGTTCGCAGGTTGAAGGGCTCCATGTCCTGAAGGTCCACGATCTTCCCCCGGTGATCGAGGAAAGCGATGGACAGGGGGAGGGGAGTATTCTTCATCCAGAAGGAGAGGAAGTCCTCTCGTTCGTAAATGAAAAGCATTCCTTCATCAGGGCCCAGTTTGTCCCTGAACATTAACCCCTGGGATTTTTCTTCCTCGGTACGGGCCACCTCAACTCGAATTTTCTTTCCCTTGATCGTTAACTGGACAGAAGTCTTTCCCTCTCCCTGAGAATAGGCTCGTTCTCCAAAACCAAAAAGGAAAGAGGGGAGAAGGATAAGGAAGAGTATGATCCTCTGACAGGTTTTAGGCATCTTTTTCTCCTGGAGGCGGCATCCCCAAATTCCCTTGACAGCCAGGGTTAAATATATTTAAAATCCGCCATAAACTCAACGAAATTTGAGGGATTATGGCGTACTTTCTGAGAAACAGAGTGATCGGGATTGCCATCTGGGGCATCATCGCCGGGTGCGGGGAGCGTCCGGGCAGCGCGGGAGCCAAGGTTTTCCTGGCCCTGGGGATCTGCCTGGCGGCGGTCTTTCTGGTTTTTTACCTGGTGGTCAAGGGGCGGGAAAAGGACTGACGGACCGCCCATGGAAAAGGGTTGAATAAATGGATAAAGGGGGGTTTAATATTTATAGGGCACAGGTTGCGAATTAAGGTTTTTTCCCCAGAAAGTACCTCTGTGCCCGGGGGAATAAAAATTTTCCTACACCAGCCCGACAAGGAGGATTTATGAAGCTGACTCGAATTCTGGCCCCCACGGATTTCTCCAAGCATTCGGGATTTGCCATGGAATGGGCAGCCTACATGGCGCAGTGCATGAAAGCCGACCTCGTTCTTCTCCATGTAATCAGCGAAGAGGAAGGCAAAATCATGGAAGAGGTCATCGGGGAAGGCGCCGTCGTTCAAATCCCCAAAGGGATCCGGCAGAATGTGGTGGAAGAACGGCAGAAAAAGATGAAAGAGCAATACGAAATGGTGGTTTCCCGGGAAATCAAGGCCGCCCTGAAAGTGGAGCAGATGATTCGAATCGGAGTTCCCTTCCTGGAAGTGGTCCGCACCGCAAAAGAAAGGGACGTGGACCTCATCGTGCTGGGAACCCACGGACGCACCGGTCTCTCCCACGTGCTGATCGGGAGCGTGGCCGAAAAAGTGGTGCATCATGCTCATTGCCCGGTGTTAACGATCAAACATCCCCAGTACAAGTTTATCGCTCCCTAACCGCTTTCCCCTGCGCATGAATCGCAAGTATCCGGATCATCCCATCGTCGGGGTAGGGGGCATTATTTTCCAGGGGGATCAGGTTCTGCTGATCAAACGGGGAAAGGAGCCGGGCCTGGGTCAGTGGTCCATCCCGGGAGGGGTCGTTCGCCCGGGAGAGACCCTGAAGGAGGCCGTGGTCCGGGAGATCCTCGAAGAAACCCACCTGAAGGTGGAAGTCCTGGCCCTGGCCAAAGTCCTGGAGCGCATCTTCCGGGACCCCGACGGCCGGGTCGCCTATCATTATGTTCTGGCGGATTTTCTCTGCCGGCATCTGGACGGCACCTTACAGCCGGATTCGGATGCCCAGGATGCCCGTTTTGTCCCCCTGAAAGACCTTCCTTCCTACGAAGTCGTGTCCGTTACTCTCGAGGTAATCCACCGGGCCGACTGGCTGCGAAAGAATCCGGGGGCTGAAATCCCGCCTCCCGGCATCGGAAAATCCTATGATTGAGGTTTCCGGCCGGGTGAGGAGAGGAGTTTTGGGCTTCAAAGAAAACCGATCTCCGATTCTCTGGATAGGCCTGGCCGTGTATCTGCGGAAATCTGCGTCCCCTTCAATCCTTCCAAACCTACCGGGAGGCCCCTCGGGCCCCTCATGTCAGAGAGTCTACTAGGCCTCCCATGGGGTAATGTGGTAGGTTGGGAATCCCTTTAGCTCCCCTCTCCCCCCTCCCGTGCGCGGATGAATGAGTCAAGGAGAAATAAAAAAGGCCATGGGAGGGATTCTGCCCATGGCCTTTAAGTGAGATCCTAAATTCGCTTATACTTTAAGACACTCCTCAGGCACCGGGCAGAATGGGCGAAATGCCCAAAATGCCCATAATAATGGCGATGCGAATGATGATGCCCGAGAGGATCTTTTTCATGTCTCCAATCTCTTACCTATCTATTTATATAAATCGGAAAAATTTGTCAAGAAAATAAATAAAAAATTAGAAAAAAAAAAAAATAAACCGCAGAGAGCGCGGAGAGCGCAGAGATGAGGACGCAGACAAAGAAAGATTGTGTCAATTTAGCCGTTTGAAAATCATATCAAAGCCATATCGATTAGGATACCCATCGCTGAAATCCCCCCCAACCCCCCTTTGCAAAGGGGGGTTGGGGGGATTTCTGGCGAATCTTTTCAAAAGCTCAAAGTTACCTTTTCCAAAGAGCTAAAGTGTTACGACAGATTTTATAATTTCCTTGTGGAAAAGCCCCGGCCCTGCCGGGGGACTCATAGAGTTTGACATTTCCGGGATGCTGGGGTCGTGGCCCGGGCGCAAGGGCCTTGCGGGTAAAAAGCATCGGCTCAGTTATTTCGGATTGCGGATTTCGGATTGCGGATTTTTGGGGTTTTTTTTTCAATCCGCATTCCGCAATCGGCATTCCGCAATTTGGAGGCGGGCCGATCGGGCGTTAGGAAATTCGGAATTCGGAATGTGGAATTCGGAATTCTCTGCTTCCTTTTTTGCCATTCCGCATTCCGCACTCTGCATTCCGCATTTAAAATGCCCGCCCGGTCCATGAAATAGAGGGCGCCTCATGATTTTTGCCCGCAAGGCCCTTGCGCCCGAGCCGGGCACGGCCTCCAAGCTGTAGACATTTATCTGCTTTCTGGAAAGCGAAGGCGCAAGGTCCTCTGCGGCTTGATCTGGGGGCCTTTCCGTGGTATTTTAAATAGGAATCCATTTCATCTGTTTCCAGGATTTTGATGATGATCAGCTACCGGTATTTTTTGGGGAAAGAACCTCTTCCTTCCACCGAAGGAGCGAACGCGGAGGACATTCTCAAGCAGCTCTCCGACATGCTCCTCAGGGAAAACGACATCAATAAGGCCCTCGACCTCCTGAAGCAGCAGGGAATCAAACCGGGCGAGGATTGCCAGGGGATGCAGGGGATCCAAGACTTTCTGGAGCAGGTGCGGCGCCTCAAGCAGAAGCTCCAGGAATCGATGTCGCCTTCCGATCCCGCCGCCCTGGAGGAGTTAAAAAGGCTGGAGAAGCTGGAACATGAACTCCGCCGGGCTTCCTGGGGGCTCGACCTGGATAAAATCGACGCCCAGGAGATTCAGGATCTCATGGGGGAGCAGAGCTATCAGCTCTGGAACCAGATCAAAGCGATCCCCCGCCTGCTGGAACTTCAGGGATACATCGAAAAACTGGGGGCCAAGTACGAACTGACCCCTAAGGGCATTCGCAAGATCGGCCAGCGGGCGCTGCAGGACATTTTCACCTCCCTGACCCGGGACGCCCTGGGGGGTCACCAGACCCGTCTGCGGGGCAGCGGGATGAGCTTTCTCCTCGAGGAGACCAAGCCCTACCAGTTCGGCGATCCCTTCCATTTAAACCTGAGCCGGACCCTGATGAATTCCCTGAGCCGTAAATCCCGGACTTCCTACGAACCCGAAGACGGCCGCCTGCTGGGGCTGTCCCCGGAGGATTTTGAAGTTTACCAGACGGAAAAAAGGACCCGCTCGTCCATTGTCCTCATGCTGGACATGAGCGGCTCCATGGCCCGGGACGAAAAATTCTTCGCCGCCAAAAAAGTGGCCCTGGCCCTCCATACCCTGATCCAGACCCAGTTCCCCCAGGACAAGCTTCACCTGGTCGGTTTTTCCTCCTACGCCCGCGCATTGAAGAGCAAAGACCTGCCCTGCCTCAACTGGGACCTGGACAATCCCTACACCAACATGGAAGAAGGGCTGATGCTGGCCAAGTCCGTTCTCAACCGGGAGCACGCGCCCAACAAGCAAATTATCATGGTCTCCGACGGGGAGCCCACGGCCCACCGGGAGAACGGGAAGATCTTCTTCCAGTTTCCCCCCCACCCCAAGACCCTGGCCAAGACCCTCCTGGAGTTCAAGAAATGCGCGGCCAGCGGCATCAACCTGAACATCTTCATGCTCGGGCAGGACGCCCACCTGGTCCAGTTTGTCCAGGAGGTCTCCAAGGTCAACCACGGACGGGCTTTCTACACCACCCCCAACAACCTCGGCCAGTACCTCTTCGTCGATTTCCTCGCCCAGAAGAGAAAATGGATCCGGGCCTGAACCCCTGTTTCCTCCCATCGACCTAGCGGCAAAAAAGATTTTGAAGACCAATTTGGGGCTTGACAAGCAGGTCAATTTGTGGTTTTTATTGGATGTTCAAATTGCCGTCGCGCAATGATGCGTCCCTACGCTTCTATTGATGGCCTTCAAAGGAGGTTGGAAACTCAAAGGAAAGAGCCCAACGTCCTTGCCGGCAGAGGGGGAGCAAAAGCCGTGAAGCCATTCATTCCTTTTGCAGAGCTGAGCGAGTTTGGAATCAGGCTGAAAAGCACATCTTACCCGGGGGCCTTCTTCGGACTTTATCTGCTTCTCTCCCCGGGGAAATCGGTTGCTCATTCAATCCCATACCATGCCAAGATCGCTTTACGGGATTTTTTCGGATCGATAGTCAGAGCGTGAAAAACGGAAGGCCATCACTTTCCGTTGCCTGTAAAGACCGTTTTTCCGGCAAGTGCATCCTGGGCGGGGATGAATCATCCTCCTCCAAGATGATCCCTTGAGGTTCTGCCCCATGGGGGGAAGGAAACCTGCCCTTCTGGCAGGGGGGAATCGCGGCGCGCTGGACTGCCGGTGAATTTCTTTCCTCGAATTCACTTAGGAACGAGAGCATTTAGTCTACTTTGGAATGGGGGTAAGAGATGGGAAAAATTATTAAATTGTTGGCCATCATTGCAGCAGTAGTAATCCTGGGCATCGTGGCGTATGTTATGCTTCTCTCTCCGATTCTCCAAAGGGGATGGCAAGGCTGAAAAATTTTCATCCCTTGCGTTCTAAATGAAATTAAGTTTTCCTCTCACGGAGGAGGAGAAATGCTTCTTTCTCCAAGAGGGGAGCTTAAGAAAAGCAAGGGCATAAGTTCTTTTGATTAGAATAGGGTGCTAGGAGTTTCCCCTAAGACCGGGGAAGGGAGGTGGTGAAAGAGAACAGGAAAAATTTTATTGGAAGGGGTTAGAACGTTTCTTGCTTGGCCTGACTTGGGTAAATCTAAATAACTCAAAGGAGGTAGCAAGATGGCTGAATTTAAGGTTGATCATGGTCAGATGCCGGATTGGGGAAGGGCAGATCTTCCCGCCCCGCCGCCGATGAATTTTAAAAATATTCTTGCGGTGGTGGGGCCTGGGACGATTGCTTTGAGCATGTCCATCGGCAGCGGTGAGTGGTTGATGGGCCCGGGCTTGTCCGCCCTGTATGGGCCCACGATCCTTTGGATCACTACAGTGGCCGTCGTTTTACAGGTTATCTTCAATATGGAATGTGCCCGGTACGTGTTATACACCGGAGAGACCTGTTTTTCCGGGTACATGCGCTGCCGTCCCGGTCCCAAGTTTTGGGGCTGGGTCTGGGCTGTTTTAGGATTTCTCCACGTGGGCTGGCCGGGATGGGCTGGGGCCGGTGCCGCGTCTCTTTTCGCTGGATTTGTTGGGCGCCTCCCCGGGGCCCCGGACAAAGCAGGCCTCATGGCCTTTACCTACCTCTGTTTTGCCCTGGTCGTCCTGGCTTTACTCTGGGGTGGAACGGTGCAGCGAGGTTTGGAGAGAGTGAGCACCTTTATAGTGCTCTGGATCGCCTTCTTTTTGATCGTGTTCAACCTGATCTTTGTGGATGCGGCCACCTGGTGGAGGGTATTCAAGGGGTTCTTCGCATTTGGCTATATCCCCAAAGGCGTGGACATACTCCTTCTGGGAGCTTTTGCCGCGTATTCCGGAGCCGGGGGCATAGGCAATATCTTTACGGCCAGTTGGATGAGAGACAAAGGTTTTGGAATGGGGAGCTTGGTAGGCGCCATTCCCAGTGTTGTCGGAGGAAAAGAAATTAAGCTCTCCAAGATCGGGATCGTCTTCGATCCCGCCAAAGGGAGCAATATGGCCAACTGGAAGAATTGGTGGAAGTACCTCTGGTGGGATCAGGGGGCCGTTTTCGGAGGGGGATGCATCGTGGGCATGTATCTCTGCGTTCTGATGGCGGTAGCCATCATTCCTGCTGGCATGAAAATCACGGGAATGGCTGCCGGAGCCTACCAGGCTGAATACATGGCGAAATTGTGGGCTCCCCTGTGGTTTCTGTGCCTTTTCACTGGTTTCTGGATCCTCTGGGGTACGCAACTTGCGGTCATGGATGGGTTTGTGCGCGTGGTCACGGACATTATCTGGTCTTCTACTGAGAAGCCCCATGTCTGGAAATCCGGGTCTAAGATTGTCTATTACCTGGCCCTGCTGATCTTTGTGGGTTGGGGCTGCATCGCCATTAACATGGCTGCCCCGATGCTACTCATCATGATCGGGGCTAACATGGCCGGGTTCATCTTCATCGTGGGCGCCATCCAGCAGCTGGTGGTGAATAACACGATGCTGCCCAAGGAAGTGAGGCCTCCGCTCTGGAAGAATATCGGCATGGTCTGCATCGCCCTCTTCTACGGCTTCTTTATGCTGGCTTTGGTCGGAAAACAGACTGGCTGGTGGTCATTAGCTTAAGCCGTTGAAGGAGATCAAAAAAAGGGGTGCGCAAGCACCCCTTTTTTTGTTAGACTCAGCAGAGAGATATTGGCCCACCGTTCCCCACATTCCCCTCTCCTCCGTAAGGGGGAGAGGACAAAGGTGAGGGGGCAAAGATGGTGCGGTTGTTCCATTTAGGCGAAGACCAATAATATGCAAGGCTTAAGAGAAAGCAAGTGGGAATGGTTGAAAAGAATATTGGGCCTGGGGCCTAACTGGGTCAGGGTGGTCAGCGCCTGCATCAGCGCCGACGAAGAATACAGGTACTTCGTTTCCCTTATCCGCTATCATTCACAGGTCCAACCTTTTGAATACGTCCGCCTTCTGCTCCATTATTACGCCAGGGTTTTGTTCCTTTTCGATCCGGCGAATGAAGAGATGGTTCAATCGGCCAATCGGCTGAAAGAAATGATGAGCGCGATCTTCAGAAGAAGGGTCGACGCTGGCTGCGATGTCCTGCAAAGGGCCGGGATCGACGGGGAAATGACCCTCGTCACTTCTGAGCCGCAAAAGAACCGAAGGGAAATTATCACTACCCTGTATTACCTTAGTATTCATCTCCTTAAAGGGGAACTATACTTGAAGGCCGACATTCCCAAAGATGCCTCCATTCAGCACATGGTCTTTTCTGTGCCCGCCCTGTTGCAGTCCATCCTGCCCGAGCTGGAGGGGCGAAGCGTCAACGTTCTCAATTACGCAGTGGGGGAGATGAACAAAGCTTACGATGCAGGAAAGAGCTTTTCAGACCTCCACAACATGTCAGCCATTCCCAGGGAAGCTTTTGATGCGGCTGCCAAGCTGTTCGGGCAGCCGCCTTCTCATCGCGGGAGCTGAGCCATCAGCCGCCGCCTCCTTGGCAACCTCCAGGTTAGCTGCATTCCTTTAGAAATTACCTTTTGATGATCTGGTAAAAAGTCTCTTAAAGCGTCACCCCGGCGAAAGCCGGGGTCCAGAACATCTTGAAATAACTGGATTCCGGCTTTCGCCGGAATGACAAATTTTATGGAATTTCGACTTTTTACGAGATCATCACCTTTTCACTGGGAATTGAATCTCGATTAGGCTCTCTTGCGGGCTGCCCCCTGCCTCCCCGATTCCTTTGAGATAGACTTCTCGGATGGGTCCCTCGACCCGATAGCCATTATCTTCAATCCATTTTAGAGCGGCCTGATATGCATCTGGTATTTTTTCAATGGGGCCGGAATGGGTGAGGGAGGCAAAGGGACCCTTTCCCAACTCTTTACTTTTGACCCCTTGTTCTTCTTTGAATTTCCCGGAAATGGGAAGGCAAACTTCATACCGTGCTTTTTGCGGATTAAATGACTTGGGATCGTCATGGAACAAACCCATGGCAGCACCCGTAACCTTTACATTCTTTCCCTTAAGAAACTGAGAAAGTTGTTCCAGGGCCTTTCCTACCTCTCCGACGGGTCCTTCCTTTTCGATGGAGGCGACTTTCGTACCCATTAAGAACTTGATGGAAACCTCCGGCATGGAATTATCCTCCTTTCTTAGTTTTTAACCATTCCGGTGAACCGGCCAGAAGTCCAGGGGCACAAGGACGGTGCCGTCTTGATGAGAATCGCCTTGTACTTATGAATGTGCGCTCATTCTTTTATGTAGCTGTCAGAAAGCTGAAGCGCATCAGCAACGAATAACTCGGTATTCTTTAATCGGGGCGGAAAAGATGATTAGCGATCTCTAAGGAAACATTGTATCATATCATAAAGGAAAAATCCCAATCGTGTCAATTTTTCAGGCAACCGGGAAGGGGCTGATCTCAATACCCTTCTTGGGCCGCTTCCACGATGGCCTTGAGGTTGCGGAGGGGGGTCTGAAGGGGGACGGCGCATTCCGGGGCGATGATGTCCACGCCGGCCTCAACGCTGTAACGCACCTGTTTGCGGACGTCCTCGGGGGTTCCGCGGTAAAGGGCCGTAGGATTGTTGATATTGCCCACCAGGGCCATCTCGCGGTTCACCACTTTGACTGCCTCCCTCGCGTCCACCTGCCACTCAAAATGGTAGCCGTCAAACCCGGCTTCCACAAACAGCCTCAGCCGGTCCGCGCAATTCCCGCAAATATGCAGGATGAGAGGACCGCCGATGCGCTGGACCATCTCTTTATGGACCGGAAGGAGAAAATTCTGGTAGGTCTTCGGGCTCACCAGGTCTCCGGTGGCGTGGTCGGCCAGGACGACTACATCGGCCCCGGCCTGGAACTGGGCTTTGGCAAAGAGGACGGTGACCTCCTTTAAAACGTCCAGGAAGCGCCTCACTTTGTCGGGCTCTATAGCCGACCAGAGGAGGAAATTTTCCGTCCCGGCCATGTGGTAAGAGATCGTCCAGGGGCCCATGACTTTGCCGATGATGGCCACTTCGTCGCCATACTGGCGACGGAGGATGCTCAGGGCTTCCAGGACGACCTTCAGGGAAGGCTTTTCCAGGATATTCTCGGGAATTTTCAGGTCTTCAACCTTTTGGAAGGGGTGGGTTTTAGCGTCGGGCATCATGGAGGGGCTTCCCCAGTCCATTTCGCAACCCAGGGCAGCGGCTTCCTGCTGAACGCTGAATTCGGGCATGATGGCATCGAATCCGAGAATCTCGTGGCCCGCCGCCGCCAGCTCGGCCATCTGGCCGGCATCCAGATGGGCCTGGGGAAAGAAGATCCCGGTCTTCTCCATCAATTCGAGGGTAACGATGGAGGTTGGATTTCCAACCGGCGGCCGATCTCCTCTGCGTCCCCCGAAGAGGGCGGAAAGAAATCGCCTTTTGGGAGATGTTTTTTGGGCCATGATATTCCCCCTTATTCAGAAAACATCTGACGCGGAGGTGGAGAGACGCGGGGACGCGGTGAGGGAGAGACACGGGGAAAAACAATGACCGGGAGGAACGTAGCGGCGAAGACACGAGGCTTTTTCCCTTTCCCCGCGTCCTCGCGTCATCGCGTCTCCGCGTCGATTCCTTCCGTGTCTCCCTTTCTCTGCCCTACACCCGACACCCTGCCCCCTGCCACCTTCATTTAATCAGTTTGAACGCGATCTCCACCGCCTCCACCGCGTCCGCCCCGTACCCGTCCGCCCCGATCTCCCGGGCGAAGGACTCGGTCACCGGGGCTCCCCCGATGATGACATACGGCTTGTCGGGGAGAGGGCTTTTTCGCACCGCCTCGATCACTTTCTGCATTTCCAGCATGGTGGTCGTTAAGAGAGCGGAAAGGCCGAGGATCTGAGGTTTGTGCTCCTCAACGGCGGACAGGAATTTTTCCACGGGGATATCGATCCCCAGGTCAATGACCTCCAGGCCGGAGCCCGACATCATGATGGCCACCAAGTTCTTGCCGATGTCGTGAATGTCCCCTTTCACCGTCCCCAGGATGATCCTGCCTTTGGCCTGCCGGCCTTCCTGCGAGAAGAGGGGGCGAAGGATTTCGACCCCCTGCTTCATATTGCGGGCGGCCAGCAGAACATCGGGAACCCAGAGATCCCGGGCTTTAAATTCCTTCCCGATGATCGACATCCCGCCGATCAACCCTTGATTGAGGACGTCTGCGGCCGAGTAGCCCTCCGCCAGGGCCTTTTTGACCAGCCCTTCAATCGGGGCATAATCCACCTCGCGCAGGGCGTGGTAAAAATCCTCGGGTTTCAGCATGATGTCTCCCCCATTCACCCAAAACACGGGGCGGCCAAACGGCAGCTAAGAGAATAAGCTTTACCTAGACTCACGCGCCTTCCAGAAATCCCCCCTTCGCCCCCCTTTAACAAAGGGGGGTTGGGGGGATTTCAGAGGATAGCCTGTATTACCTTGCTTTAAAATTCGCCTTCCGCTTTTCGGCAAACGCCTTCGGGCCTTCCACGGCGTCTTCGGTCCGGAGGAGGTAGGACTGGAGGACCGATTCCAGACGGAGTCCTTCTTCCAGGGGCAGGGACATCCCCCGGACGATGGCCTCTTTGGCGGCACGAACCGCCAGGGGTCCGTTTTGCTGGATCTGCTCAGCCATCTTCAGGGCCGTGGGGATGACTTCCGCCGCGGGGACCACGCGATTCACCAGGCCCAAACGCAGGGCTTCCTGGGCGTCGATCCGCTGGGCCATCAGGATGATCTCCATGGCCTTGGCCACGGGAATCATCCGGGGCAGCCGCTGGGTTCCCCCCGCCCCGGGAATGATGCCCCGGCTCACTTCCAGCAGCCCAAAGGTGGCATGCTCGGCGGCCACGCGGAGGTCACAGGCCAGGGCCATCTCCAGCCCTCCCGCCAGGCAGAACCCATTGATGGCGGCGATGATGGGCTTCCAGATATTGAGGTTCCGGGTAATTCCGCCGAAGCCCGGGAACTTGTCTTCCCTTTCCTTTCTATCGAAGGGGCCCAGCGAAGCCAGGAAAGGAATCATCTTTTTCAGGTCCGCCCCGGCGGAAAAGGCCTTGTCTCCCGCCCCCGTGAGGATGGCCACCCAGAGGTCCGGGTTGTCCCGAAACTCCAGCCAGGCTTTCCCCAGCTGTTCGCTGGTCTCGGGGTCGATGGCGTTCATCGCCTCCGGGCGATTGATGGTAATAATGGCGATCTTTCCTTTCTTTTCAAAAATAACGGGCATGGTTCTCCTCCTTTTTAAGGTTCCTCAAAAATCTAAGTTTTTTATAAGGGAATGGCGGGGCACTGTCAAGGAAAGAATTGTTCTTGCCCACCCCAGTTTTTGAGCAAAAAACCCTATCCGAGAATAACCCGGAAGAAAGAGAGGCTAACCCATGGGGTTCAGGCTGAAGGAATTCGGATCATCATCCTAAGGCGGTTATTCTTTCATTGGGTCGGGCCTGTCCCGGGGAGATTCGCCAGCGGAGATATTTTTGCTCAGTCTGGCCTCTGGCGCTATTTCCTCGCAGGCCTCTCTTTTCGGAGGAGAGGCGGGAAGGTGATTAGAAAGCTATGATCCCGCCGAGCCTGATGATCCGAATTCCTTCAGCCTGAACCCCAACGACCACAAAAACTGGGAACGGGCAGCCGGCAACTGGCAACTTGTTTGTTGCTTTTATGAAATCGCTTCCCTATAATAAGCCCGCTGCGGCAATTTTTTAAAAGGGAGAAGGGAGTGATCCAAATCCGCCCCCTGCGGCGAAAAGCTTTTTATTTCCTGAATCTGATCCTCTGGATAGCCCTGGCCTTGGTTCTGGTGATCGCCTGCACGCCCGTGAACCGCTACCTGCTGAAGCCCCTGACCGTTTCGGAAGATCTGAAGGATGCGGACCTGATCGTCGTCCTCGGGGGAGGGGTCGATCAGGGACGTTTCCTGACCCTGGTATCCTCCCATCGGATGGTGAAGGGAGTCCAGCTTTACTTCGAGGGGAGAGCAAAAAAAATCCTCTTTGCCGGTGGGATGCCGGGCAAAACGACGGTTTCCGAAGCATCGGTCCTGAGCCAGGAAGCCAGGCGGCTGAAAGTGCCGCCGGAAGACATCCTCCTGGAAAAAAAATCCAAAAACACCCATGACCAGGCCGTGGAGATCAAAAAGATCGCTGGTCCCCTCCAGATGAAGAGCATTCTTCTGGTCACCTCCTTCAGTCATATGAAGAGGGCGCTCATGGCTTTTGAAAAGGCCGGCTTCAAGGTCTATCCCGCCTTCGCCGACCCCAACGAAAAATACACCGATGACCCTCCGGGCCGTCTGGGCCTCTTCCCCAGGCTGGTTCATGAGTATGCGGGAATGGTTTATTACCAGATTATGGGATGGATTTAAAAAGAGAAAAGGGAGACGAGCTCATAGCTCATGGCTGACAGCTTGAATTTTGAACTCAAACCTCTTGGAGGGCGGTATGGCTCGTGAATGGCGCTTTTTAAAGATGAATGAGAGCTACGCGGATTGCTCGGTCAGCACCTCTCCCGCATTGGAGCGGGCGGTGATGGAGGGGATTTCTCCCAACACGGTTCTCCTGGACGTATTCCCCGAAGATAGTTTCACCGTGGGAGTTCTGGATGACCCCGAAAAGTCGATCGACCTGGATTTCTGCCGCCAAAAAGGGATCGTGGTCCTCCGCCGGAACACGACCGGGGGAACGATATACGCCGGAAGGGGGTCGGGCTTGATCTGCTATTATCTGCGTCTGTCCGAGCCTGGAGTTCCGGGCACGATCGGAGACGCCTTCCCCAAACTCCTGGGGGACTTTGCCCAGGGGGCCAGGGAGCTTTTCGGGTTTCCGGCCAAATACCGGCCCCTGAACGATGTGGAGGTGGAAGGGAGAAAACTCATGCCCACCTCCTGCAAGATCGAGCGGGACACCCTGGTTCTGCGGGTGGTACTCAACGTGAAACCCCAAGACGCGGAAATCACCTCGCGGGCCATTATCATGCCCCCGGAGAAAGTCCAGGACAAAACCCTGAAGACCATGGAGGCCCGGTTCACCTATTTGGAACGGGAGGCGGGCCGGGAGATCACCTCTCAGGACCTGGATCAGTATATCCGCAGGGTGGTCCAACTGTCCTTCGGGGACATCCCCCTGACCCCTGGAGAAATGAACGAGGCGGAAAAGAAGCTCTGTCAGGAATTCAGGGGAAAATATTTGAGCGAAAACTGGTTTTTGGCGAATTCCGAATCTTTCCGGTTCAAGAACATTCCCCCGGGAACCCGGAGGGGAGAAAAGCGGGTGAAAGCTCCGGCCGGGCTCATCCGCGCGGTCGTCCTGAAAAAAGACGGCCGGATCCATGACCTCATTCTCACGGGAGACTTCCATCCTCGCCCCATCACCATCCTGACCGACATGGAGGATTCCTTAAGAGGGGCCCAGGCCCGGGCAGAGGCGGTAGCCGGAAGAATCAGAAAGATTTTTCAGCGAAGCGGGGTGGAAATCTCCGGCACAAACCCGGAGGATTTTATCGCCGCCGTGGTCGGGGCGATGGAGGAGGCGTCCGGGAAGTAGGGGCGATTCATGAATCGCCCCTATCGGAGTTCGGAGGAATGTAGTTCGGAGTAAAAAGGATAGAAAACTAAAGGGAAGGACAAAAATAAGGTGACATTGCAATGTGTCCAAAATCCGCAGAAATCCCCCCATCCCCCCTTTTTTAAAGGGGGGCAAGGGGGGATTTCTGGCTGGCATGCGCTTGATTCAAAATGCTGCCTTTGAGCATGTCGATTTATTTAGGCCGTTCTCTATAAAATTATCCGAACTCCGAACTGTTTTTGAGTCCCCCCAAGTCTATTCGATCTTCAGCACCCCGTGTTTCAGAAGCCAGATCAGGTGAAAATCCACCTGCCCCCGGGTGGCCTCGAGCGCCTTCCACCCCAGCTCCCGCAGATTCGCCACGGTGCGGGGCTGCTGGATCAGACTATCCAGGAGGAAATTCTCCAGGTCGGGGAAAATGCAGACCTGAATGTCCTCATAACGTACGAGGATTGCGGGGGACTGCAGGATCTGACGTCCGTAATCCGTCAGGCTGACTTCATGGGCGGCCGACAGACGCCGGGAAGGATAATGGGAAAACGTTGCGGAGAAGTCTCCGACCAGAATATCTGGCGGCTCGAGGGGTTTCTGGCCATAATGCCGGGATTCCTCTTTCACCTCCGCCCAGAAATGCTCATAGAGACGGATGATATTCGACCAGCGGTAGGAGAAGGCCCGTGACTTCGCCGCTCCCCCCATGCGGAACCGAAGATTCTCATCCCGGCCCAGCTGAAGAATGGCGATCCTCAATTTTTCCAGATCCACCGCCACCATCTGGGAGAGGTAAAGCCGCGCCATGGAGGGGTCCAGAATTCCCATATTATCCCGGAGGAATTCCGGCAGCCCCTCGGTCCAGATCGTGGGAATATAGAAACCCTCCCGGCCCTCGGCAATGAAATCCCGGTACCCGCTGAAGTCGGAGAGGATGACCGGAAGTCCAGACGCCATGGCTTCCAGGATGGACAGCCCGAAAGTCTCCTGAAAGTTGTCGATGATGGAGAGGTAGAAATCGGAGGCTTGATACAGCTTTCTTTTCACCTCGGGCTGGAAGTTGGGAAAGATCAGAATCCTCTTCTCCAGACCCATCTGGGTGATCATCGACTCCAGCAGGGCCACGTCCGAAGGCTGTCCCCCCCCGGCGATGACGAAAAGGATGTTCCGCAGCTCCTTGCGGGATTCCATCTGGCCGATCAATTCCAGGGGGGGAGCCCAATCGGCCTTGTGGCGCAGGGAGATCCGCCCGACCGAAAGGGCCACGACGGAATCGGGGGGCATGCGGAAGAAGGCCCGGGCTTCCTTGCGGTCCTCTTCCTGGAAGAAAGCTTCGTCAATCCCGAGGGGAATTTGCTCGAGGCGCACATGGGTGTGAAACGTCACCCCCGTCCTCTCCCGGAGCTGTCGGCCCACCCAGTTGAGCCCCTTCTCCACGGCCCGCAGAGCGCTGGGGCTGGTGCAGACGATCCCGTCATACGGAGCAAGGCCGGCCAGGATCAATTCCAGGTAGCGGGAATTCATGTAAATGGAATCGATGGAATGAGTCGCCCCGGTGACGGGAAAGGGAGCCCGGGCCAGCCGGTTCCGCAACCCGATGAGGTAGGGCATGCAGTAGGTGAAGTCCCCCTGGTGAAACACCTGGAATTCCTGGTCGCGAAGGGTTTCCGCCAGGGCCACCTGGAGGCTGGTTTGAACCCGTTCCTGGAGCTTGGGATCGGGGATGAATTTGGCCAGGCGGTCCCGGAATTTCTCCACATGGTTCAGGTCGGGGCAGAAGAAGTGGTAGGTATCGAAGCTCCCGTGGGTCAGCAGGGCTTTTAGAAACCCTTCGTTGGCCAGGGGACGGCCCATGCGGAACTTCCAGTCCCCGAAATCCATGAAAAGATCGACACTGCCGAAACGCATGGGAAGCCTCGTTTTTACTCGGACTCTTGAAACAGGTTAGCGAAAAAAGACTAAAATATCAAAAAAATTTTGCCCCCGAGGTCACCGAGGCCACAGAGGTTTCAGGGCCAAAAGATAAAGGACAAATACGATCGTCTGGGGAAACCGATTAGAGCTTTGAGCGTTGTAAAGCTATTCTGATTCGCAGCCTTTATATCTCTGTGCTCTCTGTGTCCTCTGTGGCTAAGCAGTTCCGGGGTCTTCGAGAATTTTTAACATTTTTTCAGTAGCCTTGAGCCCGTGGCCGGTGAAAACGGAGACGATGATTTCCTCGGGGTCCGAATTCCTTAAATATTGGAGAACTCCGGCCACCGTGGCCGCGGCGGTGGGCTCGATGTAGAAACCCTTCCGGCTGACCAGCCGCAGGGCGCTCTTTACCTCCCGGTCATGAACCGAAATAAATAAACCCCCGCTCTTTTTGACCGCCTCAATGATCTGTTTTCCCCGCACGGGTTCGGCGATGGCGATCCCCTCGGCCAGCGTGTCTTGGGGTTGAATCTTCGGAATCTCCTTCAGATCCTCCCGAAAGGCCTTGGCCAGCGGGGCGCAGTGAACCGATTGAACCCCGATGATCCTGGGGGTTTCCCGGATCATGCCCGCTTCCAGCAGTTCCCCGAACCCGATGGAGGCCCCCAGAAGAAGCGTTCCGTTTCCCACCGGGAGGATGACCGTATCCGGGGTTTTCCAGCCGAGCTGCTCCCATACCTCGAAAGCGAAGGTCTTGGTTCCGTGAAAGAAGAAGGGATTCCAGGAGTGACTGGCGTAATAATCTTTTTGCGCGGCAGTCCAGACGGCGCGGGCCGTTTCCTCCCGGGATCCCGGAATCTTCTTCAAAACCGCCCCGTAAGCTTCAATCTGGGCCAGTTTCCCGGGGGAGGAATTCTGGGGGACGTAGATTTCGCTCTGAATTCCTCCCCTGGCGCTGTACGCGGCGATGGCGCACCCGGCGTTTCCCGAGGAATCTTCGACGACCCGGGAGATCCCCAGTTCTTGCACCTTGCTCATGAGGACCGAAGCCCCCCGGTCTTTGTAAGAGCCGGTGGGAAAGAGGTGATCCTGCTTGATCCAGACCCTCCGGCCGTCGAAGTCGACCGGAACGAGCGGGGTGAAGCCCTCGTCGAAGGAAAGGATATCCTGGTCCCTCGAAATCGGGAGGGCTTCCCGGTATCTCCACAGAGTGGGTTTTCGGGACTTGATTTTTTCGATGGGGAAGGCCGACTCAAACTCCAGGTCCAGCAACCCGCCGCAGGCGCATTTCCAGATTTTCTCCCCCGGGGAATAACTTCGGTTGCACTTTGTACAAGTCAGCCTGTTCAAATCGGCTTCTCCTCCGCGGATCTCCCGTAGGGGCAATTCATGAATTGCCCCTACAGCTCCTAGAGGTATCCGTACGCTTCCCAGCCTCCATCGATATTGATCACCGAACCGGTCATGAAACTGGACTCGTCGCTGGCCAGGTAAACCGCCAGGGCGAGAAGATCGTCCACTTCCCCGATCCGGCCCAGGGGGGTCCTTTTTTCGATGGCCCCCAAGGGAAGCATGCCTTTATCGATGACCCCCTGAACCAGCTCGGTCCGGAAGTAACCGGGGGCGATGGCATTTACCCGGATATTCTTCTTCGCCCACTCGACAGCCAGGACTTTGGTTAACATATTGCCCGCCGCTTTACTGGCACAATAGGCGGCCCTTCCCGGAGCGGCCACCAGCCCATAGACGGAAGTGATATTGATGATACAGCCTCCCCCCTGGGGAATCATCCTCCGGGCGGCGCATTGGCATCCGAAAAATACCCCGGAGAGATCCGTATCCAGGGCGCGTTGCCAGTCCTGGGGGGACAGATCCTCGGACGGTTGGGCCATGGAGATTCCGGCGTTGTTGACCATAATATCCAGACGGCCAAACTGCTTGACCGTTTTGTCCACCATGGCTTCAACGCTTTCATAACGGGTCACATCTACTTCCAGGGCCAGAGCTTTCCCTCCCCCTTGCTGGATCTGCCCGGCAATGGATGCGAGCAGATCCATGGACCGGCTGGCCAGGACCACCGAAGCCCCTTCCCGGGCGTAGCGGACCGCGATGCCTTTTCCGATCCCTTTGCTGGCTCCCGTAATGATTGCGACTTTTCCGGAAAGTTTCATATTGTTTTCCTCTACGAAATTTCTTGACGCAATCATTGCGCGCCCGCCTCAGGCGGGCATGGCAATATCCTCTTTCTTAACCCGAGTAGGGGCGACCGGACTTCGGCGAGCTCAGTCGAGCCGCCGGTCGCCCCTGCCGGGAGGCTAAAGGTTCAATATTAACACGGCAGCAAGGTGAAAATGATCACCCCAATGATGAACCAAAGGGCGGCAAAAATTACCCCGTAGCCGAAGAACTTTCGGAAATCGATGCGTGCAATCCCGGCAACGATCACATACCAAAAGGGGGAGCAAAGGTTACCCATTTGATCTCCCACCCCCAAGGATAGGAGCCCTCTCTGGAAAGTCACCCCCACACTCTGAGCAGCCTTAGAAGTCACAAAGCCCTGAATGGCCCATTGGCCGCCGCTGGAGGGGACAAAAATAGCTATGATCGTTCCGGAAAGAGCGATCAGCAGAGGAAAGGTGTACGTGGTGGAAATTCCAGCCAGGAATTTGGCGATGACCTCTCCAGCAGGGGTAAATTGCAGGATGCCCGCTGCCGTGGCATAAAGGTGGTAGATCACCACCACGGACCAGGAAGATTTAATCCCTTCCTGCAGAGCCCTGGTAAAGTTATGCACGTTTTTGTGGAGCAAAAAGCAGAGCAGGAGGAACATGGCGTTTAGAGAATTAAAATCCAACCCCAGGTTTTTGGTGAAAAAGTGATGGTATAGCCAGACCAGCAACCCAACCAAAAGAAGGATGGCTATGATGGAACTTCTTTCGAGTCGCTGGGAAAAGGTAAAGGCCTTGCCCTCTTCGGCCGGAGCTGATTCGGGTTGATCGGTGGCAATAAGTTTAGAAGCCTCTGGATACTCCGCGATGGTTTTGGGAACCCTGGGCATCAGATAGCGGCTGATGACCATTAAGGCGATCATAAAGACAACGATTTGAGCGATCGCTGCTGGAGTCCAGATGGTAGTGCTTAAAGACATCTGTCCGGTCACTTTTTCCAGGAAATGACCGGGTGTGGCGACGAGCAAGGGTCCACTGGAAGATAGTCCGTACTGCCAGACAGAATGGGCGGCAAAGACAGTCGCTAGGCAAAGCATAAAATCGACTTTGATTCCCTTGCGCTCTGCTTCCCCGCAAAAATAGACGGCGATCACCGGGCCCAAGGTGATGGCCAACCCCCAGTAGAAGTAACCCAGCACTGCGGTTAGCAGAGCCGCCAGCAACATGACCTGGAAGGGGGAAGAGGGAACTTTGGCCAGGGCGATGATCAATTTTCTAAAGAGGGGGGAGGATCCGAATACCGCGCTTAGGGTGATGATCAAAGTCATCTGCATGGTAAAGGCCAAGAGCAGCCAGAGCCCTCGGTAGTAGGCATCGACCGTCTTGGAAACGGGGATCCCGATTAGGGTGGTAAAAATAAAAAGGATAATCACCATAAAAACTGCGGAGGTAATCGCATCGGGGATGAATTTCTCCACCGATTCGGCGAACCGTTCTGCGCGACCTTTTCCCTTTTCCATTTTTTTCCTCCTTTCCGCTTTTTCCCCTGTTCGAGATGGGATGGGAAGATCTTATAAAAAGTTAAGGATAAGATCAAGGAGGTTTTTTGCCCTTGCCTCCCTTCACTTTTGATATGCCTATTCTTGTGGCCCGGGGACAAGGCCGTGGTTGGAAGGCAGGATCGGCGGGTGGCGAAGATCCGATGAAAGATCGCTTCCCTTCCGCAGAGGGAGGCGGTACGGGCAGAGCCATCTGCGCACCCCCGGGCCGATTCCGCCCGGACCGATGAAAGAATCCGTGCCTCATCATGCCGAGAACCACGGCCTTGCCCCCGGGCCGGGCAAGGCCTCCAAGCTATGGACATTGATCTGATTTCTGGAAAGTGAAGGGGGGCAAGGGTTTTTGCCTGGATTTGGGTCAGTCCCCGCCCCGCTTTTATTTTTTCCCCTTTGAGCCTTTTCGAAGCATGGCTTCAGGGAAAGGGGTTGATAAGAAAAGAAAAAGGTCCTTCCGGGGTTCGTTTAGCGCTTTTTCCGATACCATCGGGCGAGGGTGGCAGGCGAAACGCCCAGGGAATAGGCAATGACAATAGCCCAATTGAGGAGGGTCGTTTTCCACACTCCCACTTCCATCCAGCGGCGGGCGGAGGTGACGGCCGGGAGAGGAACGGTATAGATCCGTCCCTTCCTCTTCAGCCGGCGGATGAATTCATAGTCCTCCATGATGGGCATTTCGGGATACCCGCCCATTTCCTCAAAGATGACCTTTTTGAGAAAAATGGCCTGGTCCCCGTAAGGCAGCTGGAAACGGCGGGAACGCCAGTTGGCAACTCTCTGTATGAAGGAAAGACAGGGGGACCGGGCATCGAGGCGGAAGAGGAAAGCGCCGGCGACGGTTCCCGGCCGGGAGAGAACCTCGCTGACGGAATCGGCGAACCCTGCGGGGAGACGGGTGTCGGCGTGGAGGAAGAGCAAAAGTTCGGCGGAAGCTTCCCGGGCTCCCCGGTTCATCTGGCGGCTTCGCCCGGGGGATGAAACGATCACCCGGGCTCCCAGGGACCGGGCGATTTGCGCGGTCCGATCCCGGCTCTCTCCGTCCACGACGATCGTTTCCGTGTTGGGGGAGGTACGACAGCTCGCCAGGCAGGCCTCGATGTTTTTTTCCTCGTTAAGGGTGGGGATGATGATGGAGATCTTGGGGGAGCCCCCCCCACCCTTGCCCTCCCCCTCGAGGGGGCAGGGGAGGGAGGGGAGGGTCGAGACTTTCTCCCAGACCGGCAGGTCTTCAGGGCGGTCCACATCGTCCAGAGGCTTCAGAAGGGATACGCGAAGACCCAGTCGCCGAGCCGTCTCGAGAGTCTTCGCCCGAACTTCGCCGGTTCCCCAGGGGATTCCCCGGAAGAGTTCTTCCACCGGTCTTCGCAGACCGACTAGATAATATCCGCCGTCTTTGGCCGGGCCCAAAGCCACTTCCCCTTGATCAAGCCCGGCAAAAGCCTCCTGGGTCAAGTCTTCGGTAAGCCCCGGGCAGTCGGTCCCCACGATGACGACCTTCTCCACCCCTTCCTGGAAGGCCTGACGAAAGGCTTCATGCATACGGCCGCCCAGGTTTCCTTCGGGTTGGGGACGGTAAGAAAGGTCCGGGCCGAGCCATTTTTGAAAAGACTCCTCGCTCCCTCCGGTGAAATGGACTTCCAGCGACGCCGGGAAGCGTTCCTTCCACCTCCGGGCCCAGGACAGGGTGTGCTCGGTCATCTTCCGGTGGAGGTCAGCCGCTCCCCGGGGACCGAGGGCGGGAATCAGGCGGGTCTTGGATTCCCCGGGCTCCGGGTAGCGGGTGAAGACAATCAAGCGATTCCCGAATGCGGAATTCGGAATGCGGAATTCGGAATGAAACAATTTCGCCATCCCTTTTTCCAGTGTGTCGGCTCCTGGCACCAGGGTTCGAATTTGGCAGCTTATTTCCGGGACACAACAGCAGGATTAGGGCTTTGCCGCCAGGAAGGCATCCCTCTTCTGGGCGATCTCTTTCAGAAGAGCGAAGAAGGAATCGGAAAAGAGCTTTACCCCTTCCTTTTCCAGATCTTCGGTAACCCTGTCCATATCAATGCCCAGCTCTTTCAACTGTGGGAAGAGCCCTTCCGCCTCTTTTACTCCCTTGTCGATGGTGACCCTGGTCTGGCCGTGGTCGAGGTAGGCTTTCAGCGTGGCATCCGGCAGGGTGTTGATCGAATCGCGGCCGATCAACTCTTCCACATATTTCACGTCGCTGTACCCGGGATTCTTGGTCCCCGTGCTTCCCCACAGGATCCTCTGGACGCGGGCCTTGGGGAGGGCGCGGAAACGCTCTCCGCTGAAGATCTTCCGGTATTTTTTGTAGGCCAGCTTGGCGTTGGCCGCGGCCGCCCTGCCCATGAGGGATTTGATTTTCTGTCTTTCCTCCTCGGAGGCCGCGGAAGGCAACCGGGATTCCAGAAGCCTGTCCACCAGGGTGTCGACGCGGCTCACGAAAAAGCTGGCCACCGAGACCACTTCATCGACTGGTTTCCCCCGGCGGATGCGCCTCTCCAGGCCGCGAAGGTAGGCTTCGGCCACGTCTTCATAGCGGCTGACCGAGAAGAGGAGGGTGACATTTACGTTCACCCCCTCGGCGGTCAGCTCTTCGATCGCCGGAAGGCCCTCCCTGGTACCGGGAACCTTGATGAGGATGTTTTTCCTGCCGAGGGTCGAAAACAGTCTTTGGGCCTCGGCCACGGTTTTCTCCGTTTCGTTCGCCAGGTCGGGCGATACCTCGATGCTGATAAACCCGTCCAGGCCGCCGCTCCGAAGGTAGACCGGCCAGAACAACTGGGCGGCCCGGGACACATCTTCCGTGGCCAGGCCCAGAAAGAGTTCCTTCTCGTCCCTCACCCCTTCTCCGAGGAAGCCGCGAAGGGATTCATCATAGTCTTTGGAGCCCGAAATCGCTTTTTGGAATATGGTGGGGTTGGAGGTGACCCCGGTCACGCCGTCTTCATCGATCAACCGCTGGAGTTCGCCGGGGCGGATCAGGTCCCGGCTCAGGTTGTCCAGCCAGATGCTCTGGTTTATTTCCAGCAATTTTTTGATCGGATTCGGTTTCATCTTTCCTCCTATTTATTCACCACAGAGGCACAGAGAACACAGAGGATATAAAATTACTTAAAAAATCGTAATTGGACACAGATGAACACAGATAAACACAGATAGGATTTGAAAAACAAAAAATTTATTGGACGCGGATAACCGCGGATGAACACGGATAATAGATTCAAAAAAATGGATGCATATAAACTTTCGTATTTAGTTCCGTCAAATGCTGAACCCTTTCTTATTGATTCTTTTGTTCGATCCGTGTTTATCCGCGTTCATCCGCGTCCCATTAAATCTTTTGTCTTTAGGCCTTTTTCTAATATAAAATCTGCGTTTATCTGTGTCCTATTAGGTATTTTTGTTTTCGGCTGAGCCGAGAAGCGCTTTCACCCTGCTGACAATATTTTCCGCCGTAAACCCGAACTTTTCAAGAAGGACTTTGGCGGGAGCCGACGCGCCGAAATGATCGATCCCGATGGCTTCTCCCCCGGTACCCACGTACTTATGCCACCCCTGGGTGGCGCCCGCCTCGATGGAAACCCTCAGGAGGGTTTCCCGCGGAATGATCCGATTCTTGTATTCTCCCGGTTGTTTCTCGAAGAGCTCCCAGGAGGGCATGCTCACCAGGCGGGTGGAAATCCCCTCTTCCTTGAGCTTCTGATAGGCCGCCAGCGCGGGCTGAATTTCAGAACCGGTGGCCAGAAGAAGAACATCCAGGGGGCCAGCCGAGGATTCGGCGAGAACATAGGCTCCCCGTTTGAGCCCTTCCGCCGGGCTGAACCGGGTGCGATCGATGACCGGGACGGCCTGGCGGGTCATGAGCAGGGCCACCGGCCCCTCCTTATGCTGGACAGCGATCTTCCAGGCCTCCGCGGCTTCATTGGCATCCGCGGGGCGGATGACGGTGAGACCAGGAATAGCCCGGAGCGCGGCAATGTGCTCCACGGGTTGATGGGTGGGGCCGTCCTCTCCCAGGGCGACGGAGTCATGGGTGAACACATAGATAACCCGGAGTTTCATCAGGGCCGCCAGGCGGATCGCCGGCCTCATGTAGTCGGAGAAGATCAGGAAGGTGCTTCCGTAGGGGAGAACCCCGCCGTGGAGGGCCATCCCGTTCAGAATCGAGCCCATGGCGTGCTCCCGGACCCCGAAGTGGATGTTGGCCCCGGCATAGCTCCATGAACCCGACTCGGCGCCCTGCACGGTGGTTTCCTCCGTGCGGGGAGGCTGAAAATTTCCCCGTCCCTTGAGGACCGTGTTGGTGGAAGGGTTGAGGTCGGCCGAGCCCCCGATGAGAAAAGGGACATGAGAGGCAAGGGCATTCATGATCTTTCCCCCCGCGGCCCGGGTGGCTACCCCCTTGGGATCCGGCGGAAAAACAGGGATCTCCTTCTCCCATCCCCGGGGAAGTTCCAGATTCATCCACTGTTCCCATTGCCGCCGCAGTTCGGGAAAAGCCGCTTCGTGGGATGTTAGCTTAGCTTGCCAATCGTCTTCGAGCGTTCTGCCCTGGGCAGCGGCTTTTTGAAAATGAGCCCGCACTTCTTGGGGGATGAAGAATTTGGGTTCCGGAGGCCATCCCAGGTTTTTCTTTGTGGCCGCAACCTCTTCGGCTCCCAGGGGAGAGCCGTGAGCCTCAAAGGTATCCTGCTTGCGGGGGCTTCCAAAACCGATGTGAGTCTTCACTAAGATGAGGGACGGGCGGAAACTTTCCTCCCGGGCTTTCTTGATTGCCCTGGCAATAGCCTCCAGGTCATTCCCGTCTTCCACCGCCTGCACATGCCAGCCATAGGCTTCGAACCGCTGGGCCACATCCTCGGTAAAGACCAGCTTGGTCTCCCCCGCCAGAGTGATGGAATTATTATCGTAGAGGTAGATTAACTTCCCCAGCTTCAGGTGGCCCGCCAGAGAGGCCGCTTCCGCGGCCACTCCTTCCATGAGGTCCCCGTCGCTGACCAGCCCGTAGGTGAAATGATCGACGATCTCATGCCCGGGGCGGTTGAAGAGGGAAGCCAGGAAACGCTCGGCCATGGCCATTCCCACGCCCACGGCGAAACCCTGTCCCAGGGGCCCGGTGGTGCATTCCACCCCTGGGGTTTCCCGATTCTCGGGATGTCCCGGCGTTTTGCTTCCCCATTGCCGGAAGCGCTTGATTTCCTCCAGGGATAAATATCCGGTGAGATGGAGGAGGGAGTAGAGAAGGGCCGAACCGTGTCCGGCAGAGAGGACGAACCGGTCCCGGTCCGGCCATTGCGGGTTTTGGGGGTTGTGCTTCAGGAATTTCGTCCAGAGAACATAGGCCATGGGAGCGGCCCCCAGGGGCAGCCCGGGGTGCCCGGAATTGGCCTCCTGGACCATGTCCACAGACAACATCCGGATCGTATTGATGCAGAGTTCATCGATGTTCATCCCGGTCTTCTCCGATGGATTGAAAAGAGCAGAGAGCAAGGAGCGCGGAGCATGGAGTCAAGAGCATAGGGGATAGAACACAGCCCCAAATCCAGGCATAGCAGGATAGATTTTGTTGTCTTTTTCTCTCTGCTCCTTGCTCCATGCTCCATGCTGCTTTTCTCACTCAAACCTCGTAACCTTCCCCCCCACGAACGGCATGGCCGAGAGATAATCCACCAGCAGAACCTTTTTTACGGCTCCCCCGGAACTTTTCGTCCCGCCGGCGTGGATCAGGAAGATTTTCTTTTCCGAATCCTTCTCCTCCACTTTCACGATTCCAATGTGCCCGACCCCTTCATCGACAACCCGTTTTTCCGGAACCTTAAAAAAGAAGAGGATATCGCCGCTCCACAGTCTTTCTTTCTTGCGGGCCAATTCGTGCGGAGGGAGGACTTCAAAGAAATCATAACTCCGGGCCCCCCGGATTCGGGCCGTCCGTCCAACCCGTGAGGTGATTTCTTTCCCCCATTTGCCGCTCCGGATCATGTCCTCGCCGTAGTGGAAGCGGTCGTCATAGTTCAAAACCTTGCCTTCCTGGAGAATCCCCCGGGTATGGAACCGCTTGTCCAGGGCGACCTGGGTGGCTTCTTCCGGAGTCCGGCTCAGGGCCAACTCCACCGCCCGGAAGGTGAGGTACATGCAGTCCACTTCATCATCGGCTACAATGGCCGCGCGGATGACGTAGACCCCCTGCGGGTCCCGGTCATAGGGAACGCCCAGGAACTTTTCTGCCCAAAAGGCCATCCTCTCTCCTGCTGTCTGGTTACTCAGGAAAGTCTGAAACTTCCGAATCTCTTCATCCGATAAGGCCCAGGAGAAATGGGTGAAGAAGAATAACCAAAGAAGGAGAGAAGGAAATGTAGCGCGAAAATGGATCTTCGGTCCCCTCATCAAGAATCCCCTTATTTCATATTAACAAAACTTCGAGGGGGAGCAAAACTATTTCTTCCCGGTATGCTTTGAACGGATTTGAGGTTGACGAGACCGTTGATTTTTTTATATATTACTTCAACTTACATTTTCTCGAATTTTGAGGAGAAAGAAGAACATGAAAGAATTTTCGTCCCAGAAAGCGCGCAGCTTTACCGAATCGGTCATCCGGGACATGACCCGGGTCTGCATCCGCCACAAAGGGGTGAACCTGGCCCAGGGGTTTCCGGATTTTGCCGCCCCCGAGGAGATCAAAGAGGCGGCCATCCAGGCCATCCGCGAGGAGTACAACCAGTATGCCATCACCTGGGGGACCCCCAACTTGCGCCAAGCCATTGCCCAAAAATTCGCCCGCTACAACGGGGTGAAGATGGACCCGGAGAAGGAAATCACGGTTTGCTGCGGAGCAACGGAGGGGATGATCGCCTCGCTCCTGGCCATCGTCAACCCCGGGGAGGAGGTCATCGTCTTCGAGCCCTTCTACGAGAACTACGGCCCGGACACCATCCTCTGCGGGGCCACTCCGAAATACATAACCCTCCATGAACCGGACTGGCATTTTGACGAGAAGGCGCTGGTCAAGGCCTTCAGCAACAAGACCAAGGCCATCGTCCTCAACACGCCCAACAACCCCACGGGGAAGGTGTTTTCCCGGGAGGAACTGCAGTTCATTGCCGACCTTTGCCAGAAGTGGGGCGTGGTGCCGGTCACCGACGAGATCTACGAGCACATTCTCTACGAAGGGGCGAAACACGTCAGCATCGCCTCCCTTCCGGGGATGCGGGAGCAGACCATCACCATCAATTCCATCTCCAAGACCTACAGCCTCACCGGCTGGCGGGTGGGGTATATCCTTGCCCCGGCTCATTTGACCGCCTCCATCCGCAAGGTCCACGACTTCTTGACGGTGGGGGCGGCTCATCCCCTGCAGGAGGGGGCTGTGGCGGCCCTGCGCATGAAGGAGAGCTACTACCATGCGCTGGCCGAGGAATACCGGGAGCGAAAAGATTATCTGTTGAAAGTCCTGGAAGAGGCGGGTTTCAAGGTCTATCGTCCCCGGGGGGCCTATTACATCATGACCGATGTGGCCCACTTCGAGTTCAAGGACGATGTGGCCTGCTCCTTCCACCTGGTGGAGAAAATCGGGGTGGCTACCGTTCCGGGAAGCTGCTTCTACAGCCGTCCGGAGCTGGGAAAAACGAAAGTCCGCTTCGCCTTTCCCAAAAAGATGGAAACCCTGCAGATGGCGGCGGAGAAGCTGGCGAAGTTCAACCCGAAAAAGAAGGGTTGAAGACCGTCACGCCGGCGGCGTGACTTGAGGAGCGGCCCAAGGGGCCTTGAGGAGCGTCCGCCAAGGGCGGACTCGAGGATCGCTTCGCTTGAAGCAAAAACTGGGAAGGAAAAGCTCTTAAAACTAAACAACTACGCGACCCAGTGACTGCATTGGCGCATTTGTAAACTGCTTCGCTTGGAACTAACGACGACTAAAGGATAACCTTCTGTACTACTAACGTGCAGACTCTCCAAATTTTGCAGAGAATATTTGGTTGGGAAGCGGGTCTCTGAAATCCCCCCAACCCCCCTTTAGAAAAGGGGGGCGAAGGGGGGATTTCTGGGATCACCTGGAATCCTGAGCAAAACTCTTCCAGAAAGATGACCTGACTTTGGTTGCGGCCGCGCCGCGCTGTGGTTGATTGGTCCAAATTTCCTTGTCTGTTGCCTCGAGGCCCGGAGGGCCGCTCCTCAAGTCGCGCGGTTCCGCGCGACGATCCTCAAGCCCGCTCCGCGGGTGCTCCTCAAGGCCCTTGGGGCCGGTCGCTTTTTACCTTCTCGTCCTGATCTTGACCTTCTTCCCCTTCCTCCACTCAAAGACAATCGGGCTGGCCACGAAGATCGAAGAATACGTTCCGATTACCACCCCGATCAGCAGGGCCAGGGAGAAGTCGTGAATGACCTCGCCGCCGAAGAATACCAGGGCCAGGCAGACCAGGAAGACGGTGAGCGAAGTGACGATAGTCCGGCTGAGGACCTCGTTGATACTGGAGTTCATCACCTGGTCCAGAGGATCCCGCGGGCGGAGGCGCAGATTTTCCCGGATCCGGTCGTAGACCACCACGGTGTCCGTCAGGGAATAACCGGCCAGGGTGAGGAGGGCGGTGACCAGGAGGAGATTGACCTCTTTCCCCAGAATATTGAAGATGCCCAGGACGGAGAGCACATCGTGAAAAGTGGCCGCCGCCGCGGCCACGCCGAAGGAAAATTCGAAACGCCAGGCAAGATACACGATCATGCCGATGGCCGAGACGATGACCGCGATCAGGGCGTCGTCCCGCAGGCTCTTGCCCACTTTGGGGCCGATCTCCGTGGTGCTGTCGATCAAAAATTTGTTGTCGGCGAACTCTTTAGTGAAAATGGCCACGATCTTATCCGCCGCTTTTCCTTCTGTAGTGGACTTTTTCACCTGAATGAGGAGCTTGTTCCCCTCGGTGAACTGCTGGAGTTCGCTGTCCTTGAACCCGTTCACCTCCAGGGCATGCCGGGCCTTGTCCAGCTGGAAGGGTTTTTCAAATTTGAGCTGTACCGAAGTACCACCGGCAAAGTCGATCCCCAGGTTGGCCTGCCCTCGCCACATCTGGACCAGGGAGAAGATCCCCAGGCTCACCAGGACGGTGGAGAGGATAAAGGCGTATTTTCGCTTGCCGATGAAATCGATGTTGGTTTTTCCCAGAAGTTCGATCCCCATGGGAGGGTTCTCTCCTTTCAGATGCTCAGCGTCTTGAGCTGCTTCTTGAGGTTGATCCAGTCGAAGATCACCTTGGTCCCGATCAGGGCCGAGAAGAGGTTGATGATCACGCCCAGGCTGAGGGTTACGGCGAATCCCTTGATCGGCCCGGTTCCGAACTGGAAGAGGACCACCGCGGTGATCAGGGTGGTCACGTGGGAGTCGATGATGGTGAACAGGGCCTTGTCATAGCCCGAGTCCACCGCCGCCCGCACCGTCTTTCCCAGACGCAGCTCTTCACGGATGCGCTCGAACATGAGGACGTTGCTGTCCACGGCCATTCCGATGGCCAGGATGATCCCGGCGATGCCGGGCAGGGTCAGGGTGGCCCGCATGGAGGCCATCGCCCCCATGAGGTACACAATGTTCAAAAAAAGGGCCCAGTCGGCGATCAGGCCGGAAAGGCCGTAATAAACCGCCATGAAGACCACCACCAGAGCCGCGCCGATGAGGGCTGCCCGGAGTCCCTTGTCGATGGAATCCTGCCCCAGGGAGGGCCCCACGGTTACGTTTTGGATGATCTTCACCGGCGCCGGCAGCGCCCCGGCCCGCAGAACGATGGCCAGGTCAGTCGCCTCTTCGGGGGTGAAAGAGCCGCTGATCTGGGCCTTGCCCCCGCTGATCCGCTCCTGGATCACGGGTGCGGAATAGACATTATTGTCCAGGACAATGGCCAGGCGCTTTTTCACGTTTTCCGCCGTGATCTGGTCGAAGAGACGCGCCCCGCGGCT
>Ga0315285_10000766_pt1 | contig 33471 bp, 25 predicted proteins | sample YL17G09_36_MG_FD_203698 | JGI IMG/M metagenome (GOLD analysis project Ga0315285, IMG submission 203698) | Sediment microbial communities from Yellowstone Lake, YNP, Wyoming, USA - YL17G09_36 | ecosystem: Environmental > Aquatic > Freshwater > Lake > Sediment | place: USA: Wyoming | collected...
AGAAGTTCAAAATATGGGTGAATAAGAAGATGTCAAGGCGCTGATTTAATCGCTTTCGCCAGTCCGAAAGGCTCGCTCAAGTTAGCTTTCGTCCTTTATGTGCTTATTTCAACACCCTCTTTTTATGAGTGGAGATTATTAAGGAAAAAAATCTATTCTGATCATCTACATTATCACCATGTCTACGATGATGCCATAACCCCTTTAATCGTCTCTGTAGAGCCTCTGTCCGTTTTCGCATGTTTGAACTTCAACAGGCGAATAGCAATTGGTAACTATCCAACGGAGCAGTGCTTCAAGAAAATATCGGCTTGAAAAACCAGACGAACCGGCATATTGAAGAAATCAATGAACTTCGCTTGAAAGTAACTTGTCTTCAGGCAGAATTGGCGAATATTCACAGCCAACAAACGATAAATGACCCTGCCTATTTAGAAGCGGTTCAAGACCATTCCCCCTCTAGATAGCGAAAATGGCTCCAAAGAGATTTTTAATGAGTGTATTTGCTTGACACTGTGTCTGGAAGGGATAGAATTAAATCAGCGATGAGGATCGCTAGAGAATAATCGAACCGCCGACCACGGCTGATAGCCTCTGCTAATGACTTTAGTCACAGGCAGAGGCTTTTTTCTTGCCTGAAAAACGAAAAGCTGAAAGCAGCCTAAAAATGATTTCGTCAAAACCAGATACACACAGTAAAAACTCGAAGAACCTGGCACTTGAATTTATTCTTATCTTTGGATTGGTTAGCGCCCTGGGTGATATCACCTATGAGACAGGACGCGGTATCAGTGGTCCATACCTGGCTTTTCTGGGAGCCAGCGCGGCTACTATTGGATTGGTCTCAGGTCTTGGGGAGTTCCTTGGATACGCACTTCGGCTAGTTTCAGGCTACCTGGCTACCCGTACCAGAGCTTATTGGGTTGCCACGTTCATCGGTTATGGATTGCTTTTGAGCATCCCCCCCCTGGCCTATACCAGCCGGTGGGAAATTGCCGTAGTGCTGCTTATACTGGAACGCGTCGGGAAAGCTATCCGCTCGCCGGCGAAGGATACAATGCTTTCCCATGCCACTTACCAGATCGGACGCGGCTGGGGGTTCGCCGTACATGAGGCACTGGATCAAATCGGGGCTGTGATTGGTCCGCTCATCTTCACCGCCGCATTCCTCCAGCGAAATAGCTACCGCGATGGGTTCAATGTCCTGTGGATTCCAGCCATCTTGACATTGGTCGCGCTCGTTGTGGCGCGCCTTCGTGTTCCTGCGCCCGAAAAGCTGGAAAATGCCTCCGTCGGGCAAAATCCACAAAGTGTGCAGGGAAAGCCGAAACTACCACGCGTTTATTGGGTTTACGAATTGTTCACTTTCTTGTGCGTGGCCGGTTTCGTCAATTTTCAAATCATCTCATATCACTGGGTGACTCGATCGGTGGTTACAGCAGAGCAAATCTCGATCTTGTATGCTGTCGCTATGGGAGTCGATGCTCTCGCGGCTCTGGTCGTAGGTAAGGCTTATGATAAAATCGGGTTCAAAGCCCTGGTCATCATACCCTTTGCAAGCCTGCCATTGCCATTTTTAGCTTTTTCGCAACAATACAGCCTGGCTTTCATCAGCGTCGTTTTGTGGGGGGTGGTTATGGCGGTTCATGAGACGATTATGCGCGCCGCGATTGTCAATCTTGTCCCCATGGAATGGAGAGCGTTTGCCTATGGAATTTTCAACACGATATATGGCGCCGGTTGGTTCGTAAGCGGGGCTGCGTTGGGTCTATTGTATGATCTATCTGGCATCTGGCTGATTATTTATGTGGTAGTGATCGAAGTTGCCGCATTGCTAGTTTTTCCTTTCATTCGGAAAACAGCGGCTAGACCTGCCTGAGTATGGAAGACTTACGAAACCCTGATTAAAAGACATCTCTGGTGATCATGCTTTATATGTTCGAAGAAGGCTTGAGCAAGGGGATATCTGGTTCGATGAGCGGTCACGCTGATGGCTTCCTGTACCGTTATCAACTGCATATCCCCTCGCGAAGCGCACCTTGCCTCCATATATTACCGTCACGTAGACGAGGTTGCCACACCGAAAGGAAAAACAAAGCCTCGAGAAAAAAAGCCCGACTCCGCATATCCAGTTGTTGGCGTATGTCACGTTGAAATAGATATCAATGTCCAATAACACCCTGTCCAATCTGACACCATCAGGTGCCAAAACCTACTGTAAAGATAAAGAACAGGAGCAAACCAATGTATACGCAGATCGAAAAAGTACTCGCCCGAGAGATTCTTGATTCGCGCGGCAATCCAACCGTTGAAGTTGAAGTTATTCTGGAAAGCGGCGCTTTCGGCCGGGCGGCCGTTCCCTCTGGAGCATCAACCGGGGTGCACGAAGCACTGGAACTGCGCGACGAAGACAAGGCCCGCTTCAGTGGAAAAGGTGTTCTTAAAGCTGTTGTCCATGTCAATAAGGATATTGCTGAAGCCATCACATGGATGGATGCATTAGATCAATCTGCCGTGGATAAAGCCATGCTCGATCTGGACGGTACGCCAAATAAGAGTAGATTCGGCGCCAATGCCATTCTGGGTGTCAGCCTGGCAGTAGCGCGTGCTGCAACGGATGAAGTCGGCTTACCGCTTTACCGCTATCTGGGCGGTGTAACCGCCAAGTTACTGCCGGTGCCTATGTTCAATATACTTAACGGCGGCGTGCATGCCAACTGGCAGGGTACTGATCTGCAGGAATTCATGATCGCCCCTGTGGGCGCGCCCAATTTCCGTGAAGCCCTACGCTGGGGGAGCGAAGTCTACCATGCCCTCAAGAATGTTTTAAAGAGCAGCGGATACACCACCAGCGTAGGTGATGAAGGTGGTTTCGCTCCTGCGCTCAAGACGAACGCTGAAGCGGTTGAAGTGATTCTCAAAGCCATTGAAAAAGCCGGTTATAAGCCTGGCGAACAGATTTCCATTGCCCTCGACCCGGCATCGAGCGGTTTCTATGAAGATGGATTCTATAACCTGCGCACTGAGGGCAAAAAAGTAACCTCAGCAGAAATGGTCGAAATGTACGCCTCGTGGGTCAAGAAGTACCCGATTGTCGTACTGGAAGACGGACTGGCAGAAGATGACTGGGATGGGTGGAAACTGCTCAACCAAACGATCGGGGACAAGATTGAATTGGTTGGCGATGATCTGTTCGTGACCAACGTCCAACGTGTTGCGCGCGGCATTCAGGAAAATGTTGCCAATGCAGTACTGATCAAACTGAACCAGATCGGCACCCTCAGCGAAACGATAGCCACCATCGAGATGGCGCGCAAAGTCGGCTGGGGTGCTATGGTTTCGCACCGCTCCGGTGAGACCGTCGACAGCTTCATCGCCGATTTCACCGTTGCCATGAGCACCGGCCATCTCAAGACTGGCGCTCCATGCCGTGGTGAGCGTGTCGAGAAATCAACCAGCTCATGCGTATCGAGGAAGAATTAGGAGAGGCGGCCATCTACGCCGGTCGCAAGGCTTTTGTGCGCTAACCACTAAAGGCTTTTATATCAATGAGCTGGAGAAAATACCTCCTGCCCCTTTTGATAGAGGAAAGGTTTATGTCTACAACGATTATCTTGGTGCGCCATGGGCAGACTGAATGGAATCGGGTTGAGCGGTTTCGGGGAAGATACGATGTTCCGTTGAATTCTACCGGGTTGAAACAGGTTGATCAGGTTGCCAAACGCATCTTATCTCAATGGAAACCTATAGCAATTTATAGCAGTCCACTCAGCCGGGCGATGCAAACGGCGGATGCCTTAGCGAAGTGTTTTCATCAATCTGTCATTTCAACTGATGGATTGATTGATATCGATTATGGTGACTGGCAAGGCTTGACTCCCGAGGAAGCCAGAAGTCAATGGTTGGAATTAGTAACGAATTGGTACGAACATCCGGAGGTTGTTGAAATCCTGGGCGGTGAAACCCTTTCACAAGTCAGAAGCCGAGCCATGACTGCACTGAAAGAGATATGTCGGCTGCACCCCGATCAAGAAATCGTGCTGGTCAGTCATACTGTGGTGAACCGTTTAATTCTTTTAGGCATACTGGGATTAGGAAATGATCGTTTTTGGCATCTGAAGCAGGAGCCCTGTGCAATCAACGTAATTGAACAATCAGAAAATGGTTTTATATTGGTTTCAATGAATGAGACCTGTCATTTGATGTAGAAGATTACCGGGTAACCAGATGGGCAGGAGTATTTCTCTCGATACGTTGAGGTCGATATGACCTGGTTTCTTTAATCCATTCCGTTATTTCCTTCTATCCAGGCTTTTTTCGAATGTATTTCCTATCAATATGTCAATTGGGTTGAAATATTGACTTATTTTTGCCCAAAATGCTGGACGATTGTAAATGAATCAGAAAAAGTCTGTCCCATTTGTGGTTACAATCTTGCAGAGTTCCACGAAATAGCGTTTGAGGAAAAGCTACTCGGGGCATTGCATCACTCCGTTCCAGAATGATGGATGATGGCAGCTCAAATCCTGGGAAATATCCACAGTCAGCGAGCTTTGGCTGAATTCCAGAAAATCATTGAAGGTGAGGAGACAAATTACTTCTTTCGTCGGGCCGTTTTATTAGCAACTGCAAAATTGATCATCCAGACCGGATAATTATTCTACAAAAAGCAACCCAGAATCATTCTATTTTGATATCGGATTTGGCAAACCAATTGCTCTTGCTTATATCGGAGAACAAGAATATTGATCGTCACACGGGGTGAAATTCTCAATCATTTTTGTCTTTATGATCTTCTCTAAGTCTTTGATTGTATTGGGTCAACCCTTCAATTTCTGCTCTGGCTGCATTTAACTTCCATTCCAACACCTTGGCTGCTTGCATCAACGATTTAGGATCGCTCTCCCATATGTACGAATTATTTATCCGTTTGTTCTTCACCGAAATTACAGACTCAAAGAAACAATAACTTTAACTTGTAATCATCTTTTACATTTATTCTGGAATCCACATAAACGACTTTAATTGTTTCTTCCAAATACCATGTGATAAACATCTTCGCCATAACTGGTTTGCAATGGTTCGCCTTCGATTAATTTAAAAGTCCGTCCTCCACCATCTTTCCTTTCAGCCCGCAGGAAAATGGCGTTTTCCATTCTTTTGTCATAAAAGCCATGTGCAAATTCATATTGATGCGTCACGAAGAAAACTTTGATGCGCTTTTCCAATAATGCGCAAGTGATTTGCCTTGCAATCTCCGAGCCTTCTCGCTCGTTTGTCGCGGCAAAAGATTCATTAAACAGCGCCATGGAATTTGACGTAATGTTGTCTGCGATAGTGCTCATTCTGCTGAGTTCTTCATCCAGTTTGCCGCTTTTCATGGAAGCATCTTCTTTCCGTTTGTAGTGCGTGAAAAGGCCATCACAGAGATTAGCGCAGAAATTCCCAGCCGGCACAAACATACCGCATTCCATCATCAATTGAGCCAAACCGATGCTTCGCAAAAAAGTTGATTTGCCACCCTGGTTGGCGCCCGTGATGATCATGAGGTCTTTGTTGTCAGCGTTCGAATCGTTGCCCACGATTTTTTGTTTCATGGTTAAAGCGAGGCAGATATCGAATAATCCGTGAAAAGAATGTCTGCGTTCGTTTGTAGGTACGGGCAGGGGAAAAGATACTTTCTCCCCCATTTGGGCAAGTTGTTCATATAAATTCAAACAACCGATGTAAAAAGCTAGTTCGATCCGCAGCATAATAAAAAAACTGTCTATATGATCAGCGGACTGGGCGAGCGCATTGGCAACAAGATTGATACCTTTTTCTGTTAATTCCGATAAAGCCCTGGCGCCGTGTTCATCGCGAGGAGGGATATAAAAGGTGTAAACGGGTGATTTTTGGGTAAAGATCCACTTCATCCAATTCTGATTTTTGTCATGTGGTTTACGAAGTGTGTAATCGGTGCCCTCATTGCCTTTTCCCAATTCAGCGCTGATTAAAACTCCATCGCGGAATTTCAGCTCCCTGAGATGTTTTTGTACGCTGGCGAAATATCCATCATCAAGTTCTTTTTTGATCATCGCGAAAAACGCTGTAAAGCCCTCTGACTCAAATTTATCGGCGTGTTCATCGGCGATACTCTTTAATTTTTTAAGCAGGTCCACAAACATTTGCAACATTTCAATTGAACCATATAGTATCGCGCTTGGATATTTGCTGAAAATGCCCATCCAACGCCTGTTTTTATTTTCAATTGAGTCTATCGGGATTTGGTAGATTTCCCTGACAATTGAAGAATTATTCAGGCAATCCTTAAGAATATTTTGGCGATATCGTATTATGTCCAGATCGTTCAAACCGGACAAAACAGCTTTCTTTGCCACGTCAAATAAAAAGTTGTCGCCGAGCGCCATGGCATTGAACAGCGTGTTTAATTCCAGGTCTTGTGTCAGTGCTTGAGCGTTCGACGGTAATTGCCGCTGCAGGTCAAAATCGTGGTCTTTATACATGAGGAAAGCCTTCATGATTTTATGCGCTCCTTTAAACAATCATATGTAAGTCGATACTTTTCGGCAATAGATATCGCGTAAGCAAGTCCGTCAGCAGGCATTCTTATAATTTTATAAGTCCGCAATGCCGGATTTTCAGGAACAACCGTACTGACCATGCTTACGGTTTTCTCGCTTAAAGAAGACAATTCATCTATGAATGTTACCCATACGCACAGCAAATCCAGTTGTATGATTCTCTCCATGATTTTTTTACTCAAAAAAACAGCATCTTTCAATGTTGTGGAAGTGAAAATCTCATTCATGATGACAATACTGTTTGGTGTGGCCTGGTCTAGAATGGCGTAAATTCTGACCATGTCATCCTGCAGTTTGCCACGGAGATTTCTGATGTCTTCTTCTTTTTCAAAATGCGTAAAGAGCCTGTCGAACAGAAAGAGTTGCGCTTTCTTACCCGGAACGGGACAGCCTAAACTGGCCAGGTAATGTAATTGACCGAAGGTGCGGGCAAAGGTTGTTTTACCGCCCTGGTTCGGTCCGGATACAACAAATATTCGCTCCTTGTCTTTCAGGTAGAAATCATTGCACACGATGGTTGAATTTTCGTTAATGCGTTTATTGGCCAGGGCCAAATCAAATCCTTTATAATCATAAACATCCTTGCTTTTATTGGAAATTTGCGGATAACAAAATTTCAATCCCGCTCGTTTGATCTCTGCGACATACTCTAGATAGGCAACATAAAATTGTATTTCTCGGTCAAAAACGCTGATCGTATTATCCAAATAATTGCTGTTTTGCGCGCAGTAATTATCAAGATTTAAAAATATGTTGGAATACAATTTGGCTACCAAATCCAGTATTTTCGCTTCGACATGGTTCATGCCTGATCCAATGGGAAGCATTACCCTGTAATCTTTCACCGCGCCCTGTTTAAATTTTTCGAATGTTTCCTCCACCTCTACGCTGTAATCAATTTCAGATTCATATTTGCGAACCTTGACACAGTTGGCTTTTATGATCACGCAATATTTTACGGTTGACAAATCGGCTTTAAGCTTTTTCGTTTCTGCCAGAAGCGACGTAAAACGGTCCGACTTGACATAGTTCGTCAAATATTCGCGAAAGTCCAAAAGTCCGCGCGATTTTAAATCTACCAGGGATAAATCATGTACCATACAACTGACGGCGTCGCAATACATTTCCACCGCCTCCAAGAACCATCCTTCTTGATGGTTTTTGTAGTAAAGCTTATCTATCAGGGCAAGATATCGGCGCATTGTGCTCATTTTGAGCGCAAATGATTTTATATTATCCAACAAAGTTTCGTTTTCAAGATCTCGTGCTATTTCTTGGCGGTACTTAATCGTATCAATATCATTTAAGGAAGTGTAAAAAAACGGTTTTAAGTTGTATTCCTGCTTGCCTGCGGTGATGGCGTCTATAACCTCATCAAGATTTAGATCAACAAAAAAGAGGGGGGCTTCAAGAGTCTTATTTTTGATGCTGTCTTCAGGTATTTCAAATAGTATGCTGTGGAAAGTCATGAAAAACACCTCTTATTTCAGCCGGCAGAGCTACCAGCCAGATTTTTCATTACTGCGTCAAACATCACGGTGACAAGTGTTAATGGCATGGTTGTTGCCTTAATAAACAAAAGCCTCTACTGGAGCAATAGCTCAGTAGAGACTATCAGTCGGGGGACAGTTTCGGCGAGCCTCATCGCCTCTTATATTGATGAGTATGTAAAATTATACCCCAATTCCCTCAAGTTGTCATTTTCTAAAGCGATATTCTAAAGCGATATTTCCCTGTTAAGTCAAAAGGAAATGTTACCGAACGGGCATTTCTTGACGAGAGCATCCGCCTCCAGAGGGAGGGATAGCCTGCAACGGCGGATGTTTTTTTTCGATCAATCCCAACCTGTTTCTCAGTGGAACGAGCCATGGTTGTAGCGGGTTTTAATGAGGGCCTCTACATCACGGATGGGGCGGTCGAAGGGGCCGAGTCTTTCCACTTTCAGGCTGGTGACGGCGGCGGCCCAGATGCCGGCTTCGAGCGGGGGTTTGGAGAGACGCATGGCGACATAAGCGCCGATGCAGGTATCGCCGCGCCCGGAGCGGCCATCTAGCCGGGAGGGATAGAAACCCAATTCGTGGAATTGGCCGTCGGCAAAGATCAGCATGCCGTCCCGGTGGGTCAGGACAATCTCCTTTGGGCCCATGGATGCGTAGACGCGTGCGGCTTTGAAGATATCGGTCTCTCCGGTGAGGAATTCGGCTTCGACGGCATCGCTCTTGAGAATATCAAGGTACGCCAGCGTCTCCTGCATCTCCGGCCAGTGTTCGTACCTGAGTTCCCGGCCGCGCAGGACGCGCACGAAGCCCTGCATATCGGCGGCGAGGAGGATATTCCTTTCCCGCAGTTTCCGGATGACATCCAGACCGACCTCGCCGCGCAGGCTGGAACCGATGACGGCGGCCTTCATGTGGATGTTTTCAACTGCACTGACGGTGATCACACCCGCCACCCCGGCGACGGTCAGGTTGCGGATATCCGGGTCGGTGGTTGGGTATTCCAGGTTCATCAGGGTGGATTGGGGTGTATAGGTGGGGAAACAGCCGATGCCCAGGCGTTCCAGATCCTCAACGATATGCATATCCTCCCGTGCCAGCCGGGTGACAACGGCCACTTTGAGTCCCAGCCGGGTGGCGGCATAGGCGGCATAGCGCGATCCGCCGCCGTCAACGTGCTGAATGCCCGCCGGGGAGATGATCGTATCCTTGGTGTAATTGCCAATGTAAACAACGTCGTAGACTTCGGTTTTCATGACTGCCTTTCCAGAAACATGATCAGGGGATGAACCGGGTGATGACCCAGTACAGACCAGCGGCAAGCAGGACCGTGAACGGGATGGTCAGCAGCCAGGCCGTGGCGATTTCCTGTGCAACCCCCCACCGCACCTTATTCAATCGCTCGGCCGCGCCGACGCCCATGATGGCGGAACTGACCACCTGGGTAGTGCTGACCGGGCCGCCGACCAACGAGGCGCTAAGGATGACGGCTGCGGATGCCAGTTGGGAGGCGAACCCATCCACGGGGCGAATCTTGTAGAATTTTCCGCCCAGCGTGCGGATTAATTTCCATCCTCCCACCGCGGTTCCGAATGCGATCATCCCCGCACAAAGGATAATTACCCACGTTGGGACAGCAAACACATCTAAATATCCTCCGGTGACCAGTGCCAGGGTAATGATACCCATCGTCTTCTGCGCGTCGTTGGTGCCATGACTGAGTGCCAGAGCCAGTGCAGTAAAAATCTGCCCGCGCCGGAAAAAGCCGTTCACCCTCGGCGTGGCATTCCAGCTCAGGAGCAGGATCAGGCGCAGGATGATATAGCCGACAACGAAGCCGATGATTGGAGAGATGAAGAGGGCGATCAAGATTTTTTCCATTCCAGGCAGTTGAATGGCCTTCCAGCCCGCTCCTACAATTACCGCGCCGACGAACCCCCCAATGAGGGCATGGGAAGAACTGCTAGGGAAACCCAGATACCAGGTGAGCAGGTTCCAAACAATGGCGCTGGCCAGGGCAGCCAGGATAACCTGCGTGCTGATGGCCTCGGCAGCAACGATTTCGTGGCCGATCGTCTCTGCCACGGCAACGCCAAAGATGAATGGACCGAGGAAATTCGCTACGGCGGTCAACCCTAATGCCACACGCGGTGAAAGCGCCCGCGAGGAAATCATCGTGGCAACCACGTTGCTGGAATCGTGGATACCGTTCAGGAAATCAAATGCCAGAGCCAACACTATTGCAGCAATGATGATGGGAGACATCCGGGATGCCTTTTCTTACGCAATCTTGACTACAATATCAGCGATGACATTGGCCGCCTCGTCGCCTCGGTCAGCGGCGTTGCTCAGGTGACGGTAGACCTCACGCAGTTTCAGCATTTTGACCACGTGCTTGATATCTTCCACGCCGCTGAAAAGGTCGGCCAGGGCTTCCCGGTAGACATCTTCCACCCGGTTTTCAAGCGCTTTGGCGCGTTGAGCATGGTCATTGGATACCGCAGGATGTGCTTCCAGGCTGTTGACCGCCATCGAAAGCTCGTAAGCCGCGTCTCTCAGCAGGGAAGCCATTCGCTGCATGTGTGGGGTAGGTTCTACGTTCAGGATCTCCATTTCGCTGACGGTGCTGTAGGCATAATCCAACACATCGTCAATCGTCCGGGAAAGTGCAAAGATATCCTCCCGGTCAAAAGGGGTGATGAAAGTTTTATTTAATTCATCAATCAGGATACGCCGGGCCTCGTCAGCTTCTTTTTCCTTCGAGACAAGAACTGTGGCAGCCGCGGGATCCTTGCCGCTCATATAGGTTTTCAGAGCCTCCATTCCTTCCAGGGTAAGTGTGGACTGCTCTTGGATCAATTTAATAAAAACATTTTGGCGTTTCTTAAAAAAACTGCGCATGAGAGAAACTCCTTTATTGAGATTACAGGCATTTGATACAACCATGTTCGGCCAAGAACTTCAAACCAGCCTTGACTTGTTCGGTGGTATTAACCACCTGTAATTCACAAGTGCGGAAAGCATCTGCGGGCAAATAAGCAGCCAGCTTATCAAAATCAACCTCCCCTAATCCTGGCGCATAATGATCGGCGATCCCGATGACATCGTGAAGATGTACGCCAATCATGCGGTTAGAATAACGCTGTAACCATTCTTCGTGTGGGTAAAATCCCAACCGGTCCTGCGCGTGGGCATGACCAACATCGTGGATATAACCAAGCAGACCAGGTCCAGCCAGGTCCAGGAGCATCCCCATCTCGTCAAGGGTAGGAATATCATAATAATGGTAGCGATTTTCTAACCCCAAGCGTACCTGATGACGGCTGGCATACTCAAGCAATTCCAGCAGACTCTTCTTCACCGCTTCCAAGAGAGGACCAACAAGAGCCGCCCTTTCATTAATCATCTCGGTTTTTATTGCATCATACCCAGGAGTATCCTGGCAGCCCTGGAGAAATTGTTCACGCATCTGGTTTTCAATGGCGAGATCAGAGGGGATATTTCCGCAGTGAACAACGACGACATTTACGCCTAATCGATAAGCCAGGTCGATACTGCGCTTGATCGCCTCCACTCCTTTATTCCGGCAATGTTCATTCTCTGAGGAGATCAACCAGTCTCGTTCCTTAAGAGTCTCAACTGATATTTCTGCCGGACAAGGCTCATGGATGCTGCTGAATTGAATCTCCTTCAGATTGGAACCGCTGAGCAAGGACAGGGTCACATGGTGGTTTAATTCAATCCCAGTAAAACCCATCCGCTGAGAGGCTTCATGGAAATCATTTAGAGATGGGAATTGTCCGATTGCCCACATTGTTGACAGGGACGTATTGAATTTTTGATTTTTAATTTTATCAACCTTCCTTGATGGAAATATGCCGAGCAAATCCTTTAGATTTTCAATATAGCAATCCGGTAAAAGTGATGGATCATCCTGTTGTCCTTGTTCAAGATTGCCAGGATGACGAAATATGATCGTCCTAGAAAAACCGGCTTTCCTAGATGAGATAAGATCTCTATCTATACGGTTTCCTATGTAAGCACAATCCTCTGGAAGAATCCCCATCCGACTGGCTGCCTCAAGGAGGATGCCAGGACCAGGTTTCCTTATTCCCAAAACACAGGATAAGATGACAGTCTCGAAAACACCTGATATCTCCAAATCCTTTAATATATGGGGGGTTTCAACACTGCTGGTCGTATTACTTACCAATCCCAGGCGATAGCCACGACGGAAAAGCTCCAAAATGACTTCTTTTGTCTCAGGAAAAACCACTCTTTTTCCTGCGGCCTCACGCCAGAGTCGATTGAGTTCAAGTGCATTCCTTGAGACAATGTCAACTGGCATATCAGGTAACAACCATTGGGTCCACAAGCTGCTCTCACCGAGTTCAACCAGATTTACACTTGCCCAACATCGATATGCCTCGAGCCTTTTTGTCAGGAGTTGAATAAATTTATCAGGAGAAGTAAAAGCATCGACAAGATACATAATTCGGCTGATCTTTTCCCTTTTCTCAATCTCACCTACCCCGGTTGAATAAGAAAGCGTTCCACCCATATCAAACATGATGGTTGAAATTTCATTGAACATATAAATATTTATCTTCCGGATTTATGACCTGGCTCAAGCTATGACCGGTACTTTCAAAAGGTCTGCGAACTTTTCTATATAGAAATCAGCCTGTGCCGTTTTCTCATAGTTGAATGCGATCGTCTTCATACCGACAGCCCTCGCCCCATCCAGCTCCTTTGCATCGTGACCAATAAAGACGGCTTGATCGGGTCTTAAGCCCAATTGTTGGAGGGCTGCATGATAGATTATTGGGTCAGGTTTTTGAACATTTAATTCTTTTGAAGAAATAATCGTATCCCATACATGTCCAAAGCCGCCAGCCTCAAACCACTTCAGCTTGGTATGAATCGATACAGCAGTATCCGTTATGATCCCAAGTTTGAATGCCTGTGATTTTAAAGTAATGAGAGTTTCCCGTACACCTTCAAAGAAGGATATGTTATTGTTCTCTTCAACCAGGATCTGCCTGCCGCGAACGATCAATTCTGGTTGAGTGATGCCATATAGGTGCAATAAAGCCTCATGATATTGATTTTCATTGATCAGTCCACAATAAGCCTGTTCTTTCAGTGCGTTCACCTCTTCATCTGAAACCATATCCGGCTTTAAAGATAAATCATGCAGGAATGCCTCAAACTTAGCTCCTCGATTGGGTCGAAAATAAAGAATGTCACCAGCATCAAACAAAAGGGCGCGAATTGGTTGTTGGTGCTTATCAAAAAACTGGCCACCACCTGCAGGGTTATTCAGTTTTTCCCGTAGAATGTCAAGAAGCTCTGTCATATGATTGATGACATAGTTGGGAGTGGCGCCATCGTCCTCTTCACCATGTTCAAAATCGTGGTTGATCTGGATGGCGAGATTAAAGCCTGCCTTGCGAGCGCCCAAGATATCCCGTGCGATCCGGTCTCCGATATAGATACAATCGCTGGTAGGGACATGCGCCAGACGGGCGGCATAGTGAAAAATCGCCGGATCAGGTTTACGGCGACCATACACCGATGATAATACAATTGGATCAAAATAATGCAAAAGGTTATATTTCGATAAATTCACGGGCACCTGATCAGTACTGTTCACATTACTAATTAAGCCAATTTTCAAGCCCATCTGCTTGATGGTTTCGAGAACGACCGGCATTTCCGGGCGCATCTGGCGCTGGTAAAAATGAGTCTCAATATACAGCATCATGTCTTCGGCGATTGCGTCCAACCGGCCTGGATTAAGAGGATAGTCAACAAAGATGTATTCGCGCCAGACCCGCTGTGGAGAAAGTTCATCCAGGGTTTGCATACTCCAGCGGTGGTAATGCTCCAGCCCGCCGGTCACCACTTGATAGAGTTGCTCGTTGCCGAGATGCAGATCGATCCCGGCGGACAAGAGGCGCTGTTGAATACCAGGCGTTGCTTCCAGGCACAGCTCGCGCGTGTGCCGGAAAGTCTCGATCGTGCCGCCCATATCAAAGAACACTGCCTGGAGGGTCATGCCGTATATCCTAATTTGGGAAATACTTCACCATCACACCCGTGATGGGAATTGCATCCGGGTGTTCGTTTGACGCCTGCTCTTCAAGTCACCTTAATTCTGAAATGAATGCTGCGCAAGGTCTTTGGACACGGACAAGGTGCGTCCGTGTCCAAAGAAGCACATCAAAATCCTCTGCTAGTCACCATTATCCTGTTGTGACTATGGAGCGACAAGCAGGCTGGCCGCCCAGAAGTCGCGCACTTTGCTGACGTTATTCCAGTCGAAGAGGGGATCCATCTCCCAGACCTGAGGCAGCAGTTCAGCAAGGGGCAGGTTGTCTTCGTTAACGGGAATACCTTCAGCCGCCGGGTAAGAGCCAAGCTCGTTCCAGGGAGCGAAACCTTCTTCCGAGAGAATAAAGCGGATGAACAGTTTGGCCGCATTGGGGTGAGGGGCATTGTTGGCGATCGCCAGGAAGCTGGTCTTGAAGATGCCCATGATCGGATTCAAATTAAAACAGGGCAACATGTTTAATTCGCCATCCAGGGTGGCCTCGTAGCTCGAGTAACCAGTCCAACCAAACCCGGGCTCTTCGCCTGCGGGCAGCTCAAGCCCGGCAAAGGCCGCGTCCACCATATCGCCGTCGTCGAGAACAACAACATCGTTGTAAGTCACTTTCTTGAGCCACAGATAACCGGCATTCTCCGGCGTCAAGCCGGAAGCATCCGCCCCGGCAAGTTCATCGGTGGTCCACTCCCGGCCATAAAGATCCAGGTAGGCTTGAGCCATTTCGTCCGGATTCTGTACGAAGGTGGCCATCTTGGCCATCGTGCTGACGTCAGAGATCGGATCCTCCATGAAGAATTTGCCTTTGTATTTCTCTTCAGTGATCTGCCAGATATTGGTGATCGGACAGCTATCCGGGTAGAACTTGTTGTTGTACCCGATCACATCGGTCGAGTGGCGTGCAACGGCGAACGGCCGTTCCGTGGTTAGTTCCGGGATGACCACATCCCGGGGGACGAACCACCACAGCCATTGGCTGGGAACAAAGCGCCCGAACAGGATGTGCCCGTCGCTGTTGAACCAGACATCCCCGATGACATTCCCGCTTTCCTGCTCTGCTTGCATTTTGGTGTCGATGCCATCGGTGTCAGCAGCATCGAATTCGATGTCCGGATACCGGGCTTCCCATGCGTCAAACAAATCCTCAACTCCGCTTGAGTTGGCATAGACCGTCACCTTGCCTTCGAGCTTTGCCGCAGCTTCGATCGCCGCCCAGTCATCGGTGGCAGGCTGGTAGGGGCCAAGACCATTGTCCTTTGCCCATTGCTCATTTGCGGTGAGAGGTGGTTCGGTGACGGGGGGTTCAGTGGCGGGGAGCTGGGGCGATGGGGGTTCGGTGGCCACTGTCGTAGCTGGTGTGCCGCCGCAGCTCACGACTAGGCTGAACAAAACAACCAGAGTGATAAACTTTACGAACGCTTTCATTTCTTCCTCCTTACATAGTTAGAAACGGATTGAATTAAACACGAGATTCTTTCCTTGAATATCTTTATTTTTCGCGCCTCCTTTCATACGTTCATCATCAATATAGGCAGTTTACGTAGACGAAACAAAGCAGTCTGCTCCGATTGTTTTCATGAAGCAATGAGATTGCCACTTTCCTTGTCGTACAGGTTCAAGGTTTGTGGGTCGAACGACAGCCAGATCTTTTCGTCCATCTTGATCCTGCTGATGCCCATTACCCTGATGGTGAGTTCCACCTCACCCAGGCGGGCGATAATGGTCGAGTCAGCCCCGGAGGGCAGGACGGAATAAGCGCTGAACTCCACCGCCCCCGGGACGGGCTGGGGCGAGATGACGATATCTTCTGGCCGTATGCCGACCACCACGTTGCCGGTTGCGTTATTAGTATCAATCGTGATCTTGAATGGTCCGATGTCGACTGAATTCTTACCGCCTACAACACCCTCCAGCAGGTTCACTTTTGGGTTGCCAATGAAATCCGCCACGAATAGATTGGCGGGGAAATGGTAGATCTTATCGGGGGTATCGAACTGTTGAAGAACACCTTCCTTCATCACGGCAATATTGGTGGACATGGTCAAGGCTTCCACCTGGTCGTGGGTCACGTAAATGGTGGTGGCGCCGGAAACGTGGTGCAGGCGCTTGATTTCCGCGCGCATGTCCATGCGCAGTCGGGCGTCCAGGTTGGAGAGCGGTTCATCCATCAGGAAGACCTTGGGGCGATAGGCCAGCATGCGCGCCAGGGCGATGCGCTGCTGCTGCCCGCCGCTCATCTCACGTGGATAGCGGTCTTCGTAGCCTTCCATCTGTACTTCCTTAAGCGCTTCTTTGACCCTCTTTTCCATCTCATCCTTGGGGATCTTCTGGATCTCCAGGGCAAAGGTGATGTTCTTATCCACCTTCATGTGCGGCCACAAAGCGTAATTCTGGAAGACCAGCCCCAGCTCACGCTGGCTTGGGGGCAGCGATATACCTTTGTCGAATGAAAAGATCAGCTTATCGCCAATGTAGATCTCACCGCCGTCCGGGTCTTCCAGGCCGGCCACGCAACGCAGCAGGGTGGTCTTGCCGCACCCGGAGGGACCCAACAGGGTCACGAAGGTTCCCGGTTCGATGACCAGGCTGACATGATCGAGCGCAACCACTTCACCAAATTTTTTCGTCAAATTGTTAATTCTGATGGTTGTTTCCATGATGTTCTCTCTTTACATCCCAAGACCTTTTTTAAGACTGCCGCCCCGGAAACGGCCGATGATCACGTTTCCTGTGACAGTGATCGCAACCAGGATCAGGATGACAATGTTCGCCATTTGATCCCTTCCGGCTTCGACATACCTCATTGTCAGACTGGCCAGCACCTGGGTGTCGCGCGTGACCAGCAGGATGATCAGGGATAGCTCGCGCATGGTGGTGATGAACGTCAGCAGAAAGCCGGAAACGAAACCACTGGTGGTCAGCGGAAAGATGATGCGCCTGAAACGCTGCCAGACGTTGGCCCCAGCTACCTGGGCAGCCTCCTCCAGTTCACGACCGACCTGCATCATGGCCGAGACCCCCGAACGCGAAGAGTAGGGAATATGTTTTGCCACCGAGACGATCACCAGCAGGGCAAAGGTACCATACAAGGAAGGGAGCGGTCCCAGCTTCCTGGCAAACATGGCGATGTAAACTGCGCCGAAGGCGATGCCCGGAATGACGTAAGGGATATAGGCCAGCTGGTCAATAAGCTTTGCGAGGCGGGTACCGCGGCCTTTGACGATGGCATAACCGAGCAGCACGCCCAGCAGGGCGGTGAAAAAGGCTGTGTAAAGGGCCAGCTTGATGGAGTTCCAGGCGGTTTTGTAGATCCTCGGGTTGAGCAGGACTCCCGGCTCGCCGTCATTGTAGATCGGGTTAGCCTGTCCGACCCAGTTCTGCAAGGTAAAATTACTAAAGTTGTAATCCCCCGTCCGCAGCAGGAATGTGTCATACGTCAGCAAGCCCAGCGGAACGATGAGTACCAGCAGCTGAAAGATGATCACGCCTGTCAATACAACCTTCTTCATATTTCTCAACTTGCTTACCTGTGCGACAAAGCCGCGACCACCGATCGTCTCATAGCTCCTACGCGTGCCCACCAGCCTCTGGTTAAGCGAAATCGTGACCATGGCGAACAGGATCAGGACGACCGCCAGCACGAAGGCGTCTGACTTGTCTCCAGCCGCCAAACTACCGCGGATCATGGTGGCGACCACATAGTACTTGACCGGCGAGCCCAGGATATTCGGTCCGCCAAAGGTGCCCATGACCTTGGAAAAGGTCATGATGAAACCGGAAAGCAGGGCTGGCAGCACCAGCGGCAGGGTGATCTTGCGCAGGATGCGCCAGCGGCTGGCGCCCATCAGTTCCCCCGCTTCTTCCAGGTTGGAATCGATCGACATCAGCGCCGCCGACACGAATAGGAAAAAGAAGGTGTAATAGTGCAGCGCGCAGCAGATGATGATCGGCACCGGCCCGTACGACAACCAGTCGGGCGGACTCTGTCCTATAAGGTACTCATACATCCCCGGTGCTCCGCCGGAAAGCCGATTCTTGAACAGCACCAGCCAGGCCTGAGCCAGGGTCCAGGAGGGCATGATGTAGGGCAGCACCGCCAGTTGATTGACGAGTTTCCTGCCCGGCATATCGGTGCGGATCACCAACCAGGCCAGCGATCCACCAATCAATAGCGCAAGCAGAACAGTGCCTATGGCGATGGTCATCGAATGCTGCAGGGGGGTGTAGGTGTATATCCTGCCGAATATACCGGTCAGCATCCTGATCCAGTGGAAAAGGGTGAATTCACCCACCACGGCGTCCGGGGCGCGGCTGAGATCTGTAAGCTGCCAGGTTACCGTGGTCTCTACTAGTTTGTACAGGGGGATGATGACCATGACAAACATCAAAACCAGCATGATCAATGCCAGGACGACTTGTGGTCTTGTCAGCCAGCGGAAAAACCGCCTAAAACTGGCAAGCATCCGAAGCGATAGGGGTTGCGGAGAGGTTGCGGTAATTTCCATGTGAGTTCTCTTATTGTCAGTGAGTAATACTAAGTAACCGCCCCGTTGGTCTTCTTGAGGCGTTCGCGCAATTGATCCAACTTATCCAGGTTTGCCATCACCCGTTCTTGATCTTCCTGAGCAACGGCCAATAGAAGCGTGTTTATAACCGTCATCGGCACAACCAGCGAATGGAACTCGGCCATCGGCCCGCGCCTGGCAGCCAGGACGACATCCGCCTTGTCTCCAATGATCGAGCCGAGGGTGTCGGTCAGCATGATGACCGGGCAATGCACCTCTTTGGCATAATCCAGGACAAGCTGCAGGGCGGCCGAGATATCGAAAAAGCAGATCACGAACAAAAGGTCCTGATCGGTCATCAACTGGAGAGGTTCCAAGATTTCTCGACCCGCGGTGGTCAGGGGAATAACCTGCCAGCCAAAACGGCACAGGCGGATTTCCATGAGGTGGACCAGGGAAACCGATGGGCCAACGCCAAAAACAAAAATGCGCTTACGAGACCGCAGTAATTCGACCGCTCGAAGTAACGCCTGCCGGTCTACGGTCTCCAACGCCTGGCTCATGTAATCTATTTCGGAAACGACCACCTGTTCAAAGATATCACCGCCTGCACGTAAATCATCCAGCCTACTCCTTAACCTGGCTGAATGAGTCACCCGGCGGCGGAAATTTTCCTGCAAAACGATCCTCATGGCGGGGTAACTGTCAAAACCCATCGAGCGTGCAAAACGCACCATCGTGGCTTCGCTTAAACCTAAACGGTCTGCCAGTTCTCCAGCAGAAAGGAAGGCAGATTCTTCTTGATTCTTCCGAAGATAATTAGCAATCCGCTTTTCACTTTTCGTGAGGGTAGCAAATTTCTCCGCGATCAATTGACTGAAGTCGACATTATGCTGGGGGTTTTCAATCATCACATTATCTTTTTGAGAATTTCGGTTTAACGAGAGCTTTCAAATTGTTCGATTATGAAATATTACTTTCATTTGCATATCATACAACATTTTCACAGTAAATGCAAGCATTCTTTCATGAGGGTGTTGAAAAACGATGAGGCATTCCCAGATATGGCGGTATTTTCGGGTACAAATCGATAAAATCACCGCCATATATGACTTTTTCAACACTCTCCTTTCATGGAATATATTTTTTATCATCCTATAATGGGTCAATCGTTTGGAAGCGACAATATATTTTTATCAGGGAATTCAGCATAAAGACCTTCATCTCCGTCATATGCCCAGAGTTGAGGAAATTTCTTAATCACAATACCCGCCGCGAGCACACAGCCAACCCCACCCGAGATAATTGCAAACGGCACTCCCAGAACCTGTGCCACCAGACCTGATTCCATTTCCCCCAGTTGCGGTCCCCCCTTGAAAAATATCTGTGTGATGCTCATCATTCGGCCGCGCATTGCATCTGGTGTCAGCAGTTGTCTGAGGGTGTTACGAATGATCGAACTCAATCCATCAAAGACTCCGATCAGGATGAGCGCCAGCATGGTCAACCAGAACGAGGTGGAAACCCCGAAGAGGATCGTAGCCAGACCAAACAGTGCCACGGAAATAGAAATCAACATCCCTTGACGACGTAGTTTTGTTTTTTGCGAAAGATATAATCCGATAAACAGGGTACCGATTGACTGGGAAGCAGATAACCAGCCATACTGGATCGGACCGACATGCAGAATATCCCTGGCCACAAAGGGCAGCAGGGTATTCGCTGATGAAAAGAAAGTGCCAAAGAAATCCAGGAACATGGCCGACAATATGATGGGAGAGTTTTTGATGAATTCGATCCCTGCCTGGATATCACGGAGCGTTCCCCGTAGTTCGAAGGTTTTCTTTTCAATCACAGTTCGAATATCTCCCATCGCGATCAGCGCCACGATGACGGCCAGATAGGAAATGGCATTGATCCAATACGCCCATTGCAGGTCTAGATACGCAATCACCACCCCGGATATTGCTGGTCCCAGAATACCGCCCACTTTGGAAGCAATAGAGTTCAGGCTGTAGGCGTTTGCCAGGTTTTCGCGCGGCACCAGCGAGGGGATGAGTGCTTGCCTGGCCGGAACATCAAATGCCACCGCCACGGATTGAACGGCTACCAGACCGAATAACATCCATAATGATACGACACTGCGCCAGGTGCTCAGTCCCAGAGCCAGGGCGACGCAACCAAGCGCGATCTGGGTGAGGATCGTCATTTTTCGACGGTCGAACCGGTCCGCAGCCACTCCTGCAACCAGGGACAGGAGAATGACCGGCAGGAATCGCACCAGGCCGATCCCGCTGATAACCATGGGCTGATCTGATAAGGTGCGCAGATGCCAGTACAATGCCCACAATTGCATCTGTGAACCTGCAATGGAGATTAAATTGCCAATCCAATACAACACGAATGGTTTGGATTTGAAAGCCGGAGGAATCATCATGCGTATCTCACCTGCTCCAAACTTTCACATTGCAAATGCCATGAACCGGCCAGGACCGGATCAAACGCCAGCCAGGACATTGGTCATCTCTGGCGTTGCCCACAGCGCCGCACCGGTGGTGTCAACACAAATGTCACATACCTCCATCTGCGGCCGGTAGGCGATCTCAGCCATGATGAACTGGTCTTTAAAATAGCGGTTGCGGAAGTAGGTCGGCTCATATTTCTTGCGGTAATCCATATCGCGCTTCCACTTCCGCTTCAGGCGGATGGGATCATCGGTCAAGTAAACCACTTTGATGCCGATCAATGGAACCACTTCCTCAAAAAGGAACGGGAAGTTGCCCTCAATAAAAACAATATCAGCGGATTCAATCCCAATTGGGACGCCGCCCGGCTTCAGGTTGCCATCCAGGTCATGAGACGAAGTGGCAAAAACAAAGTCATACCGCGGGATGCTGATCTTTTTACCTTGCGTAATATCTACCAGGCTCTGCTTGAACAATTCAAAATGCAGAGCCTGCTTGCCTTGGGTGTGTATACCTTTTTCTTCCCGATAATCCCGGTCGGTAAGGAAGTTATCCAGTTCGATTGACGTGGTTTCCTTGCCGTCCTTCTCGAAGGCGACGTGCAGTCGTTCGACAATTTCTGTCTTACCAGCGGCGGTCGGACCAGCGATCGCAAGCAGAATGGGAGTCCCGCGCGCTGCGATGGGTTTTTGAACACTCTCGATAAAGAGTTGGTCCACCTCTGCGTTCGCCTCTTTGAAATCCTTGTAGCCAATCGCCTGATAGCGCTCGAACCGTTTCTGCTTCTGTTCGAAACTCTTGAACGGCTTGCCGCCCAGATGCGCCAACACTTTGTCGGTGAAATAGACTGTCCGATGCAGGAAGAAGAAGCCGCGCACGTCGAAGTAAAAGTGAGTCTGCACCCATTTCTCATCGTATTCGCCCGTGACCAGGCCGAAAAAAAGCATCTGCGCCAGACGGAGGATGTTCTCGTCCAGCACGATGTGGTCGTACAGGAGCGGTTTGATCTGGATGCCGTTATAGAAATCTCTATCATTGACGCGCTTTTCGATATCTTCTTTTTTATCCGGTTTCACCGAGGCCCAGCCGCCCTGCGGAACCAGGTTGTCGAGTGCATAGCGGAATTCGTAGGGTTCCATCTCGGCGATGGCAGGGTTGATGTGCTTCATCTTTCCGTAGATGATTCTGGAAAACTCTTCCGGCTGGTAGACAGACATAATGGATCCTTTCGGACTTATCCTACCTGCTCCCCTTCCCTGGCAAGGAAGGGAGAACAGGGGTTAGGTTGGATTACGCGCCATACTTGGCAATGCGCCCGGCATTTGCCAGCGCGATCGGCATCACATCTTTGGCTGGCAACACGCCGAGACTGCCGCGCGTGCAGGCACGTTCGCCGAAGTCTGCTATTCCATCAGCACGCACGAAATTTGAAAACAGCATTGTCGGTACAGGATGCCATGAGTGCGACTTGAGCACCGCAGGAGACGAGTGATCACCACTGATCACAACCACGTCCGGTTTTAGTGACATCAATCCTGGTATCAACGCATCCACTTCTTCAATGACGTGCACCTTGCCCATGAAATCACCATTCTCACCACATGTGTCTGTTTTCTTAATGTGCAGGTAGAAGAAATCGAAATCCTGCCAATTATTTTCCAGAGTTTTAAATTCATCAGCAATCGTATCGCCATCAACATTCAAAACTTGCATGCCGACCAATTTTGCCACGCCGCGATACATTCCATTCAAAGCGATGGCGGCTGCGCGAAGACCAAAAAGATCCGGGTAGGTCGGCAATGTGGGTAATTTAGCAAATCCCCGCAGTAATATCATATTTGCCGGGTGTCTATCTCGCAGCAAGTTGCGTGCCTGCTCTATAAAAAGATTTACATTCCTGGCAGCCTGGTCAGACTCACGGTTCAGGGAGCGAACTGTGAGAGCAGGTACACCAACTTTAAGCGGATCTGTCTCTGAAAGTGCATCACCCAATCCTAGAGCGCGCATCACAAACACAAACCGGTGTTCCTTGACCGGTTCAATGAAGAACTCGGCAGCCTCTATTTTGATGGTGCGCAGGAGTTTTACCAAATCCACACACAGATCAGTTGAGATACGTCCTGCGCGACGGTCAGTAATTACACCATCCTCGCCCACAGAGCAGAAATTACCGCGCGCGGCAACATCCTCAGGTTCCAGCTCGAAATCCACACCCAACGCTTCCAATGCACCGCGACCGATCTTATATTCAACCGGGTCGTAGCCAAAAATCGCCAGGTGACCGGGACCGCTACCAGGCGTGATACCTGGTGCCACCGGGATAGTCAAGCCAAGAGCCGACTGCGCGGCCAGGGCGTTGAGATTGGGTGTGTATGCTGTCTCCAGTTCGGTCTTACCACCCGGTTCCTGTGGGAGCCCGCCCAGACCATCCAGGATGATCATCGCAATCTTGGTCTGAGCGGGAACAATAAGAACTTTGAGTAAGTTGATGTCCATCGCATTCATCCTTTACACTACAGAACAAATCCTCCCGATGCCAGAGACAAGCGCATCGAAGGCACGTTTTGTCCGGTCATAGTTGCCATCACGGTCGAGGGCGATACTCCTCCCCATACCAGAAACTATCTGTCCGATACCGATCTCGTCCATCTGGTGTTCCAGTTTTTCGAGGCGGGCAGGCGCGCTGCCTGGCTCGGTGCTGCGCCCATCAAATATGATGTGTACGTAAACATCTTCCAGGCAACTGGCTTTGGCCATCTTCAACAAAGCCAGCGGGTAATCAATCGAACCATGAGAACTTTTTTTAGTGAGCAAAGCGAGCAGATGCAAACCGGCCTTACGCTGCCTTGCGCGGTTGATAGCAGCGCATAGAATAGGGTTGGTATAGAACGAGCCGTCTTGCATGGCGGCATCGAGGCGGACATCATCCTGCAACACAACTCGCCCCGCGCCAAGATTCATATGACCGGCTTCGGAGTTTCCAGCTTTGCCGTCTTCCAATCCTACTGCCCTACCCGCTGCTTGTAATTCATGATATGGATACCGTTTTACCAAACCATCCCAGACGGGTGTCCTGGCAAGGAATATGGGATTCGTATCGTTATTCTTGCCTATGCCCCAGCCATCCAGGATAACCAGCAACACACGCCGGTGCCCGCCCCAGTCATGGTCACGGGCTAGGGTCGGGGCATCCATGACTTTCGGATGTGGGAGGCCAAGAGCAGATAAAATTATCGGAGCAACTTCCGCTAATTTACCATCCTTCTGACTTACAGTCGAGGAAGAACGGGGGTCAATCAACACGAGCGGTACAGGGTTGGCAGTGTGCGCTATATGCGGTGAGCCATCAGGATTGGTCATCACCTCCAGGTTTCCATGGTCTGCGGTTACGATAACAACGTAGCCGGAGGCAGCAGCGGCTTCCACCACCTGCCCCAACCGTGCATCTACCAATTCAGCACACTTGACTTTCGCCTCATTGTTCGACGTGTGGCCAATCACGTCACCGTTCGCAAAGTTTGTAATGATCAAATCGTAACGCTCTGTTATACCATCCAACACCTGCTGAGTGACCTGCGCCAGGCTCAGCTCGGGCACCTGGTCATAAGAGATACCCTGGGGCGAGGGAATACGCACATCATCTTCACCCGTAAATGGCTGGTTGTTGCCCCCATTAAAGAAAAAGGTGACCTGAGCAAATTTCTCGGATTCAGCAATTCGCAACTGCCGCATACCTGCGCGACTGACTATCTCTCCCAGCGTGGTTTCAATCTTCGTTGGTGCAAAAGCCACTGGCAGGTCCTTGAATTTTTCATGATAAAGGGTCAGGATAACAAAATGCAGGTCATGGAAATCAGGGCGTGGGAAACAGCGAAAACTGGACTCTGTAAAGGCTTCAGTCAATTGAATCTCACGCTCGCCGCGGCGACAGCAAAAAATGACTGAGTCACCATCGGTAATGCGACCAAGAGCCTTACCCTGTGCGTCGGTTAAGATGATGGGTTCGAGTGAATAATCCGTCTGTCCCTCGCGATACAAAGCTCTGACCGCTTCCGCCATTATAGTACCGCCGCATACAAAGTGTGACTCGGACATTAAACTCTCCTCTTATCCTTAAAAGCGCAACTTATTTTCGCTCGGGAAAGATGTCGAGAAGTTCTCGGAATTCGTGGATGATTACATCGGGCCTGTTCTCTTCTGTAATTGTCTCTTCAGCCAAATCTTCCGGAGTCATAATAATGATAACCTTCCCGAAACCGGCATGGCGAGTACCCGTCACGTCACGTTTTAGATTGTCGCCCACATAGGCACAATACTTCGGTTCTACTCCAGCCAGGCGTGCTGCTTCATGGTAGATAGATGGATCTGGCTTCCGGCGACCAAAAAGAGACGAAAGCACCACTGATTTAAAATATTGGGTAAAACCAATGGTCTCCATCCAATCAGGGATCTCTTGCGAAGTGATTACATTGCTGATAATCCCCAACGTGTATCCACGCCTGTGCAGTTCAACGACAACCTCCTTGCCACCTTCCACAATGACACGCCTTCCCATGGACTGGCGGTACTGGTATGTTAATTCAACGGCGAGTGGAGCAATCTTTTCGGCAGGGAAATCCAGTGCCAGCCAGCGAGTCCACAGTTCTACTTCGGAAGCTTCAATTAAATTCTCAAAAGCCCATTTTCGATATTCCTTATAGCGTGCATCCAGTTTTTCACAGAACTTAATTGGATTTTCATCTGTCCCAACCAGCTCGGCAATCTTATTTCTCGCACGGGACTGATGTTCCTCGTCCTTGACCAATATCCGCAGGGTGTTGCCAAGGTCCAGGAAAATGGCTGAAATATTGTTATCCATTTGTCATCGATCTTTCAATGACGTGGCGGGAATATGTCCAGCAGCTCACTGCAGCTGCGTACGGTGTAATCTGGCTTGTACATGCTTTCCTGAGGTTCTTTTGCCAGTGTAGCCGGCTCCAGCAGGATGATCATCATCCCAAAACCAGCCGCCTGACAACCCTCTACATCCCGAATGGGATTATCCCCCACGTAGACGCAGTGCGCTGGTTCGACCCCAATCCTGCGAGCAGCTTCCAGATAAATCTCAGGATTGGGTTTTCGGATACGAACTTTGGAAGATAAAACAATCGTCTTAAAATATTTCGTGAGGCCATCAGCTTCCAACCAATCCGGAATTTCAGTCTCGGTGATAGTGTTGGCAATGATCCCAAGTAGATACCCACGTTTATCCAGCTCAATCACTACATCTTTTACATCTGGTCTAGGCACGCGGCGACCATCACGGTCTCGCCAAAGTCGGGTCAATTTTCCAGACAGGGGTCCTATCTTCTCAGGCGGATAATCCGGCAGAAGCCATTGTGTCCATAATTCCTTTTCGGAGGCTTCCAGGAGGGTTTGTTTTGACTGTGTGCGATAAGCTTTCCATCTTGATTCCAGTTTATCAAAAAAGGACTGTTCGGTTTCCCTTGCTTCCATCAGAAGCATCAACTGCTTTTTAGCCTGGGTCATGAACTCCTGGTCTTCGATAACAATCCGTAAAGTATTACCGACATCCAGGAAAATGGCTTCAATATTGTGATTGTTGTTGTGGTGGATCATGTCCTTCACCTTCCTTTAGAGTTTTTTTAGTCACGGATGAACGTTCCTAATGAACTATCAATTTTCTACCTTTTGAAATATCCCATACTTTTGCAAATGATACAACATTTATAATTATTTTGCAAGTATTCTTTCAAAATAGTATTGACAGATGCTTCATAAATTAGTAAACTATGAGGGCTTTATGCACACGTGTGCAGAAGAGGAAAGATGCCGGTTACCATCAAGGATATTGCCAAACAAGTTAATGTGTCTCATTCTACTGTCTCGCGGGCCTTACGCGGCAGCCCGCTGATCGCAAAAAGTACCGCTAAGCGCATACGCCAGACAGCTGCTGAAATTGGTTACCTCCCCAGCGTCCCCGCCCGCAGTCTGAAAACAAAACGCTCACAGGCACTGGGGGTCATTGTCAGCAATATCGATGATCCATATTTCAGTGAAATCTTGCAGGGTATTGAAGATGTAGCCCAGGGTAGCGGTTACAGCCTTTTCATGGCCGCCTCCCGGCGTGATCCCGGACGGGAGCAGGCCATTGTCCAGGTCATGCGCGAGCACCGTGTGGATGGCGTTATCATCTGTTCCACCTCCTTCAGCCCTGAACAAAGCCAGCAGTTTCATAAATACAGCATTCCCATTGTCGTTATCAACAACCAGGCCGCCGAGGACTACCGCTACTCGATCTACCACGACGACGTGGACGGCAGCAGCCAGGTCACACGTCATCTGATAGAGCTGGGGCACCAGAAGATCGCCTATCTGGGTAATTCTCTCTCAGGGCGTACAACCATGGACCGTTTGACTGGTTTTCAGAAGGAGATCAACGCTGCCGGGCTGTCAATACCTGCCGCCTACATCCACCAGGTCCCTGGTGGTGGCCCAGAGGAAGGTCTCATTGGGTTGGACCATTTCCTCGACCTGAGCGAACGTCCCACTGCGCTGGTCTGCTTCAACGATATGATGGCAATCGGTATCCTAAAGGGACTACAACAAGCCGGGATTCAGGTTCCACAGGAGTGGTCGGTTACCGGCTTTGATAATATTATTTTTTCAGCATATACGAATCCCCCCCTTACCACCTTCGACCAACCCAAACACTTCATTGGAGCGGAAGCAGCCAGGCTTATGCTCAACCTACTTAATTCGCCATCCGATGATAGTGAAACCGGCCAGCCAGGAGTCCGGACAATACGAGGTAAACTACTGGTACGCAAGTCCACTACCCCGCCAGAGCAATATTGAGACTATTTCCATGTCCTTCATCCTGCCTTCCTTCAACCTCGATCTATTACCCCTCTCGCTAGTCAAACAAGATGGTGCAGAATACGGACTGGGACACACAGATCGTGGCCTCCGCCTGGTCGTGCTGGCGTCAAATTTAGCCACGCTTAACACCTTTGAAGGTAAGCTCTCACAGGGTGAGCACCAAGTCCTGCTGGTGGGACCGCTCAGCCCAAAGAATGCTGCCTCCCTGCGTGTTCAACTTCCCTGGCTTCAACCCCGCTTAATAGGACTGCGCACATCAGCCGGAATGGGAGACCGGCTTGGCCTGGCAACCCCCGGTCATGTACGAGCCATCCGCGCCGTCGGAGGAAAGATTGCCCCCATATTCGCTCAGCAGTCCATGCGCGAGATGGTACGGACAAATCGCACTCCGAAACAGGTGATGGATGACGCCACGTGGGGCATCTTTTCCGAAGGTTGGCTGGGTGATGTCGGAGCTGATGCCGATCATCTTAAATCAATTGCTGATATTGACTTATGTTTGGACGCAGGTTTTACTTTCTTCACCATCGACCCTGGTGCCTACGTAAACAACCTGGCTGAAACAGCCACCTTGAACGAACTGCGAGAACTTTCTGATAAACTGCCTGTTGAGGTTCGACCTTATTCTACAGGATTGATGAATAAGACATATAAAATAGAAAGTTTATCATTGCATTTTGATGAAGTAACTCTCCTCAAGGCAGCAGTCAAATATGGGCAGGCAGTAGCACATGTTTCTGCCATGTATCAGCACCTTGTAAAGACCGCAGGCAAAAGACCATACGAGTTGGAAGTATCGGTGGACGAGACCGACCAACCCACTTCACATACCGAGCATCTTTACATCGCCAATGAATTGAAAAGATTGGGGGTACATTGGGTAAGCATGGCTCCGCGTTTCATCGGTCGCTTTGAAAAGGGCGTGGACTACATTGGTAATATTGCAGCCTTCGAAACTTCGTTAGCCGGTCACGCTGCCATTGCCCGTCAATTTGAGCCATACAAGTTGAGCTTACACTCTGGCTCTGATAAATTCAGCATTTACCCGGCAATCGTGCGTCAAACAAGAGGCCTGGTCCATCTGAAAACGGCAGGCACCAGCTACCTTGAGGCTTTACGGACTGTTGCGATGGTTGAGCCGGAGTTCTTTGCCGAAATTTACACACTCGCTCGCGAACGGTACGTGGCTGACAGAACCAGTTATCATGTCTCCGCAGAATTGAAGCACGCCCCTTTGCCCGATGCGGTAGTAGATTGGCCCGGATTACTCGAGCAGTTCGATGCCCGTGAGATCCTTCATGTAACCTTCGGATCGATCCTGACCAACCGGACAACAACCGGGCAACTGCGATTTTATGACCGATTTATGGATATCCTGCGCATGAATTCCGAGGCTTATGCATTCAATTTAGAGAAACATTTCAGAAGGCACCTGGAACCATTCCAGGCTGGGGTGAAACAATGGAATTGAAAACATTTTCCAAACTTTATGACATCTCCGGCAAGGTGACCGTTGTCACAGGCGGATCGGGTATCTTATGTACAACGATAAGCCGGGTATTGGCTGCAGCAGGCATGAAGATCGCTATTCTGGATTTAAACCTTCCAGCTGCAGAGATCCTTGCCGCCGAGATCCGCTCAACAGGTGGTGAAGCTATCGGTGTTGCCTGTAATGTGCAGGAAAAATCCTCCGTCGAATCCGCTGCGCAAGAAGTAATGGGATTATACGGTCGGGTGGACAACCTCATCAACGGAGCGGGCGGAAATAAACCGCAGGCGACCATCCATCCCGCTCAATCCTTCTTTGATTTACCCATCGACGAACAACGCTGGGTGATAGACCTGAATCTTATAGGTACTATCCTACCCAGCCAGGTTTTTGGCCAGGTTATGGCTCAGCAAAAACAAGGAAATATCATCAATATTTCATCGATGAACGCTTTCCGCCCGCTTACCCGCATCCCAGCCTATTCAGCGGCCAAGGCGGCAGTGAGCAACTTCACCCAGTGGCTGGCTGTCCACATGGCTTTAGAGTATTCACCTGATATCCGGGTAAATGCCATCGCTCCCGGTTTCTTCCTCACTGAACAAAATCGTTTCTTGTTGACAGATCAAGAAACCGGCGACCTGTCTCCCCGCGGCAAATCCATTATTGACCACACTCCCATGCGGCGTTTCGGCACACCAAACGATCTGTCAGGTACTGTGTTCTGGTTGATCTCTCCTGCATCAGCTTTTGTAACCGGCGTTGTTGTACCAGTTGATGGTGGATTTTCCGCCTATAGCGGCGTATGAATACGAAAAACATGCTTGACGCATACGCAACTTCGACCTCCGGATTGCTTTCATCCGATGTAATCCGTGCAACCCTCGAAAAAGGTCTTTCAGGTAGATTTACCGGGCAGAGGGTGCTGGCACTTATTCCTGATCACACGCGCTCTCTGCCCCTACCCTTCCTTTTCAAAGTCATTGTCGAAATCTTGCACAAGGCAAAAAAACTTGACTTCATGATCGCCCTGGGTACACATCCCCCACTGAGCGAAGATCATATAAACAACCTGGTCGGGATAACTGCAAAGGACCGATCCAGGAACTATAAACACATCAGCCTTGTCAACCACGCCTGGGATGATCCATCAGCCTTAAGCATGCTAGGGATAATGGATAAGGATGAAATCCAAGCGATCTCAGGCAAGCAATGGCACCCGTCATTACCTGATCAAGTTCCCATCCGGATCAACAAAGCTGTTTCGGAATATGATCGAATATTAATTATTGGACCTACATTCCCACACGAAGTCGTCGGTTTTTCAGGCGGAGCAAAATACCTGTTCCCTGGCATTTCCGGTGCAGAGATGATCAACGCTACCCACTGGCTTGGCGCGCTTGCAGGTGTTGTCGGGACTATTGGCATCAAGGATACACCCGTGCGAAGAATGATCCACGCTGCAACAAAACGTATAAAAACTCCCGTCTCTCTGGTTGCACTGACCGTGGATGGGAATGGTCTGGCAGGCTTGTTCATCGGCAATGTGTACGAGGCATGGAGCGCGGCAGCAGATTTTTCAGCACAACGCCATATTCGCTATTGTGAGAAGCCTTATCAACGTGTACTGTCTTGCGCACCCCCAATGTACGACGAATTGTGGACAGGTGCGAAAACCATGTATAAAGTCGAGCCGGCGGTTGCCATTGGTGGAGAAGTGATCATTTACGCACCCCACCTGGATGTCGTCAGCCATGTGCACGGCAAATACATCTACGAGATAGGTTATCACATCCTGCCTTATTTCCTGAATGATTGGGAGCGATTCAAACATATCCCCCTCGGAGTTCTTGCCCACAGCACGCATTTGCGCGGCTCTGGTGTAATCAGGAATAACATCGAGAAGCCCAACGTGCGCGTTACCCTGGCCAGTAAAATCTCCTCCGAAGACTGCACCTTGCTTAATCTGGGCTACCTTGACCCGACAAGAATCAATGTGGACGATTGGAAAGATCGCGAGGCTGAAGGGATCTTATTTGTTCCCAAAGCCGGAGAGATGTTATATCAAGTCAGGAAGGAATAGTTTTTGACCTGAAAGGTTGTAACAATTCCGTCAAATGAACAAAATAAATTGAGCGGTTTTCCTTTTATCATTCATAGATATATAGTTACGAAGAGGAAATTATGAATTATAAAATCGGCATAGTTGGACTAGGAGTCATGGGGCACAATTTGGCGTTGAACATGGAACGGAATGGCTTTCCAGTAGCCGGGTATGACCTGGATACCGCTAAGACCAAATCATTCTTAAAAGGTCCTGCTGCCGGGAAGAATATTATTGGGGTTGAATCACCTGCAGAACTGATGTCTGTCCTGGAAAAACCACGCCGCATACTGATGATGGTTCCAGCCGGAACACCTGTTGATAGCGCCATTTCACATCTTAAACCGTACCTTGAGCCAGGAGATATCCTGATGGATGGCGGTAATTCGTTTTTCCTGGACACCGAGCGACGCAACAAGGAGCTTGAAGCAGAAGGATTCAATTACATCGGTGCCGGCATTTCGGGTGGCGAGGAAGGTGCATTGTGGGGACCAGCTATCATGCCGGGTGGACAGAGGGCAGCATGGGAAGCCACTGACTCCATTTTCCGTGCCATCGCTGCAAAAGCTGATGATAACCTGCCCTGTGTGGAGTACATGGGACCGCGTGGTGCAGGCCATTACGTCAAGATGGTTCACAACGGTATTGAATATGGTGACATGCAACTGATTGCAGAAATCTACGACATCCTTCACCGCGGCCTGGGTCTTTCGACGCAGGAATTGCATGCTGTCTTTGCAGAATGGAACGAAGGGGTTCTTCGATCGTACCTGATCGAGATCACTGCGGATATTTTCAAAAAAATGGACCTGGAAACTGGTCGAGCGTTAGTGGACCTGATATTGGACGAAGCGCAGCAAAAAGGAACGGGTAAATGGACAAGTCAGAATGCCCTGGATGTAGGTGCACCCATCCCGACAATCAATGCTGCAGTAGAAAGCCGCATTCTTTCCAGTCTCAAAGAGCAGCGTATAACAGCCGGAAAAGTCATCAAAGGTCCTATACCGGAATATAAAGGAGACAGGCAACATTTGATCGACTCAGCACGCTCTGCCCTCTATGCAAGCAAGATCACTTCCTATGCACAGGGACTGGGATTGCTCAAGATCGCCTCCAGTGAATATAAATACGATCTAACCTTGAGTGAAATAGCTAAAATCTGGCGCGGAGGCTGCATTATCCGCGCTGACCTACTGGGTGACATTATGGCCGCATACCAGCGCGACCCGGCATTGGTTAATCTATTGCTCGATGATACCTTCCGCAAAGCTGTTGAGAGCTGCCAGGACGCATGGCGCTTTGTGGTGCAAACAGCAGTTGGTCTGGGAATCCCTGTCCTGGCGATAAGTGCATCACTCGCATATTTTGATGCTTATCGCAGCGAGCGCCTGCCAGCAAATCTCACACAAGCACAGCGCGATTATTTTGGTGCACATACCTACCGCCGCATCGATCAAAAAGGAACCTTCCATACTGAGTGGACAGTGGAGTAAAAAAGCAGCGAAAAAGAGAAGAGGTTTCAGAGATCACATGCTTTTTCCAATATGTGCATCAACATTGCCGGCAATACAACAATAGAAAGGAGATCGATTATGAAGTATGGGCTGAACATTCGCCAGGATGGTGAAATGGATTTTATTTCACTCGGGGCTCTAGTCCACCGCCTGGATCCAGGCATCATCCCTTTTCGCAAAGCCACCGAGTGCCAGATAAATGTCAGCGGTGGTGAATTCAACTGCGCCGCGAACCTGGCTGACTGTTTTCGCATGAAAACCGGCATCGTCACAGCGATGGTTGATTACCCCATTGGTGAATTGATCGCTGAGCGTGTACGCGCGAT
>Ga0315285_10000768_pt1 | contig 33417 bp, 30 predicted proteins | sample YL17G09_36_MG_FD_203698 | JGI IMG/M metagenome (GOLD analysis project Ga0315285, IMG submission 203698) | Sediment microbial communities from Yellowstone Lake, YNP, Wyoming, USA - YL17G09_36 | ecosystem: Environmental > Aquatic > Freshwater > Lake > Sediment | place: USA: Wyoming | collected...
TTTAGGTGCCAAACCCGCCTGGCCCACAGCGAACAGCCTTTAAACGCATTCTCATGCTCTACAGATGAAACTACTGCTAGACAGGCACAACCTAGGTCTCAAGAAAAGCGTTAGCGGGCCCGAAGGTATGCGCCCAGCACAGCGAGCGGATACTGTAGATTTCGCCGATCTTCCTCCCTGTTTGATTTCCAGAGGATCGTTTCGTTCATTACATGCCTTCAATCTTCAGACCTCGAACTAGACAAACCTTGAAGTCTAGTAACATTTGTTGAGTATATAAGATCGTATCAAGACCTGCTCTCGAGCGGAAGTATGTCATGAATTGCCATTATCGCCCAGAAGCTGTGGTATCTCCCGACAAGCCAATCAACGGTTGACTTTTCGTCGAACATGATATGCGCGCGCTGCAAAGGAGAAAATACGTGATTTACTGGAATGGGCAAAATGTCCCATTAAGAGATTCGATAAGGCAGAGAAAAACGTTGTGGATGTCATTTACCAACATAGAAACTGCATAGTACATTTCGGTGGATGTTACAAAAGTGATAAAACTATCAAAGAAGCATGTAGAGGACCAGCCTTCTGCAGAGAATCAGAATTCGAACTGAAAGAGTTGAACGCCGAGTTAAGTCAGATGTTAGCTAGAATCATTGGCAGATTTGTGGGTGTGGAGTTTGAGTTTCACCCAGAGATTCCCGATCACATATAGAATCTATAATGATCTTGCAGCTCTATGTCAGCGGAGAGTTCAGAAAGAACCTTGCCCACTCTTTGTGCAAACTCTAACGTGATAGGTAGCTGTGTTGAAAAGGCAGTCGTATTCCAATTGAGTTTTGTCAAGCCTAAAATCTCGGAGCAAATCAGTTTTATCTCTGAATCACCATGGTGAGTTATCAATAGCGGTCTGGGAATTCTGTGCCCTGGATAAGTACGCACACGAGGGATGAACCCAGTAGTATAGAGCAGGTGCTGATCTGGAGTTAACGAGACAACAGTTCCACGTAGAACAGGATATTTTCCAGTCCTGAGAAACCTGAGATCAACATTCTTAGATATAGTCACATAATCCTTTGCCATTTTCCCAATCGCTTCATCGAAACCTAGTTCCTCTTCCTCAGAAAATAACGAAGTCTTGTGTATGACAACGCGGTTGGGAGGATTGCCAGCTTTTCCGGTATATTTCTTGATAGAATCATTCAGAAGATCAAACGCTTGGGTCTTGGTCAGATGTGGTTCTCTCGTAATCTTGTCTACAGTAACGTTGCTCCCTCTGAGGACAAACCCTTCTCCGCTGTGAGTGAACACTTGAGCCATTGAAGTCTCAAGGTTTAGGTTTGGATTCAGAAGATTCCTATAGAAAGATATGCCAACGTAGCATGTTCCAATCGTTAGCTTAGCTAACCTCCAAGGACGACCGTGAGCTTTGTAATACAAGCCGGTGGAGAGATTCCATGCAAAGGTTGCTGGGGCTTGTCCGATCTTGAACGTTGAGTTGGGATATTCGATTACCGCTCTCGCAGTACTCTCCCTGAGAACCTGTATCGGTATGTTATACTTCATCACTCTTCCTTTGAGAGCATTCCTAAAATCGTAACTCTTCTCTTGCTCTTCTTCGACGTCGACGTCCACGCTCCATTGCTGTAGAAAAGTCTGCCCTTTTGTCTTGAGGTCTGCCATCGTCTTTTCTAACGCAGTAAACTTTGGTCTCTTGGCCCCTCTCGTTCTTTCCGAGATGCCGCAGTATTCTTCTATATCCAAGGGGAGAGCGCAGATGATCACTTGTGGTGGAGAATCTTCGAGTGTGATTTTCTTTATCTTCTGAACAAATAGATCGCATGCGCTTGCTATTCTCTTGTTCGGGTCTGCGATTTCCAAGATGCGCTTTATCTCTGAAGCTATGATGGTGGCATTCCAAGTATCTGATGTGACAAACTTGCATCTGATCTTGTTGTCGAGGCGAAAACCAGGAAAGTCGGGGTAGAGCCATCTGTTCTCTTCATTGCATGTGGTCTCCTTTTCCAGTAAGTCAAGTACCTGTTTTGCCAGTGTTATCGTCGTGCCAGAACCGATTATTCCCACTCTTACTTGCATGGGTGAAGGGATATTTTCGCTAGGTGAAAAATATGGACCGAAGTGCTTCAGTCCCAGTTTTGGATCTTTTTCTTCGCCTTGATACCCGAATACTAGATCAGGCTCTTCGATGTAAAAAGCATGAATCTTTGTCATACTATCTCCACCGCCTCAAACGAATAGAGCTCATCTTCTCTGCGCGAGAACTCTTCAGAAGGTCTATCGCTTCTTAACCCAACATCTAATGCTACCGTGACTGGTTCGGATGAAGCGAAAATTCTTCCATTTATGTCGACGCTTTTTTCATCGAGTGATTTGAATCTTGAAATCCAAAACAGAACCAGATTGAGAAAAGTGTCATTGTACTGATTATAGGATAGACGAGTCTTAACAGGTCCTTCTCTAACGCCTTGAATTGTCTCGTATCCGTCATGAGTCAGGATGATTTCTGGTAGGATCTTCAGATAGAATTTCGTGCCAACGAGACTGATCGAGATCAAAGCGGCTGGGTGAACAAACAGCGATCTCCTCAATTGAGTTATATATATTTCCTTTGCAACGAGTCTGCTGGATTTCTTGAAACGGGTCTTCCAAGCTTCATGTCTCTCACGTCCATCTGTCGGGTAGAAGTACACGTTTTTGTCCCAGTGATCATGTCTGAGTCCTTTCCTTATCGCAGCATTCCTGACTTCCGAATTAAGTAGCCATGTGAGTAGAATCCTCTTGTCCTGCGTTTCTAGGAATGAAGCAAGCTCATGTTTCTGAAACGTTCCTGCTGTGATGTATTTGCCGAATGGTTCCTGACTGAGATCGCAAAATGAATAGACTCTTTCACCTTGTCGGATGAACGGCGTTTCCTTCGTTTCAAAAAAAGAGAATCGTATGTTTCTTGGGAGTTCTGCTTCGTATATGTTCGACGGCATCTTTGTGACTTCAAAGAAGTTGCCATAGAGATTCTCTTTCACGTCGTCTGGTTTTCCACTAAGCAATCCAATTCTGTATTCGGTTTCACTTGCCCGCTGTTCGATAAACTTGATCTCTTTCTGGCTAGCATGGATACTCTGAGTTCCTCTTCTAAATAGGATTTCGTCCTTCGAGAATGCTTTCTTGGCTTTGCCAGTGGGATCACCGTAAACTCCATATTTGATGGGTTTTAAAACATCAGTTGATGGTGGGACGTAGATTACTGCAAACTTCCTCTTTTGTCCATCTATTTCTCTTTCCACTTCTGTATATCCGATCGACAGAGGGTTGCTAGCATACGAATTGAACTTCTCTTGAAGTGTTGCTTGGTCTACATGAAAATCTTGTAGTAGCCCCACAGGCTCGAAGGTCCCAGTCTTGGTCTCTTGGAAGCCAAAGAGTAGGAATCCACCACCATAATTTGACATAGCAAAAATGTCTTTGGCTATTTTGGCAAAATCCGAATCCTTGTGAATATCCAGAGTCAACTTAAAATCCAACTCGGCAGTCTCTCTTTTTTGGGACAACACGAAGTCAATAACGATTTCGTCCAAGGGATTCGGCACTGATTCCATACTGGTTTGTTATGGGCGAACACATAAAAAGATGTGCTTTGTTAGTGGGGGTGGGATTTTACTTGCGCGCGCGACCATTTTAGGAACACGTATGTGCGCTGACAAAGCACAGTTATAAAGTAGAAGCTCACAAATCGTTTACGCAACAATGCACTTCAGGTGAATAGAGATTTGTCAATAATGGAGCCGTTGGGAATACGCATCTTTGGGATTGAATTCAGGGAGACTCACTTAGAATCGATATCAAAAGCATTGGTGGAGACGATCTACGCGCCAACTGAACTTATGCAAAAGATTGCAGATGGAGCACTCAAATTTGGTGATCTGATACTAGAGGATGAGAGCTATGCAATGAAATCAAATCCAGAGATCCTACAAAGTCTTTTTTCACGCTCTGGACTCAGTGAACATAAATTCTTCTTCGAAAACTTTCTTGAAAACTTGGGGAGAAGAAAAGGGTTGATCAATATGCTCGCAGGTTTGAGTTCTGTAACGGCTGAATCAGGTTCAATACGTGTGAAATTCAGGAACCGAGCAAGGAAAATCGAAGAGTTAAAGATAAACCTGAAGAGAATATGGGCCGAGATACGAAAACGGGAAAAAGAAATCAAGAACTCCTTCAATCATCTGGCAGAATTCGCTAGGAGAGCTGTGGACGAAATTGAAGGAGTTATTGTTCATATAGGATTGTATGGTGCTGCGTTCGTCTTGGTAATCCTCTCTTTGTGGTATTCAGTGGCGTACTCTGTCACTTCAGGATTGAGCACGATAGCTTCCAACGCAGTCACCAGTCTGAAAGCAACCTTTCCCATCTTGAGCTTGATTATCTGGCTATTTTGCCTGATTTTCGAAGCAGTGGATGGTCATTCAAAGATTAATGAAGCCTATGACGCTATCAAGCAACTCCTAGCTTCAAATCCATGATAGAGTCAACGCGAGTACTGGGAACTAAACCTTGTTAGCGCACGCACCAGTCTTTGCGCGCTAAAGCACAAAGAGCGGTTTTTGATGGTCTTTTGTAACAAAAAACTGTAACAAACGTGTAACAAGTCGGATTTTCCTAGATTTTCAAAAAGACAATTAACCCAACATCATTTTTGAGGATTTTTTCCCAATTTGTGACTGTGACCAGTTCTCAAAGAATTGAACTCCTTTCAATGGACAAAGCATGAACTATTCACGGAATCAGGTATAAGTCGATATACCAGTTTTTGTACAAAGGGCTTTCAACCATCCACGAACGAACGCCAAGCAGTTCACGGACAATTGTAAGCTTGTTTACGGACAAATGTAGAAACACGAATCGCAAGCTTGAACAACGATTCAGAAGTCCAATCAGTCGCGCGCGAGCGCAGGTCAACGGACTCGGGAGTTTTGAAGTGAGAAGAATCGCAAAACTTTGATACATTTTGGGAAGATTGTTTGTTTTGTTGAGATTTTTGCGAATCTTACCTCTTAGGTTAGTGAGGTGTTTTAGTTTCTTCCTAGTACGAATAGAGCTATTTCGATGTCTGCAGCTCTTAACGAACGATTTTTTGTTTTGAAGTATTCTCGAAGAACTTCCATTGTCCAAATCAGCCGTTCGTAATCTATGGCTCGACTCATTTTAGTGCCTTTGTCCCAGTCCCGTTTGAAACCTTGATCAGGAGGGCACTTGATCAGTTTAATTCCTCCTTTCTTTAGGTCTCTCAGGGCATGCCCGACGCGACTATCGTAAATGCAGAGTTTTTCTTGGTTTGAGAGCCCTACGATTTTTGATGCTCGAGAGATCCCAACCCCTTTTGTTTTCATCAACTCAAGAACAGCATTGTAGTAGTCTTCTCTGTCCACGCTTTCAAAGGCTTTCCTTGTAACCTTGACAACTTTACTAGGGTTTCTCGCTGGAAACCTTCTGTTGAAACCCCATAAACATATTCGGTCTATAGTGGCAAGGTCGACTCCTCCGTTGTTTCTCTTCCGGGATTCGTTGACTGCCGTTTCAAGTTGATTTCGTTCCCTAATAGAAGCCACAGAACTCTTGCACCTAACAGAATACTTCTTTTTGGCTAGGACGTCAAGAATTTCTGTTTCTTTTTTTGCAATCCAGTCCAAGATAGTTGCTTTGAACTTCTCAAGATAGTATTCTTTTGTTGTCCGAGAAGCAAGATCCCATTCCTCTTCTGATACCAAGATTTTTCAACCTCCAAACAGTCTCTTCTAGTTAATGGAGCTTGTTACGCTTCACTGTAGCGCGCATGCGTGTTCCTAAAATGGTCAAAAATGGTTTTAATTCCGGTTTTGCCCGTTTCTCCTGTGTTCGAGGAGAGACAAAATCCCCAAAGAAATGAAGAACGGACATGAAGCCCGAAGCCGTCCCTAGGTCATGAAGGGCGAATAAAAACCATTTTAGGCCAATTTAGGAACAAGCATGCGCGCTGTTTTTGCAGAATGATAGCCGGCAGGATGAGTAGGTGAACGTTTCTGCTTCTATCCTACGTGCCTAACATTGCATATTTGCGTCTTCTTTGTTCATCATCTCTTGTTTCTCACGAAATCTTCAGGTCTTTGTTCTGTTGGTTGCGGGCCTATCATATTGAGCCGAGCTTCAGCGATATTCGTCGCAAGCCCTGTCAACCCCCAAATTCGAACGTCCAAGCACATCAAAACCGGAAACTTCATCACGTGAGACTGAATGGATTCAGCTTTTGCCTTGGGGATGTAATCACCCCTGTACTTCGGATCTGCTTTGGCGTGCGTCTTGGTGTCCAATATAGCTGTTATTTTTTTCAGGTCTCCAAAATAGGCGTCGTCAACCATTTCCTGTGCTTTTTTGTGATAAGTTATGAAGTCGTATGTTGTTGTTGATAACGGGACTTTACTTTCGCCCAAACGTTTGAGTTCTTCATGTATATCATGTTGAAGGTCGCCAACACGCTCCAAGCTCGAATTTAGGGTTGCCCAATGAACGATTTTCGATATTTCACCGATTCCAAGTCTTTCAATCATATCCTGTTCCTCTGCAGCAATATAGAGGAGTCTTTTCAAAAGGAAACTGTTTTGGTCAATGTTAATTTCAATATCATCAACTCTTTTAGATAGCGCCTCGGCCGACTTCAGATTTGAAAATGTGTTTTGGTTAATCTCATTTATCATCTGAGTTTGACCAAGCATTTTCTGCAATATCTCAGGAACTGGCTGGATCAGCGTACTCATCGTAACCTCACATGTACTCTTTGTGGTATACTCGAATGAGAAGCCTGACAGCTTTGTTCGCAGATCAATCAACATCCCCTCGACATCCTGACGCGGTTTTTCAAAAAGCAAGGTGACTATTCTGAAATTATTGAGATAGGCACTAATGAGTAGATGCCTCAGCAGGCTAGATTCTTGTTCTTTCACTGCAAGTTCAGTTTTTTTTGGTTCTGACCTCGCTATAGGCGGAGTTATGAGAAGACTGCCCAAATGGTCGCGAAGGATTACTTCTGTTCCCTCGCCGCCTGCGGCTTCAGCCCAATTTGCAGGAAGTGATACCACATAAGTTCCTTTTCGCTCTTTACTCTTTCCAATTAGCCATATTGTCCGTTTGTTTTCGTCCTTCGCCAAATCAGATAACCTTCTAAAGCGTGCTTGCTAGCCCAATATGCTTGACAGCTTTTTAACAGTTGCTACTATATGTCGATGTGGCTCTATATGCCTAACAATACGGTATTAACAAACATAAATGTTATATATCAGTATATGTATTATATTCAAATAAGTGTTATCCAATGGCGAGCCCTCAGATAATGTCGGTAGACGCCCCATCTTGGATGAACAATCCTGTGCCGCCTTTCTCATTCAACCAAAGAATGGAACGACTCCTTCGGCAGTACTCTATGCTTTCAACATGCCCGGAACGGCGAGTAAGTGCAATCATAGTAGGACTCACGCCCCACTTCTACCGAATAATGTCCGCAGGGGCAAACGGCGACCTCGAAGGGACGTTGTACACTCCTCTTCATGTGCACAAGGCGCGTTGCGTTCACGCGGAAGAAAGAGCCGTAATTAACCTTCCGCCTGACTACAGACGCTATCCTATTATTTCTTTCTCGTCTTTGGCGCCGTGTTACAATTGTGCCAAGACGCTGTTCAAAGCGGGTACGCGTCTGCACATATACCTCGACCTATATGATGACAATACAGGCGTCAACTTCTTTCTTGACGAAGGAGTTCCTGTCTACCGATTTCGCAGATACCTACAAGCTATCGACCCCAACATAACGCCTACATTTTCATGGCAAAACCAGAAAGGGCGCTTCTGGGGGGAGACGGCATGAAATGCCCCATCTGTGGTGAGGGGTTGTTCGGCATCAGAAACGAACTATATGAATGCCTTACATGCTTCTACATTGGGACCTTCAGAGATATTCTCGAACTCAAACATCTTTTTCAAAGAGCCGACGCACTGGTTGAAGCAATAGAGATGGAGATAGAGCACTTGTACGATGCTAGACGTGAAGCTGTCCTCAGGCACAGTGTAACTTATTTGAAAGCGGTTCTACACTGTTACGGCTTAAGAGATATTTCGGGACCCAATGATGCAGTTTGCAGAATCGACACACTCATTGAAGCAAAAAAGACTGAGCTTGAACGCCTGCTAGAGGCTTTACGCGAAGCCAAAACGAGAGGAAGTACAACTTACCTGAAAAAAGTTCTAAGTGACCAGGGCTTCAGAATTCTAAAACCAGAGCCCATTCCAATCGTGACTAAAGTGGGAAAGAAATCTGTCCGAAGAAAAATAGGCTTAATGATAGCTTCAGCCCAAGCTACAGTGTTCCTTAATTGGTTTGCTAACAGCTTCGACGGATTGATGAATGGCGGAATTCCATTGGCACAAGGCGTCGTGCCAATTCTCCTCCTTCTTGAGAGCATAGTTCTTGTGGTAGTAGCGTCAGAAGGGTTCCTCTCGTAGTGGTCAACAGACATAGACCCAAGCGGATGTTGAAGGCTGTTGCAGCTTATCATATAAGGTTGGCAAATTCAACGTTTTTATTCTTCAGTGCATGGGTGTACCCGCGAGCTGATCTAATATGGTTAAGGCCATCTGTCGACGTGCTGAGCGAAGCGAAGTCCTTGAACGAAGTGAAAGGATAGAAGGTCGCCGTTCAAGTCTGGTAGAAGCTTGAACTGTCTTGGATTCGGGTCCGCCATATACGTGCGCGCGCGTCAGTAGCTGAGTCGCTCTTCTCGTGTGTAATCTTCGATCTCTTCGAGAAACTCGCTCCTCGATGGTTCCCATGTATAGATAATCAAATCCTCTTTAGCGCGAGTCATCGCAACATAGAATAGCCTTCTCTCTTCTTCTTTTGGATCTTGTTCAGGGTAATTCTCTCTTGCTGGACCGTAAATTGAACTGTCTTCAATCTCGCATGGAAAACCGTAAGCATCTTTGATGACATTAAGGACGAAGACTGCTCTTGCCTCGAGTCCTTTGCTCTTGTGGACTGTAAGCACTCTTATCTTGCTCTGGTCACGTGCGTCATCACAGATCAGTTCTATCCCCCTTTCATGTGCTCTTTCCATCAGGATTCTGATGACGTGGTGAAATTTGCAAGCTCGGTGCGCTTTGGTGCGCATAAACCTGCTGAGGACAAGAATGTCCTGAGGCAGGAAGCCTTTCTTAACATATTCAGTGATACGAGCTAAACAATCCTCAGCGCTTTGCTCATAGTAGCGCATTCTGTAATTCTCTTTGTGGGGAGATCTAAGAACGCTGATAGCTTTTTCTTCATTCCGGCTTGACAATATATTCTTCGAAATCTGACAACTACTGTTCTTCTTTATTAGCTGGGCTCCAGCGTCAACGATTGTCTTTATGCTTCTGTAGTTAGTTGATATCTTGGTTATCGCAGGTTTTTCGAAGTATTTCTCGAAATTGACGAAGAAATCAAGGTTTGACCCTGAGAACGCCATTATACTCTGCCAGTCATCGCCTACACAGAACAGTTTGCAGTTGGGATTATGTTCAAGCAATTTCCTGATTAGCCTATATCTTTGAGCGCTTATGTCCTGGTACTCGTCGATTAGTATGTGATCGTAAACGCTTGAACAGAGATTCCAGTCTTTTTCTAGCTCAGCAACAGCTTCGTTGATCATGTCTTCAAAATCAATCTTCTTCGTTTCAACCAAGTAGTCTCTGTAGTCAGCAAAGATCTTGACTGCCATATTCCCAAAGGCTACTTGCTTTTTCGACCATTTGCCATCTCGAAGCTTTTCATGTATTCTCTCAGGTGAAATGCCATACGTTTTCGCATTTGTGATGAAGTTGACTATCTCATCAACAGGATCTTTGTAAGGACCCCAAGCAACTTCAACAAGCTCATCATAAGAGAGAGGCGTAAACTCGAATGTTGTACCGCTGTTTTGTGCCTTTAGCTTATCGGTGACTCTGCTTCTCAATAACTTGATAAACCTATCTGGATTGGTTTCATCATACTCATGAGCGAATGTTTCAACAAGAGTTTTGTTGTTTTCAGCAAACCATCTTTTTTTGAAGTTCATTTTCTCTTTGTAGTCTTCTGTTGTTTGGTCGAACCATCCTGGCACTTCTCCTTTCTCATTGAGTGCCCAGTGTTCAATGAAAAGGTCATATTTCGCTAGTCTGAAATCAGGTCTGAATCCTGGTAGATCAGGTTCATACTCAATTGTGATGGGCTCTTTGTTGAGCTTGTTCATCAAGAAGAAGTCCATTATTTCCTTCTCAGCCTTGCTGTTCACACGAGTGTTGTTTATCGCGAAGTAGGCGCGTCTCTGGGCGTATTCCAGATTCTCAGCTCTGTTGTCGAAGTTGTCATCTTTCTCATCATCATGGATCGTCCTCACGTACTGCAGAAACAATCTGTAGAAGTCTGGTTCGGTGAGCCTGTTCTTGTAGAAGGTCCTTACAACCTCATGTTTCTTGTTCTCATCCACTATACTATTACGGTCAAGCTTCCTTCCTGCTATTTGCAGGATTTCTTTACCCAGCTTGTGGAATGTCTTGATCTCAACGTCATCAATGTTGTAGCGTTCGTGTAGTCGATGCTCTATCTGTCTCACGTCTTTGTTCTGATAAGCAATCGCTAGGATTCGTTTGGACTGAACACTGTCAGGTTTTCTCTTAATAAGATAGGCAATTCGAGTGATGAGGACTTCGGTTTTGCCGGCTCCTGCACCTGCGATTACAAGGTTGTACTTGTCATCTGTCACTACTGCATCTTTCTGTTCTTCATCAAGTAAAAGACGATCTTTGTTGAAAAGATAATCATATTCTTTCTTGCGCTGTTTGACAAACTCGCTATTGTAATTCGATATGATCTGGAGATATTCTTTCATTTTAGCTTGTGTCTGGAGACAGAACTCGGATAGGGCGTCGTTTAGTTTGAAGTGTTCAAGGTCGTCTTCAAGCGATCTTACCATTTCATTTGCATGTTCTTTGTCAGGATAAATGAGATAAATTCCACTATTCCTGATTTCCTCAATTCGCTTATCTATACTATGTTTTCTTTGCTCCAGATATTCTCTAGCGCAGTTTAGAGCAATCTCGTTGTATCTTTCAGAATCTTCCTTTCCTGCGAGAGCAAGTCCTTCCTTTGCTTTCTCTGTGACCAGAAATCTCAGATCCGGTCCAAGAGCCAGCAGTATTGTCAGAGATTCCCTTTCATTGACGCTGGCTGTGAACGCATCAACTTTTTTCGTTTCTTCAAGTCTCTTTAGTAAACCGTCGACTTCATCGAAATATCTGTGAATGCGTTCTGCAATTAGGTTTCTTCTACTTCTTGTCTCTGAGATCTTTTTGTCAATGTCTCGACCTAAAAAGAAACCAATCAGCAGTATTTTCAGAATATCGCGAAGGCCCCTCAGTCTAGTCTCTTTTCTCAATTTCTGATTAACTTCTAGCAAATCCTCGATGTCCTGATTGATCTTCATCTCACCACGTTGTCGGAGTCTTCGATAATTCAACCATCATTCAGTAATAGCCAATAGCGCGCGTGAACTGATAACGATTGCGTAAGTAGCGCAGGCTAAGAGCGCGCGCTAATAATGTGAAAAATAAAGGGGTGAGGAGCGATTTTCCAATTGCCTTGGTGGAACAACCTTATTTGAAAGCAATAGCGGCTCTCAAGGAGTTGTTAGGCGTTACTTCGATTGCGAAGTTGCTCGTGGTATTAGAAAGCAATACTCCTATGAATATGCCTACTAACAAGCAACCAAGCATCAATTCGACTGCATTACTCAAGCTCATTCACCTCCTAAAATCTCTGCTATTGCTGCTGCCCCGATTAACAAAAGCAAAAAGCCTACTAATGCCCCCAAAGCGGTATTTGGGTTCGTTCTGCCTTGCCTTAAATCTTGGACAAAACTGCCAATGACTTTTTCGATTAAGGCACTTCTATTGGGAAATGCTCCTCTTGCCACTAATGCATCAATCTCACGGAGATAGTCTTTTCTTATTGAAATCATGACTTTTTCTCTGTTCATATCTTCACTCATGGCTATCCACCATATTGCTAAGTCTATACAGAGTATGTATTTAGCCATCTATCATATATTCTTTTCTATAAGACCTGTTCAGCAATGCAGTTCAAAAAGCTCTAGTCAAGCTGAAAGAGGAATACGAGAAAAGAAGGAGAACGCTAGAATTGGTTTCTATACATGCTATCAAAGGTCTTAAATCTGCACAGCAACAGAAGCGCGCCTGCGCTTTGGAAAACATGTTCTTTCTACTAAGCTATACAAAAGACTTGGAAATAAGAAAACTGAACACAGCTTTTTTTGCAAAATGTAATGATGACTTCTTTGAAGTACTTATCAGACTGTTTCTACAGGAACTAGAAGAGGTCTGCAAATGCTCTATTCCATTAGATTATGTTCTTAAGGAAGACAACCTAAGTTTCTTCCGTGGCAAGCTTGTTTTCAATGAACATATAAAAAACAATGAAGCAAAAAGGAACAAAGAGAAGATCTATTGCCAATTCGATGACCTTCTTTTTGACAATCTGTTGAATCAGACGGTAAGGTATACGCTGAAATTGCTGAAAACCGTTTCAAGGAACATAGGCAATCTAGAGAAAATAAGGAAAATGCTAACAGTATATTCTGAAGTCTCAGACAGTCGGATATTCCCAGAAGACGAGGAAAAAATAAAATTCAACAAGAACAACGAAGCTTATAGATCCATAATCAAGAAGTGCTTCATGTTCATAAGAGATCTTTCGGTTAGTTTCAAAGAAGGTAAAGCAGAATACTTCGCCTTGCTATTTGATATGAATGAGCTGTTCGAGAAATTCATTGCTAGATTGATAGCTAGAAAGAAAGAGATCATAGGAATCAAGGATCTGGAACCTAGAGCCCAGGAATATATCGGTTATCTGGCTCATAACAAAGCTGGATATCCACGTGTGTATCTTAGGCCCGATGTTGTTTTTCACAACAATAAGAAACAAGTCGAACTGATTCTTGATACCAAGTACAAGAGGTTGAACAACGAAAGAGGAGTATCTAATCCAGACGTATATCAAATGCTAGCCTATGGAACAAGAGCCCTGTGTAACAAGATCATACTGCTATATCCGAGAGATGAGAGCAAAGAAGATGAGCTTTGCATAGACAACCTGAATTTACGCGGGCAAGAAAAAGAGAAAAACCTTGATGAGATCAGAATCTTCGTGAGAACTGTCAACTTGCTGGTCAAGGATCTAAAGAGCGAGACTAGAAACGACGAAGGGCTCATGACAAAGGAATTGAAAGGCATTTTCAACGATGTGCTAGCGCGATGGAAAACCAGATAATACTCTGCGGACAAACTTGCGAACGACCTGAGATGACCCGCATCACTCAGCCTGCTGCCAGAAAAGGAAGCCAGAAATGGATTCAGAAACTTGTCAATGAAAAGCCGGAAGTTCTGAATTCACATATAAGAATGAAGCTGAACCTATCGGACAATGAAACGATAAAGTGGCTTTCACCGCTGAAGAATGATGGGTACGCAGAGTATCGCGATGGAGACTTCCTAGAGAGACTTGGCGTCAAGCTGGAAAAAGTGCCTTTGAGTCAGTTTTGGCCTAAAAGAGGACCTCAGTGGGACGCTCTTGGAAAAAGTTCTTCTGGAAAGTTGTTTCTTGTCGAAGCCAAGTCACATATTCCAGAACTGATTTCAACTTTGAGAGCGAAAGACGACAATTCAGAAGCGAGAATTCAAAAGAGCCTAGAGGAAACCAAAGGTTATCTGAATTCAAAGAGCGAATTCGATTGGTCTAAGTGTCTTTATCAATACACAAACAGACTGGCGCATCTTTATCTGTTCAGGAAGAACGAACTGCCAGCTTACCTTATCTTGGTATATTTCATTAATGATCTGGAAATGAAAGGACCAACAACTGTTCATGAATGGAACGGTGCAATTAGACTTCTCCATTCGTGCTTGGGAATCGGAAGACACAAACTGACACGTTACATTGGTGAAGTTTTTGTCGATGTGAATCAACTTCTGCAGGACAGAGCAATAGACTAGCCTTTGAGTCTCTTTCAAAGGTCTCTGATAATTGTGCGCGCCGCGATGGCAACTGTATCTTGCTCACATATAGTACTTGTATTCTGTGCTCACTTCAACGTCTCTTATCCTTGCTTCTGACAAAATATCGCCGATCCTGTCTGAGGCGGATATTGTTATGGGCATTTGGTCGCAGAAGTCAGCGTTGTTCCAGTTCAATCGTGTCAAAGATAGAATCTCTTTGCACATCTTGCGCTCAGGCGTGTCAAGGTTGGAAGCGCGCACTCTTACAGGAATAGGGATACCAGGTTTGGGAAACGTTTGGAGTGGTTCTGTTAAGTTAAGTTACCCATTAAAGTCTTAAATAAAAACTGAGAGCATAAAGAAACATCGAGGTTTTACAGGTATGTCCTCAGTTAATAAAGCAGAAAGCCCAGAGCATAAACGGCTTGTAAAATCTCTCATGGAACATCTGAAAAAAGAAGGCTTCGAAACGACATGTGCTTCGTATGAAGGCTACACTCAATGTGCTGAAATTGAGGGACACATTCCAGATGTGCGAGGTCGGGATGAGGAAAAGGAATTGAATGCTATTGGTGAGGCAAAAACTTCAGATGACCTTGACAATGACCGAACCAAAGAACAGTTCAAGGTATTTTCTAATCGAATTATGAGTGTGGGAAAATCCAAAGGCAAAGATGTACCGTTCTATATTGGCATGACAAAAGGCTCTGAGAAACAGCTAGAAGACTGCCTGAAAGAACTTGGACTTGACAAGAAACCAAACATATACCGAATCTTCTTTTGAAGGCACAGAGCTGAGAGGCGCAAACTTTAAGAGATAAAATCGACATAGAAAATGTGTAGCGCATGGACGAGGATTTGAACCCCCGAACTACCGCTTAGTAAGCGGTTGCTCAATCCGTACTAAACTATCCATGCTCATTCTGTTTTATGGTAGAACATCTTTCAAGTTAGAAACTTTGGAGTTTGAAAATGTGTCTCTAACTAGCTCGGTATTTCTTTCTCGAACTGCTCTTAGCATGGCTTCCATATAATAGTCCATGTACATAGGAATGTGGGTTCGTCTAATTATGTTCCATTGCGCGGGTGATAGTGACCTTAAGTCGGGTACCTTAACATCTTTGCAGCTTCTACATAGACATCTGAGTTTTCCAAGTTTTAGATAGCTCTCGGCGACATTGTCAAAAGGTTTATGAATTTTGTCAAACGGGTCGAAGTAGCTACCATAAGATGGGTGTTCTGAATATGACATATCTCCATCATAGAAAGTAAAGGATGAGGACGCGAAGTCAAACCCTGCAAAAGGAGATACGAAAGATTGGCAAGAGTTTTCAAGCACCATACAAGACCTGTCTTTATAGTCTTGGCTAAAATATGCCAAATCCATCATTAATTTTTTGTAATTTTCTCGCTGGATGTCTGCCTTTGGTGTTGCTAAGTCTAGATTCTTGAATTTGAAGACAGTCAAGCTCTTTGACGAGTTTTCATATACCGACATCTTGATTTTGTCCATCAACTCATCGTCTTTCAAGACGGTACTTTTGACATTAAGGTATGTAGCACATAGTTTGTTATTGATTTTAGCAATCCCTTTTGCGATGTCGTTAATCTCATTGGCAATTTTGAGCATTTCATCATCGTAGATTAATGGCGAAGGCGGTAACAAAACATCAGCACGGCATGACCTCTGGAACCCAAGAACACTTTTAACGAAACTCATTTTTCTTGGTGTGCTCTCGAAGATTCCTTTCCAAAACTCTCTATGTATTCTCTCCTTTCGCTTATCAAAGCTAACTTTCGGGTCTTTATTTTTCTTTTCCATTCTAAGTTTCGAGGCATAGTCAATAATGATTTGTGGTGTTTCGTGATTAAGAGCAAATGAATCAAGCTTAGAGTCATAGTAAAGACAGTCCATTGCAGGGTCAATGATAAGCAAGTTGTTTTTCATGAATATTGTGTACTTATCTTCTCGAACTCTTCCAAAAACATCATTTGCTACACTGGGCTGTACTCTTGCAAGAGCTGAAGAAACATCAAAGTATCTAACTATGAATGCGTCTAACCGTGTGGGCAAGTACCTTTCTTTTATATCATAAAACAAGTCAAACTCGTATTTGTTTTGAATCTGTGTTGCAAAACATGGGGTTCTTATCAGCTTCCCATTCAGGTTGATAGTTGCTACTCGCGTAAGCCTATCTCTGTCTTGTTCTGCTACTTGGATTGTTAAGTCTCCAGCCATTTTGCTTCTCCTCCTACTATAAACGTCTGTAGCTTTTCAAGAAAAATTGGAAGGTCCCGAGAATTTATCATTATTCCGCCTTTTACTTTAGGAGACCCAAATTCGTCCAAGTATTTTTCTTGTATGTAAAGAAAATCTCCTTCTTGGTTTTTCAATTTGTAGAAGGTGTATATTTTGTCATGAACTACGATGCTTTGGACATCTGCTTCATGAACAATCTTGCCATTTTTTGAATAAACGGATAAATTCCCCATTTGAATGCGATATGCTTCGCCTATTGCAGTTAGCATTTCTAGATGTTTGGTCACCGTTGGGCGAGAGAATGGTAGCTGTTCACTCAGTTGCGAAACTGTCACATATTTGTTTAAGCCCAAGATTTCGAGGATAATGTTTTCTATGTAATTATCCCTTTCAGAGGGTGAGAGTCTCTTTATTTTTTCTTGGGTGAAGATTTTTTCGGGAACTTTAAGTTTGTCCATACTCACCACGTTGTCTTACATGTTTCGTTTGCATTTATGTTAAACATACATAGTTTACATACGCTGTAACCCAATTTAAGCTTTGTGGCGTATTTGGTATCTTGGTGGAATACCACGAGCATTGCGGACACATTTTCATAGCCAATGGCAAATTCTCAAGAATGAGAAACGACAAAAACCTTGTTGTTGCGGCTCTCAACTTCTACTATGACGGTCTATTTCTACGAAAAACTCGAGGAAACCTAGAGCAAATCTTTGGAGAAAAAGTCTCTCAAGTCACGATTCTAAATTGGATTAAGAAGTATTCACGGCTCGTAAAGGAATACATGGTTAGTCAGGTTCCTCAACTTTCAGGTTTGTGGCATGAAGACGAGACAATGCTTCAGTGTAAAGGTCGGAGCATCTGGTTCTGGGAAATGATAGACGAAGACACAAAATTCATGGTTGCATCTCACATCTCAGGAACCAGAAGTATGGAAGACACTATAGCGATTTTCCAGAAAGGCTTTGAACAGAGCGCGCGCGAAGGGCGGTCACAACGTGGGAGCTGGTGAAGTTAGAGACCTCGTAGGGACTGTCCAAAACACAAAATCAGCTATGGGGTTTTGATAACTTTAGATGAACCGACTCAACCGATGAAAATTGCTGCAATGGAAGCAGGATATTACGAATCTCCAATATGGGGTCACGAATACCCGAAAATCCAAATCTCAACCATATCTGACCTGCTTGAAGGAAAGAAACCGAAAATTCCTTACTGAGTCGAAGTCAGGTAACTTAACTTAACAGAACCGCCCTCTATCCACTTGCGCGCTTCTTGTGCGAGCACACAGAAAAAGACCAAGTAATAACACGCGGTGAAAAAAGAAATGCGGGAACGCTTCCGTGCACCCGTCTATTATTCTTGTTTAAGATATTCCAAGAAAAGGGCATTCATAACTTCAATCCCATCCATCAATTCTTTTGATGTGACTTCTGTTCTGGGCGGTTCGTGAGAAGCGGCATCACAGACGTTAAGCGCGCGCGCTATAGCCAAACCTCGCTAAAACAACCACGTTTGCCCAAATAATGCTTTTGAAAGCTTTTCCCACATAGCGCGGGCGCTAATTGGAGTTATTGAAGGGCTTTCAGCAATGTTGAAAGAATGGTAAAAGGTAACAAGTTGTAATGCGTGCGCGGTGGAACAAAACGCAGAAAGTGTTATAATAAAGATGGCCTTTACTGATGTCTCGAGGGGGGTCTGAATACGCCAATCAAAAAAGTCTTCGAGAGAGATAGAAATGAAGATGGAACTATTAGACAGTTTCGCAGAGACGCGCAAATAGGAGAAGTTGCACCTGATATACAGAAGCATTTTGGCTATCGTTCTGACAAAACAGTTGGGGCGGTCTGTGATGAAAACCACGTTACGTCTATTTCTCAATTAAGGGAAAAAATACGGGACAAATAGCGCGCATGCCTGTTCCTAAATCCGTTTCTGTTTCGATTGTGCTTCTCGCTCTGCCATGCTTAGGATGATTACGCGCCCGAGATACAGGAAACAGTGTTGGGCGGATGTATAAAAAAAGAATTCTTTTTTTCACCACAGTGATTGCACGTTCGGATTGCAGTGAGGCATCGTTAGAGGACGCAGTCCGAATCTAACGCAGCCGAAAAGGGAATTCAGGAACACGCATGCGCGCATATTATGCTCTCCGGGTTCTGTGAAGTCTTCATCGGATTTGGGTTCATGTGAAAATTCGTCGGATGAATGCTTGCGCGATGATCATTATCTCCTCGGTGGTTTGCTAGGGTTCGATGTCAATACCATAATAATCCTTCACCCATAGAATAATTTTACTCCTCCTCGCTTGGATGAACTCATCTGCATATTCGGCTAACCATTTTCTGTCGGTCAGATCTTTCGTTGGGAGAAAATCATAATCTTTCAGATATTCTGGGTACTTTTCAAAGAAGTCCCTGGGCTGCATGTTTTTCTTGGCACTATTGATATCTCCTTTGACTGGTTGCATGTTCCAAACAGTCCATACCCACTGGTAATATTTCTCAGGGTGTGGCGGAGTCTGTTCCGGACTCCAAGGGAAAATGTGATCGATTTCCGGATTGAATCTCTCACTCGCGTTGGGGTCTCCCATGAAAATAAATGGTTTGTCAGGAGTAACAATCTTCAGCACAAACCACCGTTGATAGTCGGAGTTTAGATCTTCGGCTGTTAAGTCAGCACGTCTCCTTCCGTTATTTTGAGCCCAATCTCTTATCTTCTGGAACGGAAAAATACAACTTCCTTTTTCTTCGCACTCAGTCCTAATGATTCTTGAAAAATTGTCAACATAGCTTTGCAAGCTCCAATCGAGCAACTGTGAGAATATGAGATATCTCTTCATAGAGCTAATTGATTTCGGAGAAAAATCTTTGAATTTACTCTGGTTCAGCGTCCTCATATAGTAGAAGTAGGCAATGAGAGGAACTATAGGTTGCTTGGACCCAATGACCTTCTCATGATTTATCATGAATTGTCGATAAAGAAAATCATGGAAGAATGATTTCAGCGGGGATTCAAGCGTGGGCCAAACCGATTTAAACTCCTCTAGTTCGGAATCACTGACTCTATCAGGGTCGACTCTGATTGTTCCCTTTACGAGCGAATTTAAAACCTGTAACATATTGTCAGGACCGAATGAGAAGCCGCCAGTTTGTTCTTTGATTTCGAGGTTGGCATCCCATATCTGCTCTTCGAAATCAAATTGAACGTTCTTAATCTTGGAAAACAAAATTTCGGAGTTTGTCAGCGTCATTCCTGTCGTGTTTATCCTTTTGAAAATATCGAGTACTTCTTTTTGATTCATCTCCTTCTTAAGCGGATAATATGATAGCAGTTGAATGTCCGAATCAACGAACAGTCTCCATAGCTGCTTCAGGTTATTCTTCACCACAAGTTCTTCTTCTTTGCTGAGATCTTTTTTCGATTTCTTTAATCTGTCTAGTGCGTTTTCCTCAAATTCCGCCTGTTGCTTCGGGTTGGCAAAACACACTTCATTCATTCTAATGTAACCGATTTCAACATCCTCATTCTTCGGGAAGAACTTGAATCCGTTTGGTTCATGGTCAAGGTTCGGGTTGAATAGAAGATTGTAGCAGAGAACTTGATTATGGAATGTGAATTCGAGGCATGAGAACAAACTTTGCAGTCTTTGCTGACCATCGTAGATCAGTAGCTTGTCTTTTCTTCCCCACTCACCCTTGTCTTTTATCCTCGTGAGTTTTTCTGAATCATAATCTTCAAGAAACGATCTGAAGGGGATTGGCTTACTAGTTTCCCATATGATTAGTGTGCCGATAGGGTATTGTCGAATCACGGAATCAAAAAGCTTGTAGATGAACTTCTCTTTGTTATGTCTCTCGCCCCAGTCATATGGTCTTTGGATTGCCGGAAGATACCAAGTCTCGTTCACTCTGTCGATTGCTTCTCTTATCGATATTGGTTTATACGACATCCCATAGGCACTCCGCGAAGATTTCTGTGCTTTGACTATAAATAAACTTCTCTGAAGTACCCAAGATAGTGAGAATTGGTTGTGACTACGCAAGTGTGTTAGGAATGTGACCCCCTAAAATTATGTGCAAGTTTCTCACAAGCTACCGTGTACAGTCTGCATACTATCCATCGACAGGGAAAAGTTTGTTGCATATACGATAATGGTTCAAGAAATCGCGGCCTCTTTCTGTGATGCTGGCTTCAAAACGTTTCCTGCGCGCGCGCCTGCAGAAGGTGAGAGTTCGAATCCCTCCCGGGCTACTACTTTCAAGGTGCGAATTTATACTTTTTTTGAACGCGCGCTAGGAACAGCACCGAGAAAGGACATATCAGTTGAATAGTTGCTCTTAGTTTCCCTTTCTCGTCGGTGGGACGATTTTTTCCAGTCTATAGCCTTTGGGTGATCCTCTGCTTTTGGAAAAATAGTTCACGGGAACCCCGAAAGTTCTTGATATGTTTCTCAGCGTACGCAAAATCTCAGCTCTTTCCATTTTCCAGGAACCTTCTTCAGACATTGCCTTAAACATCAAGTAATAGAATGATGCCCACATTATCGCCGCTTCGTCGAAATCAATCGACCTACTGAATCCAATTATTGAAAAACATTTGGTCGAAGGGATGACAACTTTTGCAAGATTGTCATTGGCTGCATAGCAGGCAGATACGAACAGCCTTTTGTTCGCTATATAAGGCCTGAGAATATCGCGTAATTCCTCAAAACTAATCGGATCGAGGGTTGTCGCGATACAATCTGGTCCACCATGGCAAGATAGATGCAGATACTTGAAATCGCTTTTTCCGAATTCCTTGACAAATCTTACGAGCTCTTTTTTTGTGCGAACATAGTAATACTTGTATTCTATCATTCCTAAATGCAGAATTTGCGAAATGATCTGGCCTTCACGTATATTCTTTTCCTCTTCCCCTAGCTTCACGGACTCAATGATGAATACAGCGGCTTTTCCCATCTTCAGAACATCCGTTTACTTAGGGACAACCAGACTTTTAGGCGTATTCTTGCGCGCGCTGGCGCAGGTTTGCTCGTGGTTCTTAACCTCTTTTTTCATTTTAAAGGCAAGGAAGGTTGGTTTATGAGAGCTCTTAAGACTTTGGTCTCCGGGTTCTGTCTATTTTAGGGTTGTCTAAAATGGGTTGTCCATTTCAGGTCGGCGTTTCGCTTCTAGGCTCCTTTTGATTAGTCCTATCCACTTGTTTTGGTCTTCAATTCCTATTCCTGCTTTTTCTGCTGGTGTTTTGTCTTCTAATGCTTGATGGGGTCGGATGTGGTTGTAGTAGATGTCCTGCATTGGGATTAGACTTCTTGAGAAGAAAAGCCTTCTTGTGTAGACGCTAGATAAACAGAAATGACTGCACGAATGAGTGTGAGCTCAAATCCCTCCGGCCCCAACAGAAGTTCATTTTGTCAAAAGAAGCAAAAATTGCTAATTATTTAGAAAAAAAGCTCGCGAAATGGCTTGAACGTCTGGCTACTGTGAGGGCATGCGCTTTGCCAATTCTCGCATGAAACAATGATTTAAAGATTGCGTTTTCCAGTGAGCACTATGAACGGTGCGCTAATGAAGCAAATACTCGAACAGAGTAACAATGGTGTGTTTATCTCTTTTACCTTTGAGTATGTCGCCGATTGACAACGCAAGTCTCTTGTTTGCATAAGAAATACTCGAGCTGTCGAGAACCTTGTACAAACCTGAAAATTCCACGTTAATTCTACTGGACTTCATCGCATCATAGCTTTTGAGAAACTTTGACAAAAGCTCTCTGCCGGGCTTTGCGTCATTTTCCAACATCTCCCCAATGATCAGTAGGAAGTATGACAAACAAGATATCTTTGGTTTCTGTGATCTCTCCAACAACCCTTGAATAAGCTTCGTTGCAGATACGTGGTCTCCTATACAAGTGAGGGCCTCAGCCAACGAGAGAACTGTTTTTGGATCATTGGGAGATAGTTTCTTTGCTTCAGAAAAGGCATTTGCCGCTTTACGAAAGTCATACGATTTGTTCAAGTAAAGTGCCCCTAAGTTATCCCAGGTTTGCTTTCTACGTGGGTTAATTTCGGCTTGTTTTCGCAGGATGCTCTCCATCTTGTCGTAAGCTTCCATCTTCCAATAGGCGTAGCTCAAGTTGTTCAGAATGGATTCATTGGAAGGATCAATTTCGAGCGCATCCCCTAGTGCATGAGCTGCATTTTCAAACTCGCACATTTTTAGGAAAGCAAGACCTAGCGCACCGAGTATCTCTGCATTGTTCCTCTTTATTTCCCTTGCACAGGAAAGATACCTAATGGCCTTTCCATATTCTCCTTGGGCGAGGTAAGACAAACCTGCGTAAGTGTTTAGGTCTCCTACGAGTTCTTTCTTCAATCCAGTCTTCTCAAGATCCGTACTCTCAAAGTACCTTATTGCTTCTTCATAATTGTTCATCATCGCGTATGCCGATCCGATTATTCCCGAAAATTCACCATATCTGTTAATAGGTTCTAGTAGTTCAATCGATTTTTCAAATCTATTCGTTCTCAAGAAGGCAAGACCTAGAAATGCATTCGCGGAGAACGCATTTGGATCAATCTTTCTGGCCTCCGAAAGATACTTAATAGCTTCTTCATATTGTCCTGTCAAAAACATGACCTCCCCATACACCAACCACCCACTTGGGTTGTCGGGGGCTAACTCTGTAGCGCGCCTGCATAGTTGTATTGCATCAGAGTATCTCTCTAGACTGGCCAAGCAATTTGCCTTATTTGCGAGTGCGTCGGCAAATACTGGATCAATCTTCAAAGCTTCATCGTAGCAACGTAACGCATCCTCTGTTTTCTTTGTCCGAAGATATGCATTCCCAAGGTTGTTCCAAGCGTGCTTGTTTCCCCTGTCTATTTCCAAGTACCTGTTGTACGAATGTATAACATTCTCATTATCTTTCAAGTCTGCGTAAGTGAAACCAAGATTAAACCAACCATCAGCAAAGTCTTGCTTCAGCGAGGTGGAAGTCTTGAAAAAGCATATCGCGTCTTCAAATCGCCTTTGTCTCGCTAATTCTACGCCAATATCATTGAACAAGTAATAGGCCGTCTGTATTTCGGAAATCTTGACACCAATCATCGTCTCAGCGCGTTTAACCCCTTGTTCTTGGATCAACTTGATACACGCAATAAGCATCCCTTTGAGTGCAAGACCGTTCTCGGGATCAATCTCAAGACTTCTCTTATAGATCTCGATTGCCTTTGTAGTATCCTTCGAATCAAGATAGGCACTTGCAAGGTTTGTCCATGCGTCTTGGTGCAGAGGATTGAGTCTGACGGCCTCTTCGAGACACATTATTCCCTTTTCATAAGATCCCAAGGCACAGTATGAAGTCCCTAGGTTGTACCATGCGGTTGGGATGGTGTAGTCTCTTCTCAGGCTTTCTCCAAAACATCTTGTAGAGTTCTCAAAATCCTTGAGATGTGCGTAACAAGCTCCCATGTTGGACCATGCCATGGTGTTTGATGGATCGATCTCAACAGCTTTTGAGTAGCACTCTAGTGCCTTCTTTCTATCGTTCACATACGTGTACATAACGCCGAGATTAAACCAGGCTTCTTCCAAAGATGATCCTTTTTCGATAATCTCCTCGTATACCTTTATAGCGCTGCCATAGTCCTTCAGATCCTCGAAAACCAGCGCTAACCCGAAATATGCGTCAACGAATCCAGGATTTGCCTCTATGCAGTGCTCAAATATTTTTTTCGCGCCCTCAAGCCTGCCAATGTAATGATACAAAGATCCCAAATTGTACTCCGTTTGAGTTTTTTCGCCAGAACAAGAATCGGCTTCTTTGAAGCTTTCCTCGGCTTCTTTAAACAGACCTTTGCGCATGTAAGCTATCCCAAGCGCAGTCCAATATTCAGGATTTGTTTTCTCTCTTAATAGAATATTCTTCAAGATGTCAATCGCTTTGTCATATCTTTCGAGATAAATATTGGAAACAGCGATACCATATTGTATCAGTAGTGATGAGGGAAATGCTTTGAACGCTCTCTCGAAAAGATCAAGGGAGCGTTCGAAGTCCGCCTTCTTCATGGAATCATAAGCAAGAGAAACAAGGCTTGTGAGCCATTCTAGTAGATGCTTATCGTCTCTGCTCCCCTGATTTTCCATCCGAGTGATATCTGTCAAGTCACCACTCATTTTTCCTCACCCTTAGATTGTTCAAATTCTGTTTTCAGGGTCTCGATCGGAATTGTTGGCTTGAAGATAATTTGCTCTCCTTTTCGCATTCTATAGACTTGTTGAAAGAATTGTTCTGCACCATCGTTGAGAATAATGAGAAACTCGTCCTGATCAACGGTATTCCTGAGCTTGCCTCTGACAGAATTGTATTTTAGTCCGAGTTCAAAATAAGGTACAGTTTGTTGCCTTTCCTGATTCAGTTTCCTAATAGCGTTTGTTGCTATTTTCCTTTCGTCATCACTCTTTATGTTGCAGACAACCTCTATTGTTGAATTCTGAGGTTCGCAGGTTACTCCGCTTACCAGCTGACATGCTTTCCAGTGATCTACCGAATCACCTCTGAGACCAATGAGGTCCATCGTACATTCTGAAGCTCTCCTATAATCCATGTCCATTTCGTCTGCCAACCTGAGCAAGGCTGAGAGGAACCTAAAGTGTATAATGTTTGGCCCGATGGGTACTAATACGTCACAGACTGAAGGAATGGACACCCTTCGATGGCAATAGCAAATGTCCGCTATTATTCTTGCTTCGGGTTCGGAGTATATTTCATATTCTCGGTATTTTGCATTGTCTAGGATGTACTTCTTGGTCAGTTCATGATGACGCTCTCGGATTTCTGATGCTTCGAGTTTTTCTTCTCCAACCTGTCGGCACATCATTCCAATATCATGCAACCATGCGCTGCACAAAAGAAAATACAATTCACTTTCGTTTAGCTGACTCAATATTTCGTTGGGAACCAACTTATCTAGTGCTTCAACGACTCTTTTGCAATGATTTGCTCCATGATCGGTGAACTCATGTGCATTTACTTGCCAACTATTTAATTCGTTTTGTGAAAGCCTAGCTACCAAAGCATCATATCTTTTGAAGTAGGAAGTTGACAATTGTTGCAGTTCTGTTTCTAGTCTGTTCAATTATACTCCACGATCCGATTTTCCGGAGCCTGATCTAACCATGTCCTCAGGAAACCCACAGAAGGTCCCGAGCTTCACACAGCAATTGGTATTGCTCAAAACATATTTATATCTTGATATACGGACAGAAGCTTCAGTGTCACAAAGAAACAAAGAGGGCTAGTGAGATGAAAAGGTTCACTAAGAAGACCCCCAAACGCATTAGCGTTTCCAAGGCTTTGAGGGAAAAGCCCTATCAACTACTTTTTCTGCTTAAAGCAAAAATCTTGCTTATTTTGAGCTGGTAGCTTGTCTTTATCAGAGTTTGGACAAGTCCTGACGAAGAGCCCAAGGATATTGCTGAAGTTCCTAGTTCTCTTGCATCTTTTCTTGCAAGAAACATGGCTCAGATGGTAAGAATCTATACAACGAAGAAGAATAGGATTGCATTGAGGGATCATCTGAAGAAGAGATTTGCAAGATTTGAAGAGATCATATGGTGTCCCATTTCTTAAGCGCTTTCACTAGCCAGCACATCTTATCATAATAGTCACAAATGATAGGTGGCTTAGTCACTCATAAGCGTATAAGGCTCCAGAGGTCAAGTTTTCAGCTTTTCTATTAGCTTGACTCTTTCGGATATTGATGGGTGATCCTCTGATGGTTCGTCAAGGTTTTCTTTGCGCCCAAGAGCAAGCAGCGCTGATCTGATATGTTCCTTTCCTACGAATCTCGCTGCGATTCTATCTGCCCTGACTTCCAGATACCAATTTATGGGTACCATTGCCAACGTCATATAGGCCAAAAATGCTATGCTTACCATTACCGTTAATACTAATTGAGTCAAGGATTCTGTGAAGAATATGGGGGAGTACAATTTTGACCAACTGTACCATGGTATCAATAGCAAAAGAATCATCGTGAAAAATCGAAACAGTCCATGCTTCTCTTTTATATGCCCTGATTCATGAGCTATTACGGCTTGGGTTTTATTGAAATCAAATTGCTTCAAGATTTCTTCTCCCAAAACGAGAGTCTTGCCTATGACGTAAGCATTGTGCCCTTCAACTATACCGAGTTCCTTGAATGAACCGCCAATTCGCTTTGACAGTTCCATCATCTCAGTAGGAATTGGAATCTTTTTCCTTCTTCTGTGTATGAGAATCAATCGAAGCCTAGAGAGAAACTGGGTAGCAAAAATAGGCATGAACAATCCACTGGTTGCGAAGAATGTCAGCAAGAAGACGAGTTTGACTTCTAGAATCGGGAAACTTCCGAAAATCGTCAGACTGTATACAACAAGCGCATACAAGATTGACCTTTTCTTGAAATTCGCCCTAATAAAGTTCCACATCTCGCCCAGCATTTCAATCCTTCCTCTTTCGGATCTCTTCTTTTGTCTTCTCCTGCAATTTCGAAATCTCGTTTACGTTTGCTTCAACCTCATCCGAAAAGTGAAACCCTTTCTTGACGAGAAGTTCTATCAATTCGCTACGACTCATTCCCAGAGCCTTTGACGTCTTGTCTATCTGTTCAATGCTTTTTTCGGAAAGCGCGAAGCTTGCTATCTTTTTTGGCATAACGTGTTATTAGTCTTAATAACTTAATAAGCTTTACGGCACACATCTGATCTCATAAAAAGCACATAATTTTGATTGTAAGATTTAAACGACAGAGCAAGATGATCCCTCTAACGACAATTGATTAGTCCAAAAAAGCAAGGTTCTTGCTTGTTTTTTGCAAAGAACTTGCTCCAAGGTTGCTTGCTTTTGGTGGGGGCGTTTAGGTTTAGACTTACGTTTAAATTTTACAGTTAAATGTTATGTATTCTCATGCTAGAAGTCGTTAGCCTACTCGAATGTGTTGGATAGTGTCCATGTAATAGCTCTACGACACATTCAACAAGGATATCAAGGCTCCGCAAACACCATCAACGAAGCCAAAAATGCCCTCAATCCACTTCTTTGGCTCATTTACCAGATTCAGTTTTAGGTCGAATGTTGACGTGATCTTGTCAGGGTTGTCTGGAAGAAACGGATATTCAAATTTCACAATTTTCCCATTTTCGCATTTTACATGTGCCAAGAAATTCACAGGCATTCGATGAGTGACTCTGTTTCTTAATCGATGAAAATAGTCAAACCAAGGTTGCTTAATCAGAGCATTTACCATTTGCTTCATGCTCGGATTCAAGTCTTCAGCATTTTTCAATTCCATGAAGTTCTCAACGTCTTTTAGTGCATCTCTCTTTCTGACCTTAAGTCCAAAGATTTCTGACAACTCAACGGCCAGATAATCGAGTATGGAGTACAGCTCAAAAACAAATATATCTAGATTGAGAATCAAGCCGAAAAAAACCTCCTGGTTCATGAAGAGTGTCATTCCTTCATAGAAAGCTTTTTTCTCATGTTTGTCAAGGCTTTCAATATTTTCCAAGATGTCACAGACAAAAGACATTTTCATTCCTATACCACCATGCTGGTCGCTCACTTTTTCCTTGTCAAAAGCAAATGCTGTCTTTGTGCTACCTTCGAGCATGTGGGACACTTTGCTGAAGTTTGCCGTGACAGGACCCTTAACCCTCTTAGAGAGAATTGGAACTTTCCTCGCCATTGGCTCCACGAGCGATGTAATAACAGGCGGCATCCCTTAAGTGTTTGGAAATGTGCACTAACTATTTTTTACAGCGTGCGCCGAGGCTCTTCTTACAGCAGGCTTTTAGTCAAAGCCTGATGGACTTGAACTTACACAACTGAAGATGCTATAAAGTGGGCTGAAAACCGCATAAAGTATCAGCAAGAGTACTTCGATAGTCATTTGAGGTAGTCTACACTACTATTGTCAGCTCAAGTGAGCGCGCGAATCGCAGAGCTTTCTAACTAGTGCTACGCGACGCCGCATATGATAACAACTGATAAAAGAGGAAACCAGTGTGTTGGATAAAACTTTGCCCCCAAACCCAAACGTTTACGCTCTTTCAACCGCTTACTCTCTTACACTCACTCACACTCAGCGCGCACGCGCTATCATAAGATGCTTGCAACAATATTGTAGCTTGCAATGAAGATGATGACAACCAAAGGACATAACTGCAATAGATCCCTAGCAACACGCACTTTAACATATTCTCTTAAATATCTGAAACATAGCCAGTAGACTAGGTAGGCTAGCCCTAGGAACGGAAAGAGCAATATCATCGTGCGCCATGTTGGAACAAGTAGGTCCATCAGTGTGGGCAAGAAAACAAGGACAAACCCGAAACAGCCTACAAGCTTGAAGCACACTTCCGATTGCACGTCTTCGTACAAGTGGCCAATGCTCCATCCCAAGAAAGCGACAAGATAAAAGGAGAATAGGGAAATTGCATTCTCCCCAAAGTTTTCGAAAAATCTTGAGCCAAAAGCAAGTGTCAAGGCCACCAAAGTCAATGCTAGTTTATAGACATCATCAAATCGTCTAATCTTGTCTTCTGTCATAATGCACAAGATTTTGGTTACTGGAACTTATATGTCTTAACATTGGCGTGCGCGCTAGTTTATGGATAAAGCCTGTTTCCATTTCGCATGTCTTCAGGAGAGAGTCTCTTTTTTGATTTGAATAGTTCCTCGTACTTACCGCGTTCGAATTCCCAAGCTTCTCGGATATTGTATTCGCGGTCATAAAGAACCCAGATGAGTTTGTCCCAATCAAAGGTCTTTGCCTTTCCCACCAAAGTTACTGGGCTTCCTGGTTTCCCGCTGGGTCTATTGGATTTTACTTGGTATCTCCATGAATCCTTTCTAAAGTCAAACCCTTTCATTACCGCCGTGTCGCTCTCTCTTCGCCCCTTACCCACGTTCAACTTCGTTCCGACAAGCCTTGCCGCATCATACTCAGCTATAGTGGAAGTAATAGACGGGGCAACAGCAAACCTTTTTTCCCATTCTAATGATACTCGAACTAAGAGATCTCTAAGTTGATTATCGCTAAGGTTTAAAACATCGAGTTTTGCTGTGTTCATCGACGACAGCCTCACTCTACGTATATACGTAGACAAAATAAAAGCGCGTGCTGTGCAAAGAATTTCAATGCCCGGTCTGGCCTTGGAGAACATGCCACCATTCTCCCTCGCCATGTTAATTGTGAAGAATCGACGGATTTGTCTGGCTCTGGGCGCTAGGGACTGACGCCCAAACGGGTTTAAGTCCATATAAAAGCGTTCGAGCTAATTAGGGCTTGACAGCTTTAAACGACAGCTTAAACCTAACCCCACGAAAGAGGGCAAGATTACATTGAAATACTGGAAGCAGCCAGTCTAATACTGTGTGTAAATGTGCAATTCTAGATGTTGGAATGCAACGACGCCTCCTTCCGCGTGTCACTGTTCGTGCAGAGGAGCTAATCATGGGAGAGGCCGCGGCGGGGGCTATACTCGCTATTCAAGATATCGAAGGCAACCAATGCGTCGGCAACCTAGGTTCATTATCTCACCACGCCCGAAGCCTCGACCCATTGGTGATTACTTCAAGAGCATAGGAAAGTCGGTGCTGACCAGCGCCCTCATCTACGGTCTCTCTGCGGCGGTTCCACCTCTAGGCGCCGTTGCAATTCCCGCGTACATGACATACAACTACTCAAAAATGGGTTACAATCTATACAAAGTCTACAATGAGCTACAGTCGAAAGGAAAAGTTAGCCTAAGTTCTGTGACACAAGCTTCTGGGTCGCTGGGAGAGTTTGCAACGCAACATCCAGCGGATGATGCTGCTGCAGCAATAGTTACGAAGGCCCAAGAAAGTGGTCTGTTCCAGGAGATAGCAAGGAAAACGAATGTTGATGACGTAGTGTTTGCAGAAATGTTTAAGGGTTCAACCAGCTCGGCATTATCAGCAAGTGGAGGAGAGCTGGCCAAGTTCGTGATTCGGAAGGCGGTCGGTGCTTGAATGGACCAGAAAGAATTTGATGTCGTTTCGATAATTGCATCGCGCAAAGCCGAGTTCTACGTGAAAACAAGGGAAAAGCTACTAGCTTTGCTCCCTCCTTTTGTTGACAAGAAGGAGGCTAGATTACGACTCCGTCGGGCTATATCACAGCTTGATAACGCCCTTTTCATCAGCGAAGAAGAGAAAGAATCGAAGACTATCAACCCGGAGCTATCAATTTCGCAGTTGAAGTTAAACAACAAAGAAATCATCGGCCGAGTCGTAGAAGCCATGACCGCTGGTTGAGGCGGATGCACGGTCCAGAATATTAGTAGTCTGCGCCTAACTTATCACCTAGATAATGGAGAAGATTAGACGTAAGTCCAAAGATGGGAGTTCCTGATGCTGGAAAGTATTGTCGGACCAAATCTTCATTCCATTTGATGACGTCACCTCCAGTCTTCATTTTTTCTACTATTATCTTGTCCTCAAGTCCATGCACGTACCATCCTGCTATCACACCATCAGTCACCCGACCTGCAATAGAATCATCAATGAAGTAAAGGACGAGCACTTGAAGAGGTTGAAACCAATGCCGTAGTTTTTCTCTAAATAATGGGAATCTAGTTATAGCGCGCGCGCTTTTGTCCGAATTTAGCAACAGTCTAGCGCGCTCAAGTCACCTACCTTCAAGGTATGCGTTAAGTTCGTTTTCCTTCACGCCAGCCTCTAGCAGGACTTTTCTCCACAGTCGGACAACCCTCAACGGTCCAGGCCTAACTCGGCCTGTCAGTGGAGACATTGCTCCCACAGCTTTCGGTATGCTGACTAGTGGTGGTTCAGAGCTACTAATGATCTGCTTAATTTCATTTACTGCGAATTCAAATTGCTGATATTCTACAGCGGCCCTGCTCTTGCATCGGGAACACTGCCTTTCTTTCGCCATGTCCATCCTCTCGTGCCATCTGTGGAAGCATAAGAGGCAAATGTATTCCATAAGGAATTCTATCCCCGTGTTGGGATAAAATGTTTGCCCTTCTAGCTTCTAACGCGTGCTGAACCGTTTTGCACGCTCCCAGATACGCCAGAGGCTCTGCCTGAATTCTCGAGAGGTCCCAGAGAATTTGCCTGGCACTGGCGAGACATCTCGAGAAGATATACGTATCTCGAAAGCGTCTAGTCCCACACGTACCTGCTCTAGTGTCTCGTGATATCTCGGAGACATCTGGCAGAAGCCTTCTGTAGGTTCTCCTGATGTCTGGAATGGCTCTCGAGAAACCTCGCCTAATGTAACCTTGGATTGGAATGCTTTATCTCGAGATATCTCAGGAGGAGGCCCAGTGCCTTTCTGAGCTCTCGAATACCCCTAGGATCATCTCTTCGAGTTTCGAGAGCCTCTGGGAAGAACACTCCAGAAGCCTCTCGAGACTACTCTCCAGGTCTTCCCTGATATCTGGCAGGCATTTGATAGAAGCCTTCGACACGTCTCGACAATGTTGATAATGCAAATCGAGGTTTGGTTAATCTGTGTGATTGGTCCTCGTATCATAACTTGGCAGCGACTGGTAGTTCTATGACACTGCTTTTAGGCAGGGTGGGTTCGTCTAACTATGATCTGCCTGTTGTCAAGTTGGGCGATGAATATCCATCCTTCGCCTAGATGCTTCTGAAGTTCATTCGACTCTATGAGCTTGTCCACTGCCTGCGTGATTAGTGAATCGAAGAAGTTTAGCTTTTCATACTCGATGCGGTGGAAGCCTATCTTGTCTTTGTCATAGTATGCGTCTTGGCTTCCTGGTAGAATGTGTCCGAAGAGAAATTCCTGCGTCCCCTTGTCCATTCTTCCACCATCAACGGTGGGATTTCTCAAAACGGATTCGAAAGCTTTGCGAAGCGTGTGCGGCGTTATACACGTCCATTGAGAGATGCCTGCAAGTTTTGCTGCTCGTCTGATCACCTTTGCCACGGTCCTTCTCCCTAGACGCTTGCCTGATCGTTCTTCCCTATTCCACAAGGTCCATTCAGCGTGGAACAATGGGGATTCAGAGCCTAATGGCCCGTATTTCTCGATTCTGTCTCGAAGATACGTTCGCAATGCTTCCACGGCCTCGCGACAAATGAACGTGTAGTACGGAATGTTACCCTTACACGCATCTGGGAGTCTGCGTTTCATGTCGGAATATATCGGCATTCGCACGCTGGCACAACCTGCATTCAAATCGTTTGCGATGTCTCCGTAGTTGAGAGCGCAAAGGGTGCTGACTCTCAGCCCGCTGCTCCAAGCAGCTAGAATGAGAGCTCTGTTTCTCAGGCTTTCTGCGGCAGTGGCCATCGCACGGACTTCAGAAATGGTCGGTATGTATTCTGGTCGTTTTCTGTATCGAGGGGGAATGGAATATGCGTGAAGCTTCGGGCTTCTGTCGTTGACCCGGAAGAAAGTTCTGAACCGCTTGATCATGGAGTTGACATATGCTCGGCTTCTGTTCAGACCAGCGGCCTGATCCACAAACTTCTGGACTGACACTTCTACTTTGTGTTTGGGCAGATCGACCAGTTGGTCTGGATCAAGTTTCAGCCATTCGCAGAGTCTCCGAAGCTGGTTAAGGTAAACTTCCTTGGAGCTTTCGCTTTTGCCGAATCTGCTGAGGTGGTCCAGAAGGTTCTGCACACTCTTGTATTTGCTCTTCCAAGCCTCAGAGCCTTCTCGTGATGATATTTCAAAAAAGCGTTCAAACTGTCTCAATCCGAGAGGCTTAGTGAGATCTAGTCTTCCAAAGGCTTTGCCTCTACTCAAGTTCTTATCACACAAATGGGATATCCCAAAAGTGGGATAAAAATCTTTCGCGAATATTTCTCTTGTCTTGGCAGGGTAGTATTCGCTCGGTGTAGTTGGCGGGCCCGAAGGGATTTGAACCCTTGGTCTTCGGCTCCGAAGGCCGACGCCTTAATCCGTGCTAGGCTACGGGCCCAATCAGAAGAGTAGCTGAGAAGCAATTAAAAACGTTCCGAAAATCCTT
>Ga0315285_10000769_pt1 | contig 33372 bp, 44 predicted proteins | sample YL17G09_36_MG_FD_203698 | JGI IMG/M metagenome (GOLD analysis project Ga0315285, IMG submission 203698) | Sediment microbial communities from Yellowstone Lake, YNP, Wyoming, USA - YL17G09_36 | ecosystem: Environmental > Aquatic > Freshwater > Lake > Sediment | place: USA: Wyoming | collected...
AATGTGTCGTGCCACGAGCGCGCCCGATCTTCAATCGATTGCTGCCTGCTGATTCTAGCTTCTATCGCGTCAAAGGCCGCCCGGGCGCTTTCTTCCGCCTTATCGAAAGATGCCTTAGCCGCATCTGCAACCTTGTCATAGGCCGACCTGGCGCTTTTTTCCAGCGCATCATAATATGATTTGATGCCGTCAAGTTCCTTGTCCAGCGATGCTCGTAAGGCATCGACGCTGGATTCGATAGCGCCCTTCACTTTAGCAAAAGCACCTTCCGCCGCCACGACCATCGCGTCAAACGCGGAACTATCGAATTTAATGTCTATCGCCACGGCTCCGAAAAGTCCCTTGAAGTTAAACAAGCCGACGATGGCTTTGGCAATCTCTTTCATGGAGTCGGCGATGACCGTGGAACATTCCTGCCAGACGGATTTCGTCTTGTCGGCCGCATCCCTGCTTACTGCCGGGATGTTTTGCAGGTGCGCCGGAAGGTCTTTCGTGGCGAGATCGATAAATTCCCTGTTTATATCATCCGCCATCGCCTTGAAATCTTCGTCAACTTGATCTACGTTTATCCCCTCGTCTAATTTTTCGAATAAAGTCTGGAACGTATCGGCCAGGGAAATGATGCTCGGCTTCGTATCATCCAACGCGGCGCGAAGGGCGATCAGATCATCCGTCAATTTTTTATGATCGGTCTTGGTAAGTTGATCGCCATATCTTTGAAGCGCCGTCAACATATCTTGGTACTTTTTTTCCAACTCGATCTTTGTTATCAGACCGAGTTGTTCGGCGAGCGATCTGGTTTCGACCGTGACTCCGGTAATTCCTTCCTTCAGGACCGTGATCTTATCTTCCAGCGCCTTGATGGCTCCGGGTGTCGCCTCAGCCGAGGTCTTCAAGAGTTTGAGTGCTTCTTCGGCCTTTGCCAGCTCCGCTGTAAGTTCCGTTCTCGTCTTGAGGCCGAATTCCTTAAAGACATTGGCAATCTTGGCAACAGACGTTGCCCCCGCATCCACGGCCCCCTTGATGGCGCGAAACGCTTCGCCGAGCAGGATCATTGCACCCTTGAGATTGATCGACTTATCCCGAGCCGCATCCATATCCGTTAAGAATTTCCCAAGTCCTTCGCGGGACATATTCTTAAATGGATTGAATTGCGGGGCCATCGCCGCAAGGGCATCTGCCGTTGTCTTACCCTCTTCCCGGAGTTTCTTGAAATCCGCGATCATTTTAGCGACGCCCGCCGCGACGATTGCAACCCCGGCTATGGCGAACGTAAAAACAATCGTTTTAGATACCAGTGTGGATAGCAGGACTCGTATGGCATTGAACCCTTTTATCAATGTCGGGATATGTTTTAGTATCGTTCCGAAAGCATAACTCAGGGTGCCCAGTGCTGTTAATAATCCCCCGATTACCAGCACGGTTCCGCTGATAACCTTGATTAGGAAGGGATGTTCTTTTGCCCAGGACGTGACCTTGGCGATTATCTCGGAAGCCTTCGTTGCCAGGCTGGTCATCATCGGAATAAGCGCGTTGCCGATGGTCCTGGCCAGGCCGCCCGTTGCCGCTTGCAAGTCCGTCATGGCATCGTTAAACGCATCGCCTGCCCGAGCTTCCTCCAGGGTTACGGCACCAAACTTCTGCATCTTATCGATATTTTCCTGGAGCCCCTTGCGTCCGAGATTGAGCATGGGGATGAGGTCCATGCCGGATTTGCCGAAGAGCTTCATGGCCAGAGCGTTCTTCTCAGCACCATCCGCCATCGAGGCAAAGCGATCTGCCACATCGAGCATGACTTGATCAAGCGGTCGAAGTTTTCCCGAGCTGTCGGTAGCAGAGACCCCGACAGATTGAAATGCTTCCTGGGCTTCTTTGCCGCCGGACGCAGACTCATACATGGCACGGGATAATCCCTTCATGCCCGTGGCAAAACCCTCGATGGACGTTCCGCTCTTGTCGGCAGCAAGTTTGAAAGACGAGAGTGTGTCTACGGCGATGCCCGTGCGTTGGCTTAGATCATAGAACTTGTCGCCGAGGTTGGCGGTCTTGGCGATGATAAGACCCATCGCGGTTGTGATGGCGCCGCCCGTAATAGTTAGGGTTTTGCCGATGCTCTGGAACCTGTCGCCGACCTTGACCATCGCCTTCTCGGCGGCAGACATGTTCCGCTCGAAATCGTCAATTTTTGCACCGAGCTTAATCCAGATATTTCCAACTTCGCCCATGTTATCCCTCAGTCAATTTCCGGACAGACTCGTCCTTGATCTTTGTCCAGAATTTTGACTTGTGCAGTTTTGCCGTTTCCATTGCCTGTCGTTTCCTTATTTCGAGTTCAGCCGGCGTCAATCCCCCCTTCTCTTTGTCATCATCATCGAAGCGAACAAGGTCTTTGGCTCTTACCGGCCTTCGGACGCTCTTCCCGGAGATGTTCACGGTCTCGGCGGCCAAGAATGCAAACCGCCTCCACATCTCCTTCTCGTGTGCCCGCTCCCGCTCATAGACAGCATCGGCCATGAGCCGGAGATCCCCCGGCGTCAGGTCAAGGAATTCCCAGGGCTTCAGACCAAGGGCATACGCCGTCCGTTCGCTGGCTCTCAGGAACTCGGGACCGTCGAGGGGCTTATCTCTGTCGCCGGAATCGCCGGCGGCTCTGCGTTTTTTGGGTCTCCACCGGATTTCCCGAAGCTCAATGCAATAGCACCGGCGATCGCTTCCGAGACCTCGGTGATCTTGGTGAGGTCGATAAGGTCACCGACCGTCTCGATCGTTAATGCCTTGTCCTCATGAATGCATCCGGCCCAAAGAATGCTGCGGATAGCCTGGAGCATATTTGGTCCGGACATAGCAGTCTGAATCTCGGCTGGTCCTATCCCGAGTAATTCCACTATCTTGATAAGCGCGTTGAAGCCGATGAAAAGACGCCGGGGTTTTCCGTCTGCAAGTGTGATGGGCACAGACTTACTTTCGATGTAATTTTCCATATAAACTCCTTAGAAAAAGATTGAAAAGTGGGGGGCATCCCCACGGATGCCCCCCGAGGGAGAAAGGAGGAAGAAAGAAAAAAGGAGGAACGTCAGCTTACGGAAGGAACGAGTTCACCCTTGCCCTTGAGTGATCCCGAGATGGTCAATGCCTCTTCGGCCGGGCCTTCGTAATCCATAGATTCCAAGACGGCCTTGCCCGTATATGTGCCTCCTGCGCCGGGCATCGTGATGATAACGTCCAGATTATCCAGGGCATGGTATCCGAAGAAATGTTCCTCGACATGTAGCCTGGCCGCATCAGAGATGAGATAGAGGCCGCTAAAATCGATTGTCCATTCCTTGCGGCCACTGAGGAAATCTCCCCAGCTGTCCGAGTCCTTCGATGTAACATCGACCGTGGACTGTGCAAAATGCAGGGCGAAGGATTGTGCTTCGCCCATGAAGTCGCCTTGGATGGAGAGCGTCATTAGTTTGCCGACCATTGCGGCTGTAGTCATAGTAAACTCCTTTGAAGTTTTTGGTTTTGGTTTCCCGGTTCCGCGTGAGAAAAGATTCGCGGATCGGGGTAAAAGAGAAAGGGCCGTTATAAGCCCCGTGGTTTATATCTGTGCGTTATAAGGTCCGGATTGAATAATAATCAACTTGCCCAACTTGGGACCATAACGAATCGAAACCGAAGAACCCCGTGCCTCACGAGACGCGTCGGAACAGAGTCATCAATGAAGAGTTCCGACATATCGAGGAAGGCAATGAGAGGGTCAAAGTATCCAGTAACGGGAATGTCCGTGCCGAGGATGGCCTGAACGATATTATTCATATATTGTGCAGCTTCCCTATCTCTCTCGGCCGCACTCCAGACATGGACGGTGACGGCATTGTCCTCGGCCTGAGTATCCCGCGTCGTGAACGATATCGACCGGACACCGATGGGAGTTCCAAACGAAACATAGGGCATGATCGCACCTTTGGGAACATAATTATAGACGGCATAGGTTGATGTAAGCGAATCGCTTTTGAGGCGGTCATAGATCGCATTCATCAACGGCAGGAACCCAAGTTTGCGTGTTGCCATCGTCCGCTCCTAAAACTGATTGACGACCGATACCAACTCATGCTTTTGTAGAAAATATGCCATCGGGGTCGTCCTTCTGTATCGGTTATATTCCGGCGGTGCTTCCGTTATGAGATGGAATGCCTCGGCATCCAGACAAACGGCTGCCCTCCATGCCGTTTTCTGGAGTTCCAGGAAAAAGTCTATGTGCTCGAACTCGACCTTGATGCGGTTGTCCCACATCACGTCCTTGAACAGTTGATGCTTGGCAAGGAAGATATTCGGCACCTGGTCGGCCAGGACATACCTGATGCCGTCGGCTGTTGCGTGGACCTCACGCGGCGCGGGTATGCGAGCCAGGAGTTTTCCCCGCCTTTCAAGCCTTATCCCCTTGGCATAGTTCTCTCCGGCGAAGAAGGCTCCCTTCTCATACCTAAGCGTTGCCGCCACCAATCCGATCTTCTCATCCGAATCGAGGACGGCCTTCATATTTCTGATCGATGCGGCATCCTTGATAATCACATCATCGTCGGATATCAGGATGTAACCTTCCTTGGCCAGCTTGACAATGGCGTTTCGTCCGAAGGAAATGCCGGAATCGAAAGGAAGAGAAAGGACCACGTGGCCGGCCTGCTTGAGTTTGGCATAGAACAGGGCCTTGCCGTCATCCTGCGGACCATCGTCGGCTATATAAAACCGATAAGGCAGATCGATTTTTGCGAGTGTCGCTTGATACACTTCAAGCGTCTTGTAAAGCGCCGCATCGCGCATGAAGGTCTTGATGCCGACGGCAAGTTTATTCTCGCGGAACGTCGGCTTCAACTTTTCGCTATCGAGTATCCGTTGTCGAATCTCGGTTGTCGAGACACCCGGCGTGTATGGCAGGAATACGAGCTTCCCGCCATGTTTCCGGACATATATCTCGCCCGGACATTGATCCCAGTCATCGCCGTGGACGAGATAGTGCGGCTGGATGCTTGCCGCTTCAAGATCGGCCGTCGAATTTCTGTCATTCTGTACGATGGTTTTATCGACACACTTCAGGCCATCGACAATCCGCCGCCTGGCCTCGAATGGAATGACCGGCTGAGCCTTGTAATCAGAAGCGGCCTTATCGGTCAGGACGCCGACAATAAGTTTCGTCCCGAGTGCCTTGGCCCGTTCCAGGATTGCCAGATGTCCCTCGTGGAACAGGTCCCAGACGCCGCCGATGAATACGACCTTCTGGCCCCGCTTGAAATAATTGCGATCTACCGCCCGGCAGTCCATCCAGTATCGATATCCCCGTTGCCTATGTTTCCAGGTCGAACCATAGCGTTCCAGGAGATACCGTTCCGGCGGGTTCGGCAGAAAGCACGGAAGATTATGCAACGTGACCGGCTTTAAGTCTTTGAAAAGATGGGCCGAGAAAACGTGTGGAAGGAATTCCCAATCATGGTCCCATCCGCCATCCTTGTTCGGCCCGAATGCGCCATGCCACCAGAAATCGCCGTCATCGTAAAAGAAGAAAAGATCAATCTTGACGCCGTGCTTCCGGAAACTCAATTCCATCCGCTTTTTGCCGTGGGTCCATGCGCGGGAAGGCTCGAACCCGGCCGCGATCATGTCGGCCTGGAGCTTGTCCCATCGTGCCAGCTCCTTCGGATGAAGGCCGATATCAATATCGCCATCATGCGTAATAAAACCTTGCTCTCGTATCGCCCCAAGGCATGTCCCGGCCTCAAGCCACCAGGTGCATTGATTAGCGCTTAAAACATCAATGGCGAATTTCAGGCAGTCGCCCTTGAGATCGACCACTTTCCCCTCTGCCATCGCCTCATAAGAAAGCGGCGATTCCAGATTATAGTCGCTGTTGACATATTGAACCCCCCACTTCTCGCCGAACAGTTTCCACCCCACCGGACGACATCTGTATTTCCTATAATCATCCGTCCCCTCCGGAAGGTGTTGCAATGATACATCGTGGGTATAGGCGACGCGCCATTTCGTTTTTTGCTGAAGCCCCAGAAAGAAATCCTCGTGTTCCAGCGCCGTCTTGAATTGTTCATCCCACGGATTATCAATCCAGACCCGGCGACGCATCAGGAAGATATTGAGGATAAGATCGAAACTCATGGTAAACTGAACGCCGGATGCCGTCTTCCGCCATCTCGGAGAATCAACTTTCTTTATGAAGTGCGTTGTACCTTCGCTGGAAATCTTGCCTTCATAGTGCTGCTCTCGGCCATCCTTGAGGAACATTAGACAGCCGCATAGTCCGGCTGTCGGTTCATCGTCTAAGACCGCTCGGAGTTTTTCAATTTGCGTCTTGTCGGTGAATGCCGTGTCGTCTTCGATAATCATCAGGTATTCGTATTCCGGCGGGATGAGTTTCAGCGTTTCGTTCCGGACACCGGCGACGCCGAGGTCGAACGGAAGCTGGATATGCGTGCACTTGGCGGCCTTCAGGAATTCCGTTTTCTTGTCGTCCGGATTCCCGTTGTCGCCAACGAAGATCGGGATATCGGGATAAATTTTCCTGATGCTTTCGACGCATCGCATCAAGAGCGCATCCCGCAGAAACGTCGTTATGATGATTGCGGTTCGGTCAAGTCCCGGCATCGGTTCCATCATTCCCCAATATCTCCCTCACGAAAGGTTGTGCAAAAAGCGATCTTTTATTTTTAATATGGTCAAACAGTTTATAGCCGTCGAGTTCCATTTTGGGCCGGAGTCCGTTTTCCTGGAACCGCGTCCCGTACCACATGTGGGCGATGGTCGGTTTCCCGGCTATCCATATCTCGTCGCCGATGAAGTTCTCATACACTTTCGCGCCCTTCTCCAGCCGTTCGACCTTGTATCCGAGGTCAAGTATCTGCCAATAGACGAGCTGTGCCGTATCCGTAGAGCGCGGGTCTTTCTCCGGCTGATAAGCAAACGATAAGCCGTGATCACGGATGAACGACCGCTCGAAGAAAAATAGCGGCGGATGGAGCGGTTTGTGCTCCGGGCCGATACAGCCGACGAGGCGTGTCAACGGATCGGCGTGGTATAGGGCCAGGAGATCATCCTCCCATCCCACCCTCTGGATATGGGCATCGATATCGAGGACGCAGATATATTGACCGGCGGCCGCCTCAACCGCCTGGTCCATCGCCCGCCCATGCCAGAGATTCTCCTTGTTCTCAATAAGCCGGATATCCGATTGCCGCCTCAGCCATCCGAGGTTTCGTTCGAGCGAGCCGTTATCGACTATGATAATTTCATACGTTCCCGGCGCCGTAAACTTCCGGATACTTTTCACGAGAAGTTCAGCCCATTCCGGCGAATCGACATTGGCGGCGGCAATGGTCAGGTGCATCGAAGCCTTGCCAGTTCTTCCCGGATTCGAGTTCCGATCATCCTGCCGTTTTCCGTTTCTGCATTGTCCGGTTCGAGCCACGACTGGGCATGCCCCCAATGCCTGAACGATGACAGCGCCTGCGGCGTTAGTTCCTGATGGATATATCCTTTCGGATTCCAGTATTTCATCTTGCACCACAGGACGGAGCCGGGATCGAAGATGACCCTCTCGGCATCGAAGTCTACCCGGTATTCCCACTGGGTAGCCATAAGATGTTGGAAAATAGAGTTGTCATGGGGCGGATAGAGCGATGCGAAAGCCGTCCTCCAAGGTTCATCGGCACGGCGGGCCTCGGTGAGCGACCAATCAACGGCCATCCCGTCCATATATGCGTCCATGTTAAGAAGCCCGAGCCATAGCAGAAATAGTCCGGGGCGATATCCCCGGCTACAATATCCGACCTTGGGTTTCTCGGTGGAGACGACGAGCACCTTAGGGTCGGAAGCTAGGCCCAAGAGCGCAGATAGCCAGCCGTTGCGTAAAACCTGGATATCGTTATCCATGATGACGGCATAATCGGCACGGCACTGGTTAAGCAGTACGTTCAGCGCGGCCCCATGCCCGGCGTGTTTACGGCCCGTGATGACCACGTTGACCCGGCCTTGCGCCTGCGCCCGCGTGAGATATTCGAGTTCTCCCGGATTCGGCGAAGCATCGTCGTAAACGATGACCCGATGCGCTTCCGATGTATGGGCGGCAATGGATTCGATGCAGAGTTCCAGCGCCTCGCGGCCCTTGTAATTAGGGATCAGGATATCGATCGTCATGCACCCGCCCTAAGTTTCCGAAGTTCGCTTTGTATGATGGCATAACGCTGTTGCCGGATATCCCAACATGGCCCCGATTGGGGCATTGATAAAACCGAGATGTGACAGTGATGCCGATAATAATCCGTTGGTCCGGAAGGGCGAGCCGGCGATAGGCCCGCTGGAAACGGCGCGATGATGCGACCCTGATCCATGATGCGCCTATAGATTTGATGGCCCGTCGGATACATGCCGGCCTTTGCGTCACCGGGAACCTTTTGCGTATAGCCCCATTCGGCCTTGACGAACGGATACTGAACCATATCAAGCATGAAAAACCAGGAGGCGATAGCGACGTTGTCCGGGAAGGTCTCAATATCCGATATCAATGCGGCTCCCGTAGCCTCTTGGTGGGTGACCATCTTCTCGAGCCAACCGGCGCGGAAGACCTGAATATCGCAGTCCAGGATCATCGCCAGATCGGTCGTCACGGCGTCCAGGAGCCTCGCCACGCCCTTTCCGTGCATGACCCGCTCCTCCCCCTCGATAAGCCGTATCCATCCCTTATCTTGGGCATCCCGAAGATAGGTCAGGTCATCATAAAGACCGGGATCCGTCGCGTCATCATAGACGATAATCTCGTACGGATAAGCGGTAAACTTACGGATCGATTCGATAGCCAACGCGATGGTATCGCCGGATTGATAGTTAGTCATGCAAATGGTAACCGTCTTCACGCCTGTCCCCTTATTAATGCAAGTTCCTTGTCTACCAATTCCCGTTCATGCGGAAACAGGGGCCTCAATGATCCATTGTTGAAATGATGGTATTTCAATTCCATTTCCCGCGGCAGGTTGACGCTCTTGTAGTATTTCGGATTATCGACTTTCAGTTTGGCCCAAAGGGATGAGCCGGGATCGAATGCCACGCCGGTATTACAAATCGGGGTATCGCGCTCCCCGGACAAACCCATTGCCAAAAGCGTCTTGAATGGCTCCCGGTCTATAGTCGATGATCCGCCACGCCAATCGACCTCCATCCCATCCCGATATGCCGCCATGTTGAGCATCAGGAACGTAGGTCGACACCAACCGGGAACATACAACCCGGATTGTCGCCAACCCGGTTGCCATTCATGTGACGCCACGAGTGTTTCATCATCCATGAACGCAATCATTCGAGAAAGCCACGTGCGGTCTTTGATAAAAACATCGCAATCGAGGAGCATTGCATAGTCCGCCCGACACGTTTCATTTATCAATACATTCACAGCGCAGCCGTGATAATAGGGGGCGGGATGTCCGGGTGCGAAGTTCGCTTTATCCTTTTCCCACCTCTCACGGGTTGTTGACCGGATGAGTCTTATCCAACCCTTCGCTTCGATCTTCTCCAGATACGCCCTGTCCGTGTGCGGGGCATCCGGGCCGCGATAGCCGACCCCCTCCGTCGAATCATCGTGAACGATAATAGAATAATTCGGATAATCCGTTCGGGCGCGAATGCTTTCAATTTCCAGTTCGATGACCGGACCAACATCGTGATTCGGTATCAGGATTTCGACGGACTTCATGGATCACAAACCATCAGGCCGATGCCGAAGGGCCATTTGTTAAGAAGATATCCGGAATGGTGATTATGGAATGATACGAACAGCCGATTCTCATTCGCGGAATAGTCTGCAATCAACTCCTCCCAAAACTTTCGTATCGACGGGAGAATGGCGACGTCGTGGAACGCAATAAGTCGGGGCGCGAGCGGGGAGAATAATTCATAATCGCGCTTTACTCCCTCATAGTAATGATCGCCATCGATATAGAGTAAGTCGATTGCTTTTCCGGCCAACTTTTCCTTTAATCGTTTTACCGTCGTGGGATCATGGCTGTCACCGAGAATGTCGGTTCCCGGCACTTCGGGATTATTGTCTATCCCGATATGTGTTGCGCCGAGCAGGTTCTCATAGAATGCTTTCTGGGCATTCTTATCCAGGCCGATCTCAACGACCATGGGATGTTCAATCCCCCGGGCGCTGAAATAGGATTCACAGAAACAAAGGAACCATCGCCACTCCTTTGCATTCTGGCATGGCATCGCAAGGCCATCAAAAACTTCCTTATCCATGTCTCAGTCCTTTCAGTTGTTGACGCATGACATCAAGTTTTTTCCGGACATGTGCCGTGATTTCCGGTCGGCCATCGGCGATATGATGGCAAACCTGAAGATAATGATTAAATGAATTATTGATATGCCCGGGTAGGGGACTGACTATATAATAACCCTTTGGATTATTGTGTAATACTTTGTCATAAAACTTGCATCCGACATCGAAAGAATAGGTGGCCATTTTATCAATCGGCAATGAGGCGGCATCGGGTAACGCCATAAACTCCTCTTTGGTACTGACCCATGATCCTGTCCAATCGACCTGCATATCGTCCCGATATGCCTGCATATTGAGCAACCCAAACCACCATTCGCAAAACGGGGCTAGGTAAGCACCCCCGCGGCTGGTGCCACCCCGGACCTGAACGCCATGGCAGCGCACTGCGGCGATGGCGAGCGGATCATCAGCGAGAAGCTCCACGAAATCATCAAGCCAGCCGTCCCGAAGAACCTCAATGTCGCAATCCATGATAACGGCCAAGTCGGATTCGCACGTAACATTGACCAGTGCATTTAACGCCCCGCCGTGCTCTACCCGCCTCTCTCCCTCGATGAGCCGGAGCCAACCCTGCTCCTGTTTGCCCCGAAGGTACGGAATGTCAATGCCGTTATCTGAGACATCGTCATAGACAATGAGTTGGTAATCGCCGGGTCGCGTATAGGCATGAACGCTCTCAACGCAGAGCTGGGTGGCCTCAAGTGAGTTCCGATTGCTTACGAGAATATCGACCTTCGGCATTATTCGGCCCTCAAGGCCTTGAGCCGTCGATCAATCTCGGCCAGTGTTTCGACGACATGGGGATGGTCGGGACGATGGCTATTTCGGTCAAGCCCTCCCCTCCATCGGATCGCCGTATTCCAATAATTATCCGGCAATGATAGCATCCCCAGTCCTGCCGGATTATCGAAGTGGAGTTTTTCGTAGAGCGTCCATCCCGTATCCGCGAACACGAGCGGGGGCGTGCGTTCGGGCGTGCGCGGGGGAGGTTGTCCGGTGAATATCTCGGGCCGCTCGAAGTTCTCGAAGCCCACCTGCTTTAGCTCCCACGTATGGTCTGGGAAGTATCGCCTGTAGAGCCGCATATCCAAGAGCATGATATTCGGCCAGTAGGTCGGCGTGATGTAATCGTGGTCTCTTGCCCCGCCGGATCGGAATCTGGCGACACCCAGGTCATGCTCGGGGTCTTTCATAAGGTCTAACAGCACGTCAAGCCAGTCGCCGCGGATGACCTCGGAGTTGGCGTTCAGCAGGAGCGCGTAGCCAGCGGTGGATGCGTCGCACAGCACCCTCAAGTTTTCTCCGTGCCCATAACGTCGGCCCTGCTCTTTTACCTCGATATAGGCAAACTGCAGGAAGGGCAGACGGGCCAGGTTGCGGAGATATTCGCGCCGGTTGCCGTCATCTTCCCCGGCCGGCCGCTTGTGCGGTTCGCAGGCAAATCGGTTGTCGGCCAGGCTATTGTCGGCAACGATGACTCGGTAGTCCTGGCGGACGGTCCGCTTTCCGATGCTCTCGATAGTCAGGCAAATCGAATCCCAGGAAAAGCGCGTCGGGATGAGAATGTCTATCATGCAACCCTTTCTCGGTATTCGTCATCAAGGATGCTCATGGCCAGATAATCCACGAATTGCCCGTTGCGGAAGACAGCCTCGCGGTGCTTCCCTTCGAGCTTGAACCCGGCGTTGAAGTAGAGCTTCTTGCCGACCTCATTGGTATCGAGGACAAGGAGCCAGGCACGGTGCATCCCCATGTAATCGAAGCAGTATTTGAGAAGCGCCTTGTAAATCCGTGTCCCGTAGCCCTGGCCGCGCAATGCCGGGACAACATCAGCCCCGATGCGGACGGAACGATTCGTCCGGTCTATCTCGTCCATGCGGATGATACCGATGAAGTCGCCCTCGTAGTAGACGGGATAATGCTCATCCTGCTTTTCGGTGAAGACGGCGAAGTATGCCCGCGAAGGGTCGCCGTCCAAGCGCGAGAACCATGCCGCTTGAGCATCTGCCGAGATGTGGCCGATTGAGGTGAGTTGGCCCCATGTCGAGGGATCGTTCCGGAGGGTCCGGATCACCTCAAGGTCCTTCTCCTCCACGGGCCGGAATACGATGCCGTTACCTGCGAACATGATCCCATGCCTCTATCGCGTCCATTATCGTTTCTCTTTCATTCTGGCCGATCCACCATCCGACCGGGATACACACCTTGTGCGCATCGAACTCATCTACGCCCGGGAGCGGGCCCCCGCGTGCGCCCGCGAAGCAGGTATGTTTATCGTTTCGGGCGTGGACTTGCGAAACCTGAACTCCGCACTTTGTCATCCAATCCGTGAAGGATGGTCTATCATCGACCAGGATCGTATAGAGCCAATAGGACGATATCCGATCCGGCTCGTATGCGAGCGGGTGAGCATGACCTATGCCCCGTGCCTCGAATTCCGAGTCATACCAAGCGGCGTTCAGGCGATGCATTGCCAGCGTTTCGGGAAGCGTCTTTAGGCCCTCGATGCCGATGGTGGCGGCAACGTCGTTCATGTGGAACTTATAACCGAACTCGGCGATGTTATCCTCGCATCGGAAGTCCGTGCGCGGCGTGTCGCGGTCTATGCCGTACCAGCGGATAAGTCGGCCCCGGCGACAATGGAACCCAGCCGACGCCGCACTCCCGCCGGCCAGCGTCAAGGCCCCGCCGTCCACCGTAGTCAGGTGCTTAATGGCCTGGAATGAGAAGCAAGTGAAGTCTGAGAGCGAACCCACGCGTGCGCCCTTGTATGAAGCCCCGATGGCGTGGCAGGCATCCTCAATAAGGTAGATGCCATGAGCCTCGGCTATATCCATGAGCCTATCGAGATCGCATGGATAACCGCCCCAATCGACGCAGACGATGGCCCGCGTCTTGGGCGTTATCTTGCGTTCCACATCATCCGGGTCGATATTGGCATCGTGCGGATTGATGTCGGCCCAAACTATATCCGCCCCCCGTTCTAGGATGGGCATGTTCGAGGCCGTGCAGGTCATGGGCGTGCAGATAACCTCGTGCCCGGGTCCGACGCCCGCAAGCCGGGCCGCCAGATGGATTGCCGATGTGCCGTTATTCGTAGTTAGAACTCGCGGATTCTGGAATTCATCGGCTAGAAGTCGCTCGAAAATATCGACCTTCTGCCCTTGCCCGATGTAACCCGAATGAAGTACGTCAAGGAGCGGCCCGTCCACATCTGCCGGAATTCTGACTTTGAAAAGTGGGATCATACCTTTTCATCCTTTCCCATGATCTTGCCGATCTCCGTGCCGACTTCGCCCTCGTGCCGGAGATAGGCTGTCGTAAGCATCTGGAATCCACCTTGGGGGCGCTCGTTCGATTCATATCGCTTTTCTACGGATTCGCTGGGGCCTGGCTTAGGCGCATCGCCCCATGTCCCGAATTCCAGCATATGAATATATTTTACGTTCGATCCGACGACGACCACGAGACCCTTGGGTCCGGCGGGTTCGCCAACCATGTCCTCAGATTTGGCGGGACCTGAGGCCGGAGCCTTTCTCATGCCTGATCCTGACCAATTCGTCGAAAATGAATTAACGGCTCGGGCCGATTGAGTCTGAAACCCAGTGTTGCGTTTTACTTCAGCCTCAATCTTGAACCCGATCTTCTTCAACGTATCCGCGCAAGCCTGCCGCTTGATGATCTGCCACTTCTTGAGACTCGCCAGCGTCTTCTCGACGCCCTCGACCTTGACGTTTACGGTGCTCATGTCAGTCCCAGAGGTTGAAGAAAAACTCCCGGAACAGGTCTAGACATTCCTCGTCATAGATCATCTCGTCCCGCGAGAATGAATCCCAGTCCGGCTTGATCATCCGCTCAAAGCCGTCGGCCATCTTGAATAAAATGGCACTCCAGAGTTCCGCGCCGTCCTCGCCGTCGAATGCCGACGGATAACCGGAGGTCTGTTCGGCCAGGTATCGAAGCCTCGGCGCAAGAAACCGGGCTGTAGCATCGTCCAGGCTCCATGTATCCTCGCGGGCAAAGCCGTGCCGAATCCTGAAGACGATGCTTCGGATACGATACGGGATATCGTGGATGAATCGCCGAATGGCCCAGAACATCACTCCCCCCTTCCGATCTCCAGCACGGCAAGTTTGAGATACTTACCGACCTCGGCATAATCCTGGACGAGTTTGATATCGAAAGCCCGTGCCCCGAGATAAAGCCGATCCTCTTCGGCGATATCGCTCAGATGTTCCATGTGAACGTAATAGTTGGCGAAGACCGCCGCCTTGTCATATGTCAGCATCGCCTCTTTCGAAGTCAACGCCTGGAATCGGCAGGGGACGCGCCTATGGATGACGGACCATGCCGTCGTATATCCGCCCTGTCCGTCGGCAGTCTGCACCTTGCGCTTGATGTCAACGGTCTGATTGAGGAGCGACGCGAAACTCATATTGCCTCTCCGTTATAATCCTTCATGTCGATAACGATATCCGCGTCTTTTTCTTTGCGCTCCATGTCCTCAAAGACCTCCATGAGCCAGGTGATGCAGTCGGCGAGGTCGGACCGCGACGAGATGCGAGCATAACGCGGAGCGTCCGGGCCGCGATAGTCGATGATGATCATTAGAGAACGAGCCTCTTATAGAGGTCGGCGGCTTCCTTGAGATCGTCGGGAAGCGCACGCATGTCAGCCATCGTGTAACTGTAGTCGCCCAGGCTTTCGCTTTTTATAGACCCGTCCTTCTTGCTCTGGTTATAGCGATTGACAACAAGCCGGATGCAGATATCTTCGAGGTCAATCGGCGTCGTGGCATAACCCGCCGTATAATCGACGAAGTATTCCATGCCTCGCGTCCAGCCGCCGGGGCAATAAAGAACGCCGTAGTTCCGATCCTCCGAAGGCGAGATAAGCTGGTAATCCGTCAATTCATCGTCCGGGATTTCACAATAGGCGCTCGTCGGGGATTTGCAATACATCCCGGGCCGGATGAGCAGGTCGGATGATTTGCGCACTCCGAGACTCGAATCGAGAAGCGTCGCCGTCCAGGGCGTGCCCACAAGCGCATTGATGACGCCTATCAACTTGGTCAAGGTGTTATTGGCGACATCGGAGAACGTCAGACTGGTTGCCGCTGCGCCGTCTGCCGAATACTTCAGCGCCGTCGAGGTTATCTCAACCGTCGCGTGGTTCGTCGCCGTGGTGTTTTTGACGGAGAAGGCATTGGTTCTTCCGACGGAAACTCGGCTTACTGTCGTCACCGGGTATTGATCGAGGATGAGATTCCCATGCCCCGAGCCATAGTAAATCTCCCGCGAATAGGCCCGGCTCATAAACTTCCGATGGCAATAATGTTCGAGGAAATATGTCGCCCGATCAATCAGGCGTTCGATGAGGTAGTTGTCCTCGATCTTCAAGGTGAGTTCTTGGGCGGCCCCGAGGCAGGAAATGGCCGCGGTGATAACAAGGTCCGTTGAATCGGCGTTACCATCATATATTGCCCCGGCCTTCCATCCCGTGAGCGCATTGATTGCCGTCACGAGTTCTGCGACCGTATTCTTGTTGGCATCGGCAAAGGTCAGTGTATTCGTCCCGGCCCCGGTTCCGGTAATGACGAGGATCATGGTCGTCGGTGTCACCTCCACCGTTGCTGTCGTAGCTCCAGCTTGGGAACAATAGACCCACAGGCCATCCCGCGAGGGAAGAGAGCCGAGGTATCCCTTAACATCATCGATGGTCACGAGGGCATAGGCATCAAGGCTCATGGCGTAATCTCCTTATATCGTTGCCAGGACGTTGATATTGGCGATCTTTCCGCTCAGTGTCCAGGAAGGCGTGACGACGTAGGCTTGCAAGCGCCAGCGCCCAGCCTCATTCAGGTCCGTCGCTGCTGTCGTCGTATAGGAAATGCTGATCGAGGATTCTTGGATGGCCGTCCACGACCCGCTATCTCCGCCCGGCTTGCGGTACTTGATCTTGCGGGTTGTCGCGGCCTCGATATTCGTGCCGCAATCGAGGATGATCTTGACCCCCGTGTCTCCGATGAATACTGACATGGCGTTACCCCAATGCGTCTTCGGATTCGCTCAATCTACTGTTTTTGAGTACGGATGTATTGATAAACCCGGTGAAGGAATAGGCGTCGATGTCGATATGGCCGCTGACCTGTTCCGTTAATTGGGCGGTGCTGGATAGGGACACGACTTTGATCTGCGCCCCTGTTGCGGAGACGCCCCCTGCGCCCGAACCACCACCGCCCGGAGCAACGCCATCACCGGCGGCATCCGAACCCGCAACGCACCCAGGTCCACCATTCCCGCCCTGCCCGCCGCCGCCACCCGAGCCACCTGTTGTCGGATTGTTATCGTGCGAACTTTCACCCGCCGCCCCAGCCGAGGCATCGGTATAGCCACCGCCCTCGCCTCCTCCGGCTCCAGCCAAAGTCGTCGTATTTGAACCCGCTCCGCCCGCGCCGCCCGCGCATCGGGTTGTCCCTAGAGAAGCCGCAATGGTTCCGCCCAAGCCCGCAGTAATGGATGATGTCGTGCCGCCACCAGCACCCTTGACCGTCACCGCACCGATAACAATTTGAGAAAGACCGCCCGCCACTTGGTCCGCACCGCCGACGCCCACCGTCACGGTATAAGTAGTACAGGGAGTAGTTGCTATTCCTGTTTGTGTCGCGCAAGCACCGCCACCACCGCCGCCGCCTGGGTCAGCGGTATGGGTTCCCGCTTGCGAACCGCCACCTCCCGCTCCCCATGCTATGACATCGACAAGGCTTACCCCGCCGGGGCAATACCAAGTCCCTGTCACATCGAAGGTCTGAGAACCCATTACGCCACCTTGCTCCTGTACCCTACAAAGGTTAGGTAAACCGTCGTCAGCGCCCCTGATACGTCAAAATACAAAGCCGTGTTGGCCGTGGTCCTTATCGGCACGTTGCCAAGGCAGATGACAGCACCACCGCCAGCCGGGAGAGGAACGCACATCAGAATCGTGCCGCCACTCCCATCGGTCAAGAGACAGAAGCCAGCCGTTGCCGATGAGTTATAGGCGACGATGGTTTGGATGACGTTCCTGATGCCCGCGCCGGTCGTAAAGACCGCACTCGCCGTAGCGGTTCCGTTGGTGTTAGAAATGCTTTCGGTCAGGCAGTCCCCGAGCGTACATTCGCTCCGAACGAGCAACGCACCGTCGCTGTCGCAGATAAGGTCAGACCTGTCATTATCCGCGCATATAGTAGCCGTCGATGGGGTAAGGTCCACACGTCCGCCAACCTTGACAGGATTGCCGGAGTCTATGCCATCGTGCGCTATACCGCCGCCCGTAATGACCGTGACCGTGGCAACCGTCGTGACGGTAGCCAGCGTTTGGGTCGCCGCAATCGTAACCTCTGCCTTGAGGTTTGCCGCCGTACCGGATACAGCCGTAACCTTCCCGGTCCCGTCCGTTGGCAGAGTAACCCTAACAGCCGTCGCTTCGGTTCCCGCGCCTATAGGGACTCCCGCGCCGCCCAGTTGTGTGATATTGTACCCAGCTCCCGATACGGCGTTGTCAATCAACTGGAGCGCAGTCACCGCCGCATCCAATACGGCATTGTCCGTCGCGCCGAGATTGACATCGCCGATCACTGTACCCGTGACCAGCTTGGCGTTAATCGTGTCTAATACGGAATCGATGGTATCGAGAACCGCATTATCCGTAGCCCCCAAATTGACATCGCCGATTACTGTCCCGGTAACGAGCTTCCCGTCAATGGCGTGCAGGTGGTCATGGATGGTATCCATGACAGCGTTATCGGTTGCGCCTAAGTTCACGTCCCCGATAACGGTTCCTGTGACTAACTTTGCGTTGATAGCATCGATGGCGGTGTCTATCGTATCGAGGACTCCGTTATCCGTCGCGGACAGGTTCGCCGTAACCGTTCCCTCGACGGGCAACGGATTAGCGGCAGAGATGTCGCCATCGTTTGTCCCGTTCGCGCCCTCGATGAGTTTGACTCGTTGGTACTTGACGCCCGCGATTTCGTCCGCACCGATAACATCGCCGCCTGTCATTGTGTTCAGAGTTACATCATCGGCCATGTTGGCCTCCTGCTTGGAAGATTAAAATGGCCTGCCCCTTATGCGTTAAGGTCGAGGTCGGCATCGGTTAGTGTGTATGTTCCCTGAGCGGCGAACACTTCATCGGTCACGTCGGCCGAGCCATAGAAGACGGCCCCGGCCGTATTCCAAAAGCCGACGAAAGCAACCGTTGTCCCGGCTGGAACATCAAACACGGCTGTCCCGTCAAGATTCATCGTCCCGCTTCCGGCCGCACTCCAAGCAATCGTTTTCTTGGCATAGGCCGGATTGCCGCCCGTTACCTCATTGGTCCCGTTCGCTCCGGGATCTGCCGTATGAAGGGACGCCTTCACCGCCAACGCCCCAAGGGCGTTGAGCATCGCGTTCTTTCCGAGTGCAGAATATGGCATATTTATCTCCTAAGTGTTCACCTTATTGACTACCGGGCCGCGATAGCCCGCTGAATGCATGAATTTGGGCCTACGGAGCCCGTGGCTAGCCGAACGCCCTATTCCCTGCCCCGAATATGGCCTTTTCCTGATTTCGCCGCTACGGGCGAAATCAGCATCTTGTCCCGCGGCGCTTTCGGGATGGCCTTCGGCGCCGTCACATCCGCCACGGGCGAAACCGGCAGGGCCGTAGCAATCGGATTGTCCGGCTCGATGACGGCGAATTTATAGATATCGACAAGCCAGTGGACCGTCGCCTGCGATGCCGTATCCTTGATATCGCCGGGTTTATTCGGTCCCCAAGCCTTGACAAACCTCAGTTTTGTCATGATATCTCCTTCGGATGGCCCGTCAAAAGGCCATTATTTGGCCTCGAGAAGCCCGTAGCGGCATTATCTGGCCTTACCCCGTATGGTGGGAAGGGGCTGGAGCTATTTTTACCTCAGCAGGCTCAACTTTCCGAGCATACCCGCCCTCGATCAGGACGTGGGCGAATTCGTCCGACACCTCGCGCCGCTGCCCGACTTGCCAGCAGCACTTGTATTCCTGGATGATCTCAATGAATACCACCTAAATACCCTCGGAGTTCATGCCCTTTGGTAGGCATGGAGTCTTCGGAGACAATCGCGCTTCCATCTCCCCCAAAATCGGGAGCCAGTATTTTTCCCAAACCGCATCCCAAGAGTAGGCGGCAATAGTTGTCTCGGCATTCTGTTTCATCTGCGTCCAAAGATTAGATCGCCAAGCCACGTGCGCCTTCTCCAATGCCGCCAAGATATTCGACGGTCTGGGTTCTAGACGCCAGGTTTCCGTCCCAATCCAAAACTTATCATCTGCATCAACTTCGATCAGCCAGCCCGTCTTACACAGTTCCGGTCCACTCGTCGTTGCCGTCGTCACGACCGGGATGCCGCACGCCTGGGCCTCGATAAGGGGAAGCCCGAATCCCTCACCCTTCGTTGCCAGGCACATGACATCAAACCCGTTATAAATCTCAGCCAGCCAACCGGGGTCGATCCGACCCTGGATGAGCATCGCCTGGTCCGGCCAAAAAACAAGGTCCTTCAAGCCCAAGTGGACAACTACCTTATGGTAATTAATCCCCCCCGCTATTGTATCCCGCTCATTCGCTGCCGTATGCAAGAATAGCCGTGCCTCGGGATGATGCTCATGGAAATCCTTGAATGCCAGCAAAAGCGGGATGAACCCCTTGCGGTCATCGCCATAGTTCAGCCCGACTGATCCGATGACGAAATTCTCATCCGTCAACCCGAGTTCCTTGCGGAAAGCTATCCGCGCCTCGGGTAACGGCTTGAATACCTTGTCGTCAAATCCGAGCGGCGCGTAAAGGACATCCTTCACCCCGCCCGCCTCCAGTTCGCGCTTACCGTGAAGCGACATGGCAATCGGCATCCCGACATTCTTAGAGACGCCTGCAAGGGATGCGCTGATCCACTCGGTATCAATGGGGATGGAGGCAACCCATTTACCTTTCGGATATTGCCGCTTCTCGTGAATCACCCAGAGGTCCCACATGGTGAAGATGTAATCGAATTTCTCATCTTCAAGCATCTGATTGACGAATAGCGTATCGACGCCATCGAATATCTCAACGCCGTCGATCTCATACCACTTGTGATCGCCGTGCTTCGTCCCGATGCGGATGAAGTGTCCGAGTGCCCGGATACGCCGGGTCAATTCCTTTGTACAATTGCCGTAACCTGTCGATGCCAGCGGTGAAACAGAGTGCCATAAAATCCTCATTCCTTTTCCTTTCTTCCGGTAAAATGAGCGGGGGTTGTCGATGAACCCCCGCCCGCATATCTACTTTGTATCTACCTTGATTCTGTTCAGGTTGAGGTTAGGCCGGAAGCGTGGCCTGTTTGTAGCGAGCCCTCAGTTGATGGATACCAATGCACACGAGCGCGGGAACGCTTGCGTTGCCCGCAACCTGCGCACCGACATACCGATAGCCGGACGACAGGTCTTCGCCGCGAACTTGGCAAACCATAGCATGAACGGCCGTGGCGTTGGTTGCAGTGCTGACAACACTCGCCGAAGCGTGAGTCATGGATACGGAAGCAGCCCCGGCCGTCGAGGTTGCCTGCTAAATCTTGAGCGTGAGGTAGCTGGCGGAAGTAACATTAGAGGCATAGCACTCGAATTCTACAAGGTCATAATTCCGCATGTCCACATATTCGGCCGTCTCAAGAGTTGCGGCATCGATAGATGCATCGATGACGCCGAAACGTGTCCGAATATGTTGGTCAAAAGTGTGAACGTTTCCCATTTTGTACTCCTAATAATTCTAGCTGGACGTGGTCAAGATGACGAAGGCCGAGACCGTCTCGCCTCCGAGTCTTGGCATGACGGGAGCATCCATTATAGGTTGTCCATCTACACGCAATACCACTCGCCAGAATGTCTCATCCGTAAGAAAACCATAGCTGCCGGGGACTTCCCGAGACGCGGAAATCTCAAGTGAACGGTTCGCTATGACATAGTGTGAAAAGTCGGCCAGGATGATGTCCCCAGCCGTACCGGCTGCCGAACACTTCTCCGTCGGGATGATATCGCATCCCATACAAGTCATGGCCGACAAATCGATGATTCCATAAGCATTCGACCCAGCCGTCGCATCATTCGCCCAGTTCGCAAGAACCGTAGGATTGATAAGCCAAACGGCTCGCTTCCAAGAATCAGGAAGTAATCGTCCTGCCATCTGTGCGATGTCGGCCGGGACCGGCGTTCCGGGCCAAGCCGTGCGTGGGTGTTGAATGGTTGCCGGGGCGTTCATAATACCGAGCGGCTGGTTGCCACCCGCACCCCAAACGTAAAAATAGTCTTCCTCAAACGCCAGTGCTTGTCCGAAAGAGACCTGCATGAAGTTTCCGAAGTTGGTATAGTCGGCCATGAGTTCATTCGACGCAAACATACTGCCGACGAGCTTATGCGCCGTGAGTTCGAGTTCGCCGAGGGTTGGCTTGGATATGACGAGCGATTTATCGCCGCCCTCATATTTCCAGGTGAACGTGATCCCGCCGAAGTAGGAGGAGACCCGGGACGATTCCACGAGTCTCCGAATTTTCAAAGAATCGCTGGACATTTGAAGCACTTTCGCCCGCGGTCGGACGATGCTGTTCTCAAGGGCAATGTTGTAAATCCCCGCCGCCCATTCCTCGGGGCAAAGGAAGCCCCCTTGAGCATCAACGCCGATTTCCATGTGCCCCGTTGTCTTTAGCCGGGCATCCAGAATACCCTCGACACCAGCCGAGCGGACACGTGACAGAAACTCCCCAAAGCACTTAAACCCGCCCTTTGGATCTTTTTCCATTTTCAATCTCTATTGGTTAGGCCGAGGTGGCTGCGGACAATTGCACGAACGGCGAGAACGTATGAGCACCCCGCCGCGAGGTGATGGTTGTCTGCGGCCAGCATTGGCCGGCAACCCTGAGAACGAAGCGCCAGCAGGTTTCGTCAGTGGTGAATGCGACATGTGTGGAACTGTCAATCGTGATGGCCTGGCGGTCGCCGATGAGGTAGTACCGGAAGTCGGCGAAGAGAATATCGCCCGCCGTGCCGAGCGCCTGCAGCTTTTCGCTGATGATGACGGGCCGCCCCAGGATGGTCCAAGCGCCGATGCTATCCTTGAAATTGGGTTGCCAGATCAGGATCTTGCCGCTGGCATCGGCTGCATTTCCGCTACCGAGTTCGAGCAGTTCGGCCATAACCGTAGGGCCGATAACCCAAACAGCATTGCCGAGTGAAGCGGGGAGCATGGACTGGTACATCTCGGCAATATCTTCAGCATGCACCCGGTTGGCCGTGTTGCGAAGGACGCTCTTCAGGCAACCGCAGTTGAAAACGCCTTGGGGTTGACCCCCACCGCCACCAAAAAGAAAGGCGTCATCTTCATAGTATCCCCAAGCCGAACCGAATTGACGTAGGATGAGAGGTTCAAGAGCGACGGCGCTGTCGGCCAGGAGTTCATTCGAGGTATAAGTGAGTCCGGCGAGTTTGTGCGGGGTGAGTTCGAGTTGTCCGAAGGTGGGTTTGGAAGCGGTCTTTTCTTTTGCTTCGCCCGTCCAATAGGCGACAATGCCACCGAAAACGGTACTAGCGTGCGAGGTGTCGTTAACGAAGGGGATTTTCAGCGAGTCGGTGGCCATGGGGATAATGGTCGCCCGGGGCCTTACAACGGCACCCTCAAGAGCGATCTCCTGGAGGTCCATTCGGTACTCTTCGGGGACAAGGAATCCGCCCTGGCTGTCTTCCCCGATTTCCATGTGGCCCGTAGTTTTGCTGATAGTGCCGGGCATAAAGGACAGCCGTGGATCGATAGTGCGATTGATGCGAACGTCACGTGCGGCAATGAGAAATTCTCCGAAGGATTTGAATTTTTCCTTTGATGGTGCTTCAAGGATCACTTCGCCCGCCGGCTTGAGTTGATCCTTGAGTTTATTTGTGGCATCGGCCAGCTGTTCCTTGAGCTGGTCCTTAACGTATGCATCTGCCACGTCCTTCAGGACAGAGTTAGCTTTGTCCTTTAGGTATGCATCTACTTCTTCTTTAGTCATAGTTTTACACTCCGTATGTGTTTTTGGAAAAATGTTTATTAAGATGCCATCGCATGCCCGTCGTCCGGCTATCATCTCCGCGCCCGGCCTTACCCCACTAATGGCCCGTAAATCCATTTCCGTAGGGTAGTTTGGACGCTGATGATTCCGCCGTTCTTAGAGATGCGGCGACATCGGCCTGTTGTCAGAATGGTATCTGAGCAGAAGCCCGCCCGTGTGCGTGACGTGGGCGAACGTATGGTCAGATATGGAATAGCAGGGGCCAGAGTCGAACTGGCGTATCGAGGGTATGGGCCTCGTGACTGGCCGCTAGTCTACCCTGCGTGAATGCTTAGATAACCCTCCCCCTGACCTTGGCCAGGGCGACCTCGATAGCTTCGGCAACGGCTTTCTTGTAATCCGCGCTCCGGAGGTATTCGTCGATCAATACTTCGGCGGTCTTGTCGGGCGCGGATGGCTCGATGACGATTTCGGGGGATGCGTCGATGACGATGTCCGGCTCAGGCTCGAAGGCGATATCATCAACGGGCGCAGGCGCGGGCGCGGGTGCGGGCTCGGGCGTCACCTGAAGCCGTGCCAGGATAGCCGCAACGTCCTGCCTGAGCGATGCAAGTTCGGCTGACAAATCGGACGGGGCGGGGGCGGGCGCCTGCTTGCTCTCAGGCACAGCCGCATCCTTCTTGTGCTCCTCGATCCATGCCTCAGCCTCGGCCATCGTAAATTTATCAACGTCGAAAAGATATGTCGCTATCTCCTTGCAGTCCATGCAGTAGAGCGCCTTGATGCCGTCCTTCGCAGATACGGTAATCGTCCGAATTTCGTGATCGCCATGCCCCTCGGAGACCGGGATGCGATGATAGGAGTCGGTCGTCTCGGGCTTGGTGATGACCTCGGCTGACTTTTCCCGGTAGGCTACCACAACCTCCGTGCGTTCACCCTCCATGGTTGCCCGTCCATCGGCAAAGGTGTAGTCCTGGCGATAGGTTGGGTGGATGTCTCTCCCCGGCAGATATTCCGCAAAGATGCAATGCCCATTAGGGAAATCCACGGGGAATACATCCTGAACGGCATACCAAGGCTTCTGCGGGGTTCCCGGTTCTACTGGTTGTGCTGGCGGATTCAGGGCATTACTAATAGCGGTAAAAAGATCGGATATTGCAGGATTGTTTTCTGCGTCCAGAATTTTATTGTCTGTACCCGGTTCGCATACGATCGTATGCATTCCGGGTACGGAACCGGAAACGGGCGTCATCACGACATTCAGGTCTTGCATGAGTTGGTCAGACTTAATCATCCCCTTCTGATATGCCTCCAGCACAAGTGCGTCCTGGTTCGCGGGCACGGGCACGGCGCTCACCTCAAGAAGTGATACCTTGCGGTGGATCTTCTCTACGCTGTCAAAGTCCATCGGGATGAACCCGATCGAGAACGCCCGCTGGTACCCGCCCTTGTAGAGCTGATAGATTTCATCGGCGAACTGAGTCGGCGCAAACTGGAACTTACAGATGAGCCCCTTGTCGTCCGTCTTAGACCAGAGCGCCTTACCGATAGCGGGCATGTCGTACCGGTGCGCCCAAAGGAGGCATGGATTCTTGGTATAGTTCGACAGATCGATTCCCTTCGGTTCCACGACCTCGCCGTCTCGATCTCGGTCATTGGTCGAAACGCGAGCGACGATAGACCGCTCCTCATCGACGGCCTCGACCTTATCGATGGTGAAGACCTTGCGGACGAAGTTCAGGTCATCCTTTTTCCGGTGAAGCCGCTGCGCCATGTGCTTGGCATCGTCGGGATTAATATCGGCATATTTTAGAACGTCCATTTATGTAATCTCCTCATTTCGTTAGAATCTATAGCGGAATGATTCCAACAATGCCCAGCATAATTTTATCATCAAACATCATCATGCCTAGACTCATAACAATCTCGGCACCAGTATGAATATTTTGCGTTATCTTTTTCTTCATCTGAATCTGCGAGTTCCCGGCAATAGGGGTCTTGCGCCCAACTACATTCTTTAATTTTCCCACAATGATCGCATTCAACCAAGGTGGTATTTTCGTTCATATCGTCTCCTTGCTATTCTACCACCGGCAACACTGAACACCTACAAGACGGATGCCTGGGGGGTGTCATGCCGTCCCCGTAGTCGTCATCGAAGAACGTATCCTCAAGCCCGACGACATCGCCATCCATCTTCGCGCAGATGTCGCAACAATCCGGCGCCGTCAGCCACTGCTTCTGCTCGACCACCCCGCTCTGCCTATATGCCTCGATTGCCGCCTCGTTCGACGCTCGGCTTACCTCTGTCCGCGTGATAATCTCAGCGCGGTATATATTCCATGAGTCGAATAGCCCATTGACGTCTTTCATTATCTCGGGGATCGTTTTCCCCTGTTCGAATCCGGTATCCAGAATGGCCCTGAGCTTTTCCGTGTTCACGGTTTCGAGCTTTTCACTGAACTTGAACACGTAGTCCGCCAACCATTTCTTGAGTTGCGGGCTCCCGACATCGAACGCAATGCCCAGGTCCTTCCCCTGAATGACGTTGATGCCCTTGCCCGAGCCCAGTTCATCGAGCTTCTCCTGGCCGAGGTCGGCAAGGATCATCGTCATGAGCCTCTTCGTCTCTTTCGCCAGGCGATTTCTAAAGGACGCCTGCGGATACATGACGTTATCAGTCTGGCCCTTGCGCCCCTGCGCCTTCTTAATCTTCTTGAGGTTGGCCAGGATGATAGCCTGCTCGTCGGCCCAGAGAGAGCGGAGCATCGACTTCCAGCGCCGCTCGTATGGCGCAAGTCGCTTGAACTCAGCATCGAAGTAGGCGGCATGGGCGATACGGACGGGCATCCTTTCACCGGATGGTGAAACGGCCAGCGTCAGCTTATGGCGAATCATCTCCTCAGCCTCGGCCCCGCAGATGGCGCGGATCATGGCATCGGCTATGGTGTCGATGTCGGAAGAGGCGAAGTGAGGGGTCATTCAGTATTTCCAATGTATGGGCATAAGTGTAGGATCATCGGGAACCTCAATTATGTCACGCTTGCCTTGAATCTCTGCCAAAGGGCGATCATGTAGTCGGCCATCTCTCGTTGTTCTTCGCTAGTCAGAAGGTCCGGATCATTGTAGTTAGTATTAAGCACTAGCCCTCCATCTCCGCCATACCCGGCATACCATTCATTGTCATTAAATTCCGGCGGGGTAATGCTAAGTGCTTCGCCGAAGATGGATACTGCATGCCCAGTAGAAAAAATAATTTTATTGCGCTCAATCCTCATTTCTCCCTCCTTCTTATTTTTTCCCCGTCACTCCGAGTTTTTCCTTTATCCGCTCGATAACCTTGCCGGCCAGCGCGTCGGCCTCCTCGTCAGGATTCGCGGGCAGCTCCTCCTCCGGCGGTATCGTCACGGGGGCAGGTTCGCGCCCTGTATCGCTTATCGGAACCATATTGAACGGCACGAAAAGAGTATCTGCCCCATCGACCGGCTCAAGCCCCATGTCGGCCCTCGCCTCGTTCCGCGTCATCACCCCCGCGTTCACGTACTGCGTCCGTTCGGCTAATTGGCTTACCTTATCCTCCGGCACCACGTCCTCAAACGCCGCAAACAGTGTCCCGCTCTCGTCGAACATGGGCAACAGCTTTTCGTTTATCTTCTCCTCGATCTTCCTGAGCCTGGGTTGGATGGCAGCTTTGGCGTGCTGGTATTGCGCCCCCTCGACGTTGGCCCGGATGGCGTCCTGCGCCCAGAGCGCAATCGGTGTCCCGAAGGCAGCACAAATCTCTTCCCGCGTGATGCGCCTGCCCTCGATAAAGCTAATCTCCTCGTTTGTCATGCTGTCCCGGACATACTTGAGGCCCGGCGGAAGGATGGCGGTCTCGCCGCCTTTCCCCGCCCCGGCGTATCGCTGTTTCCACTCTTCGCGGAGCCGATCCACCTCGACGCTGGATACCTCACTTGTCGATTCGAGCACCCCGCCCGTCCGCGCCTTCTTCTCGAATAGCGCCTCCTCGTACTCGTACATCTTAGAATTCGTATAGACGGCATCGCATATCCCGCGCACGACACCCATGCCGCGATACTGGCTGGCCGGGTTCGGGAACGAGAACGCGACGATATCCTCAATTGGAACGTCGAATCTGACAGCCCCGCGCTCATACCGGTACCCCGTGATGAAATCCTTGAACGTCTTGCCGGGGATGGGCGATATGTACTGGCTCGGTATAGGCCAGAGTTCGACCGGCTGGCTGAGCTTGCCCTTGATGATGTACCAATACGCCTCACCCATGAGGTCAAGGAACATGATCGTCAGCTCCATGAGGTCCGAGCGGTTCATGAACGGATTGACGTTCTCCATGAGGTCCAGGAAGGCGTGCTCCGTAACCTCCTCGACATCGGCGGCCTTGGTGCGCCATTGGGGCGCAAGCCTCGCCCTGGTGCGCCGATCGACCTTCGCCGTCTTGATCGACCGCCACGACTTCCCGCCCTCGGGTACGCGGGCATAGAGTTCAAGCGGCACGGCGGCGCAGGACTGCGCGTTAAGCGACGTGCAGATATAGACCCAGGACGTGAAGTTGTCGATGGCGTCCATCTTGCTGGTGGGCTTCTTGCCGCGCATGACGCCCTCGCCCCAGTACCGCGAGTCCATCCATGCGGACGGGTCGCCGACGGGCGCATTCCCGCCCTTTATGAACTGCCGGAGCCGCCCCAACCTCAGGGCCAGGCGCTCCAACCCATTCAAGCGTTCTATTTTATCCATCGGTTTATTGTCCTCAGCCAATGAAATGGAAGTGCCGCTCGATCCGGCCCGCGCAATGCGTGTGGATCGCGTAGCGGACGGCGCTCATAAGGTGGTCATTAAATTCGGCAGGCACGGCAAGCGAGTTCCCGGCCTTGTCGGTCTTGTATTTATATCGCCGTCGTTCATCGACTAGATTAGGCGAGTCGCCGATAATGTGAATCTTGAGGTTCTTGAGATAATCAATCCCGGCTCGCACGCTGTCCGGCCCCTTGGCACATGGCTTCACGTTCAGTCCGGCCCTGCAAATCTCTTCTATCGACTTGGGTTCCGCTGAGTCGGCGTAAACCTCATCTGTCCGATTGATGCCCTTGCTCTTCATGACGGAGGCAAGTTCCTGGTTCGTGAGATTCCGGGCATAAAGGAGTTCTTCCAGCCAGAACTCGTCGGCCTTGCGATAGACGCAGGCAAGCGCCGCAGGGTCGACCGAGAAGCCGAAATCCAGACCATAGAACATCTCGTCATAGAATGTCCCTTCCGGCCGACTGACAACATCCCAGTTGAAGATGACGCCCTTCGCCAGTGCCCATTGCCCGAATCGATAGATGGCCGAATAGGTCGGATCGTCCAGCATATCGAGCCGGGCACGATAAGCCTCCCGAATTTCGGCTATCGGGTTATCTTCAACCGTTGAGATATGGACAAGCGCATCGGAGTCCTTGTGGTCGAAGAACCGTTCCTTGAGCCAGGGGGCCGCTGCTTCATCCGGGTTGAACGAAAGTAAAATCTGTTGGTAGGATGGGCCGGGTTCACGGAGCCGGAGGTCGATCTGTGTAAAGTCGTCCTTCGTGAACTCGGTCGTCTCTTCCATCCAGATCCCAGTGACGCCCTTGATGGACTTAATCTTGTCGGGGTCATCCAGGCCGTCAAACAGCCATTCGTTCCGCCTCCCGTTGGGGGCATTGAAGGCGATGGTGCGTTCAGTCTTGTTAAACTCGTAAGGATTGCCCGTAGCATCGAGCAAGTTCTTGCTGACCTCAAGAACGGACTCACGGACACGGGAGCGGACCTTACGGAGAATCAGGAATCGATGCCCGCCCTCTTTCATGGAGCGGTAGTAAAGCTTCCGAGCGGCAAATTCGGATTTACCTGAACCTGCTCCACCGCATAAAACGAGATAACGGGCCTTCTCGTAGAAAAGTTGCTCAAATCTCGGAGAGACGTCTATATAGACCTTCTTCTTCATTTTTCATGGCCATCACCATCATTCACGTGGATGACCCGAATGATAAATTCCCGATCCTCGCCATCGGCATCGGACGCATTGCCGACATTCACGTCTGCGGGCAGCATCTTCGTGATCCACTGATAGAAGGCGGCCTTGTTGTGGTTTGAGGCGTTGACCCATTCGAGAAGCCCGTTCTCCCCGCCCGTGCGCTCGAAGACATTGAGAAAGGCAGCCTTTAGGGTCGTAAATTTATTGACAGACCCCTTGCGTCTACCCCTTGGGTTTGCGCTTATTCCAGGTTGGAACGGCTTCTTGGCCATCTGTTTTTTCTCTGTTGTTTATTGCCGTATCCGGCATGACGACGACCGTGACGTTGGCATCTCCACGATGAAGTCGATGAAGGACTTCTAAGACCTCATCAGTCGGAAGGAATCGGAGTTTGAGTTCGCCTTCGGTATCATTGGAAAGGAGCGATTTGACGCTGATGAGTTTTATCTGGGCGGGGAAGGCAATTTTGTCGGGCATGTTCTCATACTTTATTTGTGGGCGGCATTATCTCGGGAATTACCCTTCGCGTGGCCGCCCGTCGTGATTGAAGCAAGGGCCGTCATCGAGGCGGCCCTGCGCCCTTTCGCCGAAGCTACCGGGGGTGACATTTCTCGCGACAGTTTGTCGCTAGATGGACAAAAAGCCCATTACTTATGAATATGTGTCAACCTTCATACACCATATTATGAGCCATTAATGCGTCATTTATGGTGTAATGCCCGGCTCAGTGCGCATTGCCCAATTCCTAGGTAAATAAAATTTCTTTAATAAGGGCGGTCGCTATTAAAGCGAATCGCCCTTCGCCTTAACAACGCTTGCCGCAATAATGGCGACGATGATGGCCCTGACCACGGCAACGATGGTATAGACAATAACCGCCAGGACGATAAGGGGAAGCAGGGCGACACATATGACCCCAACGATTGCGGCCCCTATAATTTGGCCCACGTACTTCATTCCTTCTCCTCCTCGTTAAGGGCGGTGATCTTCTTCCGTAATTGCTCAAGCTCTTTTGCTGTTGCATCCTCAAAGTCCCACTTCTTGCGCAAGCGATGGTATGCCTTTTGCTTCTTGGTCAGGAAGCGGATTTCCTCAATGGCGTATTGGTTTGCGCCGGGCCCCGTCTCGTAGACCTCGATGCGGCCTCCGACGTAGGCCGACCAACTGGGATCCATAATGCACTCTTCAACGAACGATAGAAAATAGGTTGGCCCCTTCATCGGTTATGCCTCACGGCCCAGTACGTCCCGATCCCATTCCCCACGACAAAACCCACGATGCACGTCATGTCGTGTGTCGCCAGCGCCCGTTCGATCACCCCGAAGGTGAACAGGGGAATGATCACAGCATAGAGCGATGCCCGGAAGGCCCGTCGCTCCGATAAAGCCATGTAGTATAGGGCGATGAATACGTCCGCGACGACCCCCAGGGCGACGTAAATAAGCAGGGTCAGCAAGTGGCGGCTCATCGGCCCTCTCATGCGCAGTCACGTGCGCCTCTTGTACCATCGCCACACCACGACCAGGCAGAACCCGAGCGCGAGCAGTGCGCCGATGTTTAGGGGAGAGAGCTGTAACTTTAGGCCGAATTGGATGACTAGGTATTCGGGTATAAGATTCACTTTGCTATCCTCAATATCAACTCGACGATGGTTTTTATATTTATGCCCGTAAATGCAAGCACGGCAATCACGACCCCGACGGCGTAGATTTTCTTCATGCACGTATCGAATTTATGGTTCAATTCATTCATGCGAGTCTCAATACACGCTAGGTCATTGACCGCCATCATCCTGACCATTGTCGCCAGGATATTAAATTTCTCCGGCAATGCTTCGGTTTGATCGAGTTGTTCAATTAGGGGATCCCACTTGTTATCCTGTTGAATGGGGTTCATCTCATTTTCCTTGTATGGCATTGAAGATGATGTATCCTGCGGCGGCGATCACTGCGCCCGATTTGATATTGCCCATGACCCGCGTCCATCGGAGTTTGCTCTCGGACGCCTTCCAGCCCTGTTCTGCCAAATGCCGAATGCGACACTCTGCGTCGTATTTTGCTTTCCACGCCTCCGAAATCGTAACCTGCGCATTGAACTTCGCAGCCCATGCGGAGATTACCTTGTCCTTCTCCGCAATGATGAGCGTTGCGGTGTTATACTGCGCACGCCAATTCTCTACCATAGCGGTAAGGATCGGCACTCGGTCTGTATCGGTCTTGGCTTGGGCCAACCGGCCCCCGAGCGTGACAAGATCGGCGTCCCTGTGACCAATGGTGTTGGTCAGATGACCAATAGCCTTGTCCCTCTCAGCGATCTCTTTATTGGCTTGCCCAATGATTATATTCTGTTTGGCAATCAATGCATCTTTGAGCTTGGCGTCGGCTTCGGCAATATTCTTTGCCTCCCCAAGTTGACCATGAAGAACCGAGTTTTTATCATATAAATTACATGAGCGAAATACTAAAAAGATTACCCCACAAACCAAGAGAAATCCAATTATGTAGGGTAAGTTCTTTTTCATGCGGGCTCCTCTAGTGCCAGAGCGATCCAATATATCCGCCTGATCTTCATGGCTTCGTCTCGCCGTTTCCGTTCTCCTCACTAACACCACGAATGTTATTGAGCGTTTTCGCCGTTATGAACGCGCCAATAATCGCCGCCTGGAAACCGAACGTCTCCACGATAGGGAATGCCGGGAACGCCGCCTTGGTGACGCCCTCAATTAGTCCCAGCGCAAGGCCAATGAGGACTACCTTGAAGCGCGTCTGCTTCATTCCTTGTTTCCCTCCAGCAGGTCCCAGGCTTCCTTGACAATACGCGGCCCGTATATCTTGCCGATCAAGTCCTTCACGAGTTTCAGATCATCCACGTCCAGCACAATGGGTTCCTTGCAACCGTAGATCCTCGATGCCAGCGCTCCCCGTTTATACTTCTCCTTACCATCGAGTTTCCTGTCCTCGTCGGATACGGCATCAAGCGCGACGACCGCCGCGTCCCTGAGCGTGAACGTCTCGCCCTTGCCGTCCTTGATCTCGTCCCCGGCCAGGGACTTGAGTGCCGTCGAAAAATCAATCTTCATGCCTTCTCCTTTTACCCAATGCTTATTCCCATTTTCTTGGCCTGCACTCTCGTCCGGCGTAGTGCAGCCGCCCCGTTATTCAATCCCCGAATCAAAGCCGGATCGAAGGGTGAGGGAGCCGGGACAGTGCTATTTTTCCCCGTCCTTTTCCCAGAGGCCACCTGGGCGTTGCGCTCGGCTCCCATATTGGCCTTTTTGATTTTTTTATTCGGCTTGATCGTCCAGACTGCCGCGACCGCGCGCCCGTCAATGTCAACCAGCTTCAGGCGTAACCGCTCGCGATCAACCAGACCATATGATTGTATGCGCCCGGCCAACATCCACGGGCCGAAAATGGGACGCCTCTCCCATGGAATGAGCCCAACCGCGATGGGTTTCGTGGGGGTGAACATATAGCAACTATGGACGGCCCTGGACTCTCCGCATTCATATCGCGGCTTGCGGCCGGTCTCGTGGAATATGCTTCTATTTTCGCAACGAAAGCAGAGACCATGGCCCGGTTCTATGTTCATTCGTGGTCCTTGCCGACAATGAGTGCCCGATATCGGCAGTACGATGGCTTCTTGCTATTGTCCTCCAGCTCCTGTTGGTATGCCATGCAAACGTCTCCCTGTTCGTCATCCTGCCGAAATGGGCAAAATATGCATGTCGTGAGATCGATGCGCTTCTCGTCATCGTATCCATGCTTGGCATCATCGGCCCCCGCAAAGGCATCGTGCCTGGCCTGCTCAAGCGCCGGGGTGTAAGGGATCATTTGACCCTTGTTTCCGCGCTGACGGGATGGCCCATCATATACCTATAACCCTTCGCCACGTGGCCCTCTGTTCAACCAGAAATCAAAATCGCTATGTTCATCGAATAAATATGGATGACCGTTTTTGAGCA
>Ga0315285_10000770_pt1 | contig 33354 bp, 31 predicted proteins | sample YL17G09_36_MG_FD_203698 | JGI IMG/M metagenome (GOLD analysis project Ga0315285, IMG submission 203698) | Sediment microbial communities from Yellowstone Lake, YNP, Wyoming, USA - YL17G09_36 | ecosystem: Environmental > Aquatic > Freshwater > Lake > Sediment | place: USA: Wyoming | collected...
CTTTCGCCGCTCCTGGGAAAGTACCGGGGTGTGGACCTGGCGTTCACGCCCGGGGCGACCGGCGGCGTGACCGCTTTGCAGATCCTGAACCTGTGGGCGCAGTTCCCGTCGGCGCGAGTGGGGTACGCGACCACGACCGGATTGCACCTCCGCGCCGAGGCGGTCCGGTACGCGTTCGAGGACCGCCTCCGACTGCTGGCTGACCCCCAGCGTGTGAGTGCGCCGTGGAATGGGCTGACGTCGCTTGGGTACGCAGAGACCCAGGCCAAGGGGATCAGGCCCGCCGGGCCGCGGAGTAACACCCCGTCGCCCAACCCCTGGGCATATGAGCCGACGGCCGCGCGCGAGGCGAGCCGCACCCCGCCTGGGCGGGGCCGCGCCCGAGGCCCCGCCGGGGGGTCCAGCGACTGTACCACGCATATCGGTGCTATCGACCGGCAGCGCAACATGGTGTCGCTGACAAACACGGCCGTGGGGCTGTTCGGTTCGCGCATGGTCGTCCCGGGCACGGGCATCCTCCTCAACAACGGGATGATCTGGTTCGATCCCGAGCCGAGGCGCCCCAACTCGGTCGGGAGCGGCAGGCGTCCCCTGGTGAACATGGTGCCCGTCCTCGCGTTCCGCAAAGGCGAGCCATACTTCGCGCTGGGCGCGCCGGGCGGACGCAAGATCGTCTCCGTCATTCCCCAGGTTCTCTCCAACATGATCGACGTTGGCGACTCGGTTCAGGCGGCCATGGAGGCACCACGGCTTCACACCGAAGGGAGCGACCTCTGGGTGGACGATCGCGTCGGCCCTGCCAAGATCGCCGCCCTCAAGAAGATGGGGCACCCCGTGGTGCCGAAAACGATGTCCTTCAGTTCGTTCTTCTTCGCGCACCCCGTGGCGATCCGTATCACCAGGCAAGGACTGGAGGCCGGCCTGGATCCGTGGAGCGACGCCGGCGCGGCCGGAACTTGACAGTTCCGTGTCGGCGGGATATCCCCGCCCGGGACGGCTCATTCATGCGAGGGGAGCTGCTGTCAGTTGAGCGAAAAGCCAATAAAGCCGCAACGTCCCCAAACCGATTGTCGGGCACCCAGCCGGAAGGAGCAGACTAATGCCGGATTCCGAAGTGAAGGGGTGCAGCCAGTCGCACGTCATCTACCCCAGGACATCGAGGGAGGAGCTGAGGAAGGGGATCACCGTCATCACGCGGGGGGAAGGGGTCCGGATCTTCGACGAGGCTGGGAAGGCCTACCTTGACCTCGTCTCGGGATGGACGCGGCCGGTCCATATCGGATACGGCCGGAAGGAGATGGCCGAGGCGATTCACGATCAGGCCCTCCAGCTTCATTACTTCACGCCCATGCAGTACGGCAACCCGCGCGCGATCGAGCTGGCCGGGGTCCTCGCCGACCTCACGCCGGGAAGCATCAACCAGTTCCTGTTCGTGTGCGATGGGTCCGAGGCGGTGGAATCAGCGCTGAAGCTCGCCAGGCACTATCACCACTACCGGGGCGAGCGATGGCGGTTCAAGGTGATCTCCCGACGGGGGGCCTTCCACGGCGTCACCGGGGGCGCCCTGGGCGTCCTCGGCAGCGTGCTGCCCGTGCGCCACATGATGGAACCCCTTGCGCCGGGGACCATCTTCGCCGAGTCGCCCTACTGTTACCGGTGCCCGCTTCACCTTACGTACCCGGCCTGTGACATCGCCTGCGCCCGGGACGTGGAGCGGTTCATCCAGTTCGAGGACCCGGCCCAGGTCATGGCCTTCATCGGGGAGCCCATCCAGCAGGTCTTTGGAGCCTATCGTCCTCCCCGGGAGTACTGGACCATCATCCGCGAGATCTGCGACCGGTACGGCATTCTCCTCATCGTGGACGAGGTCATCTGCGGCTTTGGCCGGACCGGGAAGTGGTTCGGCATCGAACATTTCAACATCCAGCCGGACATCATGCTGATGGCCAAGGGGATCTCCAGCGGGTACGTCCCCATGGGCGCCGTGGGGGCAACGGATGCCGTGCTCGAGCCCGTGGACCTCTTCGCGAACCTTCAAACCTACATGAACCACCCGGTCGGCTGCGCCGCCGCCCTCAAGAACATCGAGATCCTGAAGCGGGAGAACCTGATCGAAAACGCCCGACTCATGGGAGCGTACTTCCTCGACAGGCTGCAGTCCCTCACGCACCATCCCATCGTCGGCGAGGTGCGAGGCACCGGCCTCTGGACGGCGATTGACCTCACCACGGACAAGGCCAGGCGCGCGCCTTTTCCCGCAGACCGACTGGCGAGCATCGTCGAGCGGGCCAAGCACAAGGGGCTCATCATCAAGTTCATGAACATGGCCCTGGAGTTCGCCCCCCCGCTCGTCATCACAAAGGCGGACATCGACGAGGCGGTTAGGATCCTCGACCGCTGCATCACGGAGGAAGAGAAGGCCATGGGCCTCTGAGCCTGGCTGGTCGGGATTTCCTCTCCCACCCTTCAACACCGCCAGTCCCAGGCGTATTGGGTACCAGCCAGTGCTTGTTTTGCCTTGACTTTGCTCCCCGGTGGGAGTTAGCTTGTCTCTGCATGGAGGGCTTCCCTGCGGCCCTCAAACACGGACTGCGGCAAAGCGGGCCCTCCTGGTGTTGCTTTCCGAGCAGGGGGTGGCATACATCGCTGCGAACGTCCCGAATTGTCTTGCGGGTATTTCGTCCAATTTGACGTCCCCCGTGGTATCTCACTGCGGGGGCTGGTGTTCCACCGCGTGAGGAAGGGAGGTGGTTGAGACCGAAGATCCGATGGACAAGAAGAAGGCCTGATGTGGTTTCGAAAGGAGGTTTTTGGATGGACGAGCAGAAGACCAAGCGGAAGTTGAGTCGGCGAGAGTTCATCAAGACGGGGGTCGCCGGCCTGGGCGTGGCCGCCCTTGGGTCCGTCCCTCGCCAGGTGTTCGGCGGCCAGGCTCCCGCAGTTATCAAGGGGACCAAGCTTGCGATTCTGCAGGCCACCTACTTCATCGCCCCCGCGCAGGACCTCTTCCGAAAACAGGTCGAGGAGTGGGGCAAGATGGCCGGCGTCACCATGGCCGTGGACTTTCTGAACTGGCCGGACCTCCAGCCCAAGATCGCCGCGGCCGTCCAGGCTGGTGGTATGGACATCTTGGATCTGTGGCCGACCTGGAATTTCTTGTACAGGAACAACCTGGTGGACCTCACCAAGGAGGCGGAGGAGGTAGGCAAGCGTGGTGGCGGCTTCGAGGATTACGTTGTGAAGTCCGGCAAGGTGGGCGGCCGATGGCTGGGCATCCCCCACGGCTACAGCAACGACTCCGTCAACTATCGGATCAGCATGTTCAAGGAGGCTGAGGTCGCCAACGCCGAGGACGGCAACAAGCTCGACATGACATGGGAGGAATACCACGCCGTCGCCAAGAAGTGCAAGGCCAAGGGGCATCCGTTCGGCCAGGCTTTCGGGCACAGCACCGGGGACCCACCGAGCTTCGCCTATCCCTACATGTGGGCCCATGGCGCCATGGAGATTTCCAAGGACGGGAAGTCGATCGCGTTCAACAAGCCCGAGTTCGTGGATGCCATGCGGAGATTCATCCAGGCGTGGAAGGACGGCTACGACGAGACCGGCACGTCCTGGGACGACAGCAACAACAACCGTGCGTTCCTGTCGGGGCAGATCGCGGCCACCTTCAACGGCTCGAGCATCTACTTCGCCGCCAAGAAGGACAAGCCGGAGATCGCCAACGACATGCACCACATGCTGACCCCGAAGGGCCCGGCTGGTCGGTTCTACTGGCTGGAGACGCGGACCATGGCCATCCTCAAGAACTCCAAGAATATCGCGGGGGCGAAGGAGTTCTTGAAGTGGTGGTTCCAGGACGAGCAGTACCTTGCGTGGTGGCGAATTCAGGAAGGCTACCATCTGCAGCACCTCAAGAAGCTGGCAGACGACCCGATGTGGAACAAAGACCCGAAGATGACGCCCTTCCGGCAACAGCCCAAATACAGCATAAACGCGGGCTACGCCGGGCCGCCGAACGAGAAGGCGGCGCTTGCCTGGTCGAAATACATCATTGTGGACACCTACGCCAAGGCGATCCAGACGGGCGACGCCAAGGCGGCGGTGGAGTGGGGCGCCGAGCAGCTCAAGCGGGCCTACGGCCTGTAGGTCTGGGAGCGCGACGGCTGCTGTTCCAGGCGGCGTGGCCCATGAGTGGTCACGCCGCCTTGCCGTCCGCGTCGGCGTGCGGTTCGGTGGACGAGGGCAGCCACGCCCTGCGTGGCTGCCCTCGCTTTGGAGGGTAGGTTGGGTCGGTCCAAGGGTGAGATGCGCGGCGGCGCCGTCACCACCGGGTCGCTGCTGGAGCGCGAGTCGAGCCTGGGCATCATCCTCATGCTGCCGGGCGCGCTCCTGCTCATGGTCTTCATGGCCTATCCCTTCTTCCTGGGTATCTGGCTGTCGCTCACCGACAGCACGATCGGCCGGATGGGCGATTTCATCGGGCTCAGGAACTTCAAGGACCTCCTGACCGACACCATTTTCCACCAGACCGCATGGAACACGTTCGTCTACGCCATGGTGACGGTGCCGTTCAAGGCGACCCTGGGCCTGGGGCTGGCGCTGATACTGAACAACCGCATGAAATTCAGCAACCCCGTCCGGGCGGCGGTGATGATGCCCTGGATCGTGCCCACGGCGCTTTCCACCCTCGGTTGGTTCATGATCTTCGACCCGGTGTTCAGCCCCATCTCGTGGCTGCTGAGGCATTTTGGGATCATCAGCAAGAACATCAATTTCCTGGGCCAGCCTACCCTGGCAATCTCCTCGGTGTGTCTCGCGAACATCTGGCGTGGCACCCCCTTCTTCGGCATCACCATCCTGGCCGGGCTCCAGGCGGTGCCCAACGAGCTGCACGAGGCAGCGGCAATTGACGGTGCGGGCATGTGGAACCGGTTCCAGCACGTGACCGTGCCGCACATCAAGGGGGTCGTCCTGATCGCCACCCTGCTATCCATCATCTGGACCTTCGCAGACTTCCAGTTGATCTACGTCTTGACCAAGGGCGGGCCCGCCAACACGACCCATATCTTCGGCACCTACGCCTTTAATATCGGTCTGTGGGCGACGGAGATCGGCATGGGGGCCGCCATCGCGCTCTACATGTTTCCCATCCTGATGGTGTTCGCTGTGATCCTCTTGGTGTACCTGCGGAGGGAGGAGTAGGATGGTCGGGAGTGAAAGGCTGAGCAACCGACTGCTGAACATCTACCTGCCGCTGGTGTTCTATCTGGTCTTCCTGCTCTTCCCCTTCTACTGGATGACCATCGTCTCGCTCAAGCCGACGAACGACTTGTTCGAGATGAAATATAACCCCTTCTGGATCCAGAGGTTCACCCTCGAGAACTATCTGTACCTCTTCCAGAATACCGCGTTCCCGGAATGGGTCAAGAACACACTGATCGTCTCGGTGGTCTCCACCGTCCTGTCACTAACGTGCAGCATCTTCGCCGGCTATGCCCTGGCCCGCTTGCGGTTTCCCGGCAGTAACTTCCTGGGCGTGGGGATCTTCCTGGCGTATCTCGTGCCGCCCACGCTCCTGTTCCTGCCGCTGGCGCAGGTCATCGCCAAGCTGGACCTGTACAACACGTACTGGGCGCTCATCCTCACCTACCCCACCCAGCTCGTGCCCTTTGCCTCCTGGCTTCTCATGGGCTACTTCCGCACGATCCCCAAGGAGATCGAAGAGAGCGCCATGGCGGATGGCTGCTCACGGATGCAGATCCTGGTGCGGATGGTCCTGCCCCTGTCCATCCCGGGCATCTTGTCGGCGGGGATCTTCTGCTTCACCCTCTGCTGGAACGAGTTCCTCTACGCCCTGATTTTCATGTCCTCCGGGTCCATGAAGACCATCCCCGTGGGGGTCGTGAGCGACCTGATCAAGGCCGATGTCCTGTTCTGGGGCTCGCTCATGGCCGCGGCGGTTCTGGGCTCGTTCCCCGTCGCCTTCCTCTATTCCTTCTTCGTGAAGCACTACGTCTCGGGCCTGACGGCGGGCGCGGTGAAAGGGTAGGCGAGAGCCCAGAGCCGAGTACCGAGAGCCGAGCCACGGGAAAGAGAGCCGAGACGCTTTCCCCCGAAACCTTGAACTTGCAACCTAGAACCATGTCTACCGCGGTCCGCCGCTCCGTCTGCCCGCACGACTGCCCCTCGACCTGCGCGCTGGAGGTCGAGGTGCTCGATAACGCCCGCATCGGTCGGGTGCACGGGGCCAAGGCGAACAGCTACACGGCCGGGGTGATCTGCGCCAAGGTCGGGCGGTACGCCGAGCGCATCCACCACCCGGATCGCCTCACCCGCCCCCTCCTGCGCGTCGGCCCGAAGGGCTCCGCGCAGTTCCGCGAGATCGGCTGGGACGAGGCCCTCGACCGGATTGTCGAACGCTTCCTTGATGCCGCGGCGCGGTTCGGGTCCGAGGCCGTCTGGCCTTACTACTACGCCGGCACCATGGGCCTGGTGATGCGCGACGGCATCAATCGCCTGCGCCACGTTATGCGGTACTCGGGCCAGAAGAAGACGATCTGCACCGCCTCGGCGGAGGCCGGCTGGATCGCCGGCACCGGGCGGTTCGTCGGCCCCGATCCGCGCGAGATGGCGAGGGCCGACCTGATCGTCGTCTGGGGCGGCAACCCGGTCGCGACTCAGGTCAGCGTAATGACCCACATCACCCGGGAACGGAAAGAGCGCGGGGCGAAGCTGGTCGTCGTGGACCCCTATAGGAGCGGCACGGCGGAGGTTGCGGACATGCACCTGTGCTTGCGCCCGGGGACCGACGCGGCGCTTGCTTGCGCGGTGATGCACTGCGCCTTTCGGGATGGCCATGCCGACCGGGCCTACCTTCAGGCCTACACCGATTTCCCGGCCGACCTGGAAGCCCATCTCGCCGCCCGGGGGCCGGAATGGGCGGCCGCCATCACGGGACTTTCGGTGGAGGAGATCGAGACCTTCGCCCGCCTCTACAACACGACCAAGCGGGCCTACATCCGGCTGGGCTACGGCTTCACCCGGTCGCGGAACGGCTCGGCCGCGATGCATGCGGTCACGTGCCTCCCCGCAGTTACGGGCGCGTGGGCGCACGAAGGCGGCGGCGCCTTCTGGAGCAACCGCGTCCTTTACCACTGGAACAAGACGATGATCGAAGGGCTCGACGCCCTCGATGAAAGCACGCGCGAGATCGACATGTGCCGCATCGGCGCCGCGCTCCTGGGGGATACCGACGCGCTCAAAGGCGGGCCGCCGATCGCCGCCATGCTCATCCAGAACTGTAACCCAGCCGTCGTGGCGCCCGATTCCAACCGGGTGCGCAAGGGCCTCTCGCGCGAGGACCTGTTCCTCGCCGTGCACGAGCAGTTCATGACCGACACGGCCCGGTACGCCGACGTGGTGCTCCCCGCCACGATGTTCATGGAGCACGATGACCTCTACCAGGCCGGCGGGCACAGCCACATCCAGATCGGCCCGAAGCTGATCGAGCCGCCGGGCGGATGCCGGTCGAACCACGAGGTCTTGCAGGGTCTCGCCCGCCGACTGGGGGCCAATCATCCCGGGTTCGAGATGACCGCGATGGAGCTGATCGACTGGACGCTCAAGGCGTCCGGCTGGCCGGATGCCAAGACGGTTATGGAGCGGCGCTGGGTTGACGCCGCCCTGCCATTCCGGGAGGCGCACTTCCTCGACGGATTCGGCACGCCCGATAAGAAGTTCCACTTTGCGCCCGACTGGTCGGAGGTAGGCGCGGACTGGAAGCGGATGCCCGGCCTTCCCGACCAACTGGAAGTTATCGAGGCGGCGAGCGAGGAGAAACCGTTTCGCCTGATGACGTCGCCCGCGCGCCAATTCCTCAACACGTCATTTACTGAGACGCCGGGCTCGCGGGCGCGCGAGGAGCGGCCGAAGGCTTTGGTCCATCCGGATGACGCTGAGCGGCTCGGCCTCGCCGACGGCGATCGGGTCGCGATCGGCAACGAGCGCGGGACCGTCACCGTCCACGTCCGCCGGTTCGATGGCCTCCAGCGGGGTACGGTCGTGGTCGAAGGGATCTGGCCGAACCGCGACTTCGAGGGGGGCATCGGCATCAACGCCCTCGTCGGCGATGACCCGATCCCACCCTTCGGCGGCGCCGCCTTCCACGATACCGCTGTGTGGTTGAGGGGAGTGAAGTAGACGCCGCAGGCTCCTCCTTGGAGGGGCGCTACTTCTCCGAGGTGAGGGGGCCGGCGTTCCTGTTGATCGGCTGGAGTAATGCCAGGCGAAGGCCAGATATGGCCTGCAGAATAATTCAACTCCGTCAACAACGTCCCCCATCCAAACGCATTCTCAGTCTCATAAAGGCCTTCGGAAGAGAGAGGGGTGAATCATGCTGGGTACTAATGCTGCCAGCGGAAGGGACTTCCTGGAGATCATCACGCGGGAGCTGCGCAAGCTGAAGGCGCAGGGAGAGAAGGCCATCGCGCAACATTTACGCAGCGCAGTTATCGCGGATGCTGAGAAAACGTACAGGAGACCCGTTGGTGGACACCAGGGAAGTGAGAAAGCTCTGGAACGGCGACAGGACCTCGGCAGCTCTCATCAGGGCGCCAGGTGGCAGGCGCAATCTTCTGACTTCGGCTCCGTGGAACTCCAAAGAGACTGGCTTCCTGAGCGAGTTCTCAATCCCCTCGAAGGTCGCCTGACTTTGGCCGAAGGAACCTGGGCGAATGGGATTTGACTCTCGTACCCAATAAAGGTACGATTGTACTCGATATGAGTACGATGATTCAGCAGGCTGGTCTCTCGTCAGCTCTGTTCGGGAAGACGCGCCAGGCGGTCCTGGGGCTGCTCTATTCCCGTCCCGATGAGGCCTTCTATGTGCGTGAGGTGACCCGGGCTGCCGGTGCCGGACAGGGATCGGTGCAGCGTGAACTCAAACGGCTGCTGGATGCAGGCCTCATCGTGCGGGTGAACCGCGGCCGGCAGGTGTACTACCAGGCGAATCGGGCGTGCCCCATCTTTGCCGAGCTGCACGGATTGGTGTTGAAGACGGCTGGGCTTGCCGACGTGCTACGCGCGGCACTTTCCCCAGTGGCAGGGAGGATCGCTGCAGCATTCGTTTACGGAAGCCAGGCGATTGGAACGGCCACGGGCGCAAGTGATATCGATCTTCTTGTAGTTGGGGACCCCGACGAGCTGGCCCTGCACAAAGCGATCACTCAGGCCGAGGTCAAGCTCGGGCGAAGCGTAAACTACACCCTGATGGATCAGCGGGAGTTCGCTCGGCGTCGAAAACAGCGAAAACAAAAGGAAGGGTTCCTGGCGCGGGTGCTTGGAGGCAAGAAGATCCCCATCCTGGGAGCCCTCAATGAAGTTTGACGAACTGGTAAGAGGGGGGCGCATCCGCAAGGAGAATGTCTCTTCGGCAGAGGTTAATCAAGCCTTGGAGAGGGCTGAACGTGACCTCAAGACGGCGCGAAAGATTATGGCGGCCGACTGGGACTGGGGGTTCGCTGTGGCCTACAATGCGATCCTGCAGGCCTCAAGGGCTTACATGTTCGCTCACGGATATCGCCCGGCGAGCGCTGAAGGGCACAAGAACACGTTTGCGTTCATGCGGGTTGCCATGGGGAAGGACTACGAAGATCTGATGCTGTACTTTGATCGCATCCGCAATAAGCGAAATCAGGCGATATACGGGGCAGCCGGCTTGATCACCGAGACCGAAGCCCGCAACCTGTTGGCGAAGGCGGCGGAGTTCGTGAAGCTGATCCGGAGCAAGCTCATCGGCTGAGCAAGATGTCCTCCGTTCCACTTCTCCGTCATCCTGAAGAGAAAAACCGGATACCTACGAGCGGGAAAGGAGGCTGGACTTTCCAGGCAGCCATTCCGGGTTCTCAGGCTCGGCATGGCAAGATTGAGGCGGGAGGAATACAGGCGAACTGACTGGCGTTTCCCAGTCTCGGGGAGGACGGCTGACGAATCCCGAAGCAGTGACTGGGCTGCGGCAGGTCGGATAACAAAAAGGAGGGTTGAGCCATGCCTGACATCCGGGCTGAGATCGGGAAGGATTTTCTGCAGATCATCACGGGGGAGCTGCGCAAGCTGAAGGCGCAGGGGGAGAAGGCCATTTCGCAGGTGAGCGACGACCGCCGTCTGCACCTGAGGCTGGATGAGGAGTCGAACAGCATTGACATTATCGTGCGGCACCTGGCGGGGAACATGGTCTCGCGTTGGACGGACTTCCTCACCACGGACGGGGAGAAGCCGACCCGGAACCGGAACGTGGAATTCGAACCGGCACCGAGCCTCACGCGCGCCGAGTTGATGGCGACCTGGGAGAGGGGCTGGGCCTGCCTCTTCAACACCCTGGGGACGCTCACCCCAGCGAACCTGCAGCAGACGGTCCGGATCGCGGGGCAGGAGCTCACCGCCATGGACACCATCCTGCGCCAGTTCTCCCATTACGCCGCGCATATCGGCCAGATCGTCTTCCTGGCCAAGCACCTGGAATGGCAGCACTGGCAGCCGCTCTCTGTTCATCGGAAGAAGCCGTAACCGGAAGAGCCGAGAGACGAGAACCAGAAGGCGGAAGGCGGAAGGCAGAAGGCAGGAGGCAGGAGGCAGAAGGCAGAAGGCAGGAGGCGAAGGGAGCGCCTTTCGCGAGAGCGGAGCGCGGAGCCGAGAGCTCTCACTGAGCAGGGGAGCAGAGGAGCCGGGGAGCAGGGGTGAAACGACGGCTGGGGGCAAGGGCAACGGGGCCCCGAGAGGTGAGGAGAGAGAGGAGCGGGGGAGCCGGGAGGCAGAAGGCGGAAGCGAACTACTGCAGGGGAGCAAAGGTGCAGCGGAGCAGGGGAGACGAGGAGCAGGGGTGAAACGACGGCTGGGGGCGAGGGTGAAGAGGATGCCCCCTGGAGAGTGCGGGATCGGGCGAACGTGAAGGAGAGAGGGCATGTATTGGCAAAAATGGTCTGAGAGGCTGAAGAAAGAACTGAAGCTAGGCACGGATCCCGTCGCTGTGACTTTCGCGGGCGCACCGGCACCGGGGACCATCTCTCCGCAGGGCAAGGTTTCCGTGTGCCAGGCCCTGAAGAGAGCCAGCGAAGGCGAAGCCGTCACCATCACCGCGGAGACCTGTGGCTGCCCCGGGGGCCTCGTGAGCCTCGGGCTCGGACAGATGCCTCCCCAGGGGAGAGAGAAGCTGGTGGACTTCCTCGTCAACAAGGAGAAGGTCTACTGCTCCCGGGTGGCCATTCATCGTGGCCAACAAACTGTCTTGCCACCGGTTGGCCTGGCGAGCCACATCCTCTTCGCGCCCCTATCGAGAGCGGAGGTCCTGCCGGACCTCGTGGTGTTCATTGGGAAACCCGGTTCGCTCCATCATCTCCTGGGCTTCGCGAGCTACTGGGAAGGCCGCTCCATGAAGCCCGAGCTGTCGGGTCCGGCCTGCAGGACCGGGGTCGCCTACCCGATCGTCACGGGGAAGATCGGGCTGTCACTCCTCGATTTTGGGGCGCGGAGATTGGCGGGCTTTGCCGAAGACCAGCTCCTCGTCGCCGTCCCATTTCACAGGATGATCGGCATCCTCCACGCCCTCGATCAGGGGGTTGGCGGAGAGCGGGAGGAGGAGCCCGAGAGCGTTGAGCGGCAAATCGATGCGCTTGGCAAGGTAGCACCTGTCTGAGGTGGTGATCCCAACTCGCAATCACACCTCTACAAAAGACGGCCATCCCGGGCCGGGCGAGAGCCTGGGCATCTTCACGGCCCGGATCATATCCTGATTTCCAATGAAAAAAGCTTTCTTCGTGATCTTCGTGATACTGAGGTTATCTCATGCTGCCGCTGAAACAAGAGATCATTTACGGGCCGGTTAACTCCCGGCGCCTGGGCCGGTCCCTGGGAATCAACCTGCTGCCCGCCTGCGGCAAGGCCTGCTCCTTCGACTGCGTTTATTGCCAGTACGGTCGCACCCGGGTCAAGACGCTCGACCCTGGACCGGATGGATTTCCGACGCTCGGCGAGGTGATCGCCGCGGTGGAAACGGCGCTGAAGTCGGGGCCGGATTTTGACTACTTCACCTTTTCCGGGAACGGCGAGCCCACTCTGCATCCCCAATGGCCGGAGATCGTCGAGGCCGTCCGGCAGCTCCGGGACCGGCACCGGCCCGCCGCCAGGTTGACCCTGCTCTCCAATTCCAGCACGGCCGCCCGCCCGGTGGTCCGGGCGATGCTGGCCCGGCTGGATCTACCCATCATGAAGCTGGACGCCGGTGATGAAGCCACCCTGGCGGCGATCAACCGCCCGGCCAACGGCATCAGCTTGGAAGCTATCGTCGAGGGGCTGGCGCAGGTCCCGGGCCTGATCATCCAGAGCCTCATGGTGGAGGGAGCGGTGACCAACAGCGCGGGCCCCGCCTTCGAGAACTGGCTGGGCGCTCTGGCCACGCTTGAACCTGTCCAGGTCCAGGTATACAGCACGGACCGGCCGGTGCCCGAGGCGGGAGTGGAGCGGGTGCCCCCGGAGAGATTGCAGCAGATCGCTGCTCGCGCGGTGTACCAAACCGGCCTCGATGTCCGCGCGTACTGGTCGTCAACCCGCTGAGAGGAGATGATCGATCACATTCTGAGGGAGCCCCATCCGGCCGAGGAGGTCGCGGTAACGGGGATTTCCGTGCGGGCAATCTGACAAATTGCCAGATTGCCGGGTGCCATTGTCTCGAAGGAGTCAGCCATGGGCATGATGCGAATCGACAACAATGTGTCCATCTATCCGATGCCGGTGGTGCTGGCAGGAGCGGTGGTGGGGGGCCGAGCGAACTTCCTGGCGGTGGGCTGGATTTCGCGCGTGAATTCCCGGCCGCCGATGCTCGCCATTGCGCTCAACAAGACGCACTACACGAACGGCGGCGTCCGCGAGCACAAGGAGTTCAGCGTCAACGTTCCGGGAGTGGACCTCCTGGAAAAGGTGGACTACTGCGGGCTCGTCTCCGGCAGGGAGGCGGACAAGTCGAAGCTTTTCGACGTCTTCTATGGGAAGCTGCGGAGCGCCCCGCTGATCCGCGAGTGCCCGCTATGCCTGGCCTGCACCCTCGTGGAAGTGGTGTCTCTCCCCTCCAATGACCTCTTCATCGGTGAGATCGTGGAGGCGTATGCCGAGGAGAGTGCTCTCACCGCCGGCAGCCCGGATGTTACGAAGATCCAGCCCTTCACCCTCACGATGCCGGACAACAATTATTGGAAGATCGGGGAGAAGGCCGGCAAAGCCTGGGAGGCTGGCCGGAAGCTCATGAGGTGAGGCCATCAATGCGGAGTGCGGAATGCGGAATGCGGAATGGCAAGGAAACGGGAAACGTGAAACGTGAGGCGTGAAACGGGAGACGGGAGGCGAATTGCTGCAGAGGAGCAGAGGTGCAGGGGGGCAGGGGGGCAGAAGGCAGAAGGCAGAAGGCAGAAGGCAGGAGGCAGAAGGCAGGAGGCAGAAGGCGGAAGGAGAAAGGCGAGCCGGTGCATGATCCGGTATGAGCACACCCAGCGGGGGACGGTCGTGGCGGTGTTCCTTCTCGTGGGGGCAGCCATCTGCCTCTTCCTCCAGGCGCTGATCCCGGCCCCGCGGTTCGTCCTGCTCGTGGCGGCCGGCATCCTCATGCTGTGCGCCTTTCTCTTCTCGTCCCTGACGATCCAGATCACCGATCGAGCCCTGCGCTGGCACTTCGGGCCCGGGCTCATCCACAAGCAAGTGTCGCTGTCGGAGATTCAGGAAGCGGAGCCCACCCGGATCAAGTTCATTTACGGGTGGGGGATCCACCTGACTCCGAGAGGATGGCTCTACAACGTCTCCGGCTTCCAGGCGGTGGCGGTGAGGCTCAGGAGCGAGAAGCGGTTCCTGCTCGGCAGCGACGAGCCGGAAAAACTCCGTGCCGCGATCCTCCGCGCCCTGCCATGAGCCCGTTCCAGTTCCCGCCGAACGCTATAGGAGTTCGGCGCGCTCGTCGTGGAAGTCAGCGGCAGCGAAGAAGCGCTCGTAGCTCTTCCGGTTGAACCAGGTGAGGTACTCCTCCTCCGGCCGGGTCTGCTCCTCCAGGGTCTTCCAGACGTCTTCCGGCATGTCCCAGTCTCCCGGTTCCAGGTTCGACATCATCTGCTCCCGGGTCCGCACGCCGACGACGACCGAGGTGACGAACCTTCGCCCGAGGGGCCAGGCGATGGCGAGCTTCGCCATGGGAATGCCCGTCTTCGCGGACGCCTCCTCGACGACCTGCGCGACCTTCAACCCCTTCGGATGCCAGAAGCGCGCCCCGTCGATCTGCACTCGCCTCTGCATGCGGCTCCCTTTCGGGGGCTCGGTCATGCCCTTGTACTTGCCGGTGAGCAGCCCCGCCCCGAGCGCGCCGTAGCAGAGGATGCCTAGCCCGTGGTCCACGGCGGCCGGGATGATCTCCCGCTCGGGCTCCCGATGGATCAGGCTGTAGATGTACTGCCCCGCGACGGGGGGCTCCAGGTGCAAGCGCGCTGCGACCCCGGCCGCCTTGGCGATCTGCCAGGCAAAGAGGTTACTCACGCCGATGTACCGTACCTTCCCCTGCCGAACGAGATCGTCGAAGGCCCGCAGGGTCTCCTCGAGCGGGGCGATGGGGTCAGGGCCGTGGAGGTAGTAGAGATCAATGTAATCGGTTCGTAGCCGGCGCAGGCTCGCCTCGCAAGAGGCGATGATGTGCTTCCGGGAGAGGCCGTAGTGGTTGGGCTGGGTTCCCATGGGGAAGTAGCACTTGGAGGCGAGGACGACCTGCTCCCGCGGGATCTGCGGCAGGAAGGTCCCGATGATCTCCTCGGCCCTCCCCCCCGCGTAAACGTCCGCCGCGTCAATGGAGTTGCCGCCGCCATCGAGGAACCGCTTCAGGATGGCGTGTGCCTCCTGCTCGTCGCATCCCCAATCCGGGGCGCCGAACGTCATGGTCCCAAGCGTGACGCGTGAGATCAGCAGGCCGGACGATCCGAGGAACCGGTATCTCATCACACTCCCTCCTGTAAGCAGAACGGGGACGCTCCCAAGCCACCCGAACATAGCCCGGCGCGTGAAGCGCCGTCAAGCCGAGTTCTCGTAGGCGTGCCGGAGGACATGCCGGAGTCATTGGACTCATTCGGGGGCTCCCTGTTCGTCATCCGGGACGTTGCATCCTGAGTGTCCTGGCGTGAGACGAAAGGGACGTAACAGACTTCTTGGGCTTTTCCGGCGGCTCCGCGGGGACCGATCCGCAGGGCGTGGGCGAGCAGGGCATTGGACCGCTCTCTCTCGCTGCGCCGTGAATGGATGGGTATGGCGAGGGCGACCGGCTGGAAACAGGCAAGGTGGCAAAACTCCCGCATAGGCCTTCCCTCTGAACAGCCCGCAAGGCAGTTCCGCATTCCCAGCTCCTCGTGTATCATGGGGCACCATTTCGGCCGGAGGGCGTGACGCGGGTATCGCGTTATCGGGATTCGCAGCAAGGACCAAGGATGGGTGCACCGGCCTGCGCGAATCGCGGCCCGGCGTGCCGTTCGTACGTGGGAGAGGTGCATGAGGCGAGTGTGCGTGTTCTGCGGGTCGAGCCCCGGGGCGCGGCCCGAGTACCGTGAGGCAGCCCGGGAGCTGGCGCACGCGCTGACGCGCCGCGGGATCGGCCTCGTCTATGGCGGATCCCGGGTTGGCGTCATGTACGAGATCGCCGCCACCGTGCTGGAGGCTGGAGGCGAGGTGATCGGCGTCATTCCGCAGGACCTGGTGGACAAAGAGGTCGCCTTCACCGCGCTCTCTGATCTCCGCGTCGTCGGCTCCATGCACGAGCGCAAGGCGCTAATGGCCGAGCTGTCCGATGGGTTCATCGCGTTGCCTGGCGGGCTGGGGACCATCGAGGAGTTGCTCGAGATGTTTGCCTGGGCCCAGCTCGGCCTGCATGCGAAGCCCTGTGGCCTGCTCAACGTCTGCCAGTACTTCGATGCTCTTGTGAGGTTCTTGGATCACGCCGTCAGTCAGCAGTTCATGACGCCCGAGCACCTCGAGATGCTCCTGATCGAGGAGGATCCCGAGGCCTTGCTGGCGAGATTCGAACGGTACCGGCCGCCGAGCGTAGACAAGGCCACCTGGACCTTGCGGCTGTCCAGCGGCGGGTCCTGACCGCGCGAGGCGTCGAGATGAAAGAAGCAGCTATTTCGGGTGGCCGTGGATACACACTGCCGCATCCGCCCACATGGAATTTCGGATTGGGGTAGATTCGGGCTGAGGAGCAGACCATGATCCCGACCGGCTGGGCCGAGCTTTGGCGTGAACTCGCCTCCCGCGACATCCAGGCCAGCGCCGACGGCGAGGCGCAGATGGTCGAGCGGTGGCGTCGGGTGGCGCGCCAGCTCGACGCCGGGGGGCGAGGCCTCCCGGATCTGCTCCTGGACTATATCCTGGGGCGGCTCACGCCGGAGATGACGGTGCTGGACATCGGGGCGGGCATCGGCCGCTGGACTCTGCCCATCGCCAGGGCGGTACGCCACGTCACCGCCGTGGAGCCGCTGACGGGCATGCGCCAGGTGCTGGTCGAGCGGGCATCGTCCCACGGTATCACCAACCTGGAAGTGGTGGACGTCCCCTGGCTGGAGGCCGAGGTGCCGCGTCACGACGTGGCCATCGCCGCCCACGCCACGTACTCGACCATTGACCTGCTCCTCTTCGTCCGCAAGATGGACGCCAGCGCCCGGCGCACCTGCTACCTGGCTCTGCGGGTGCCCGCCCACGACGGCGTCATCGGGGAGCTGTCCGAACGGATCCGAGGACAGTGGCACGACAGCCCCAACTTCATCGTGGGCTACAACCTGCTCCTCTCGGGGGGCTTCTACGCCAATGTGCTGATGGAGCCGAAGCCAGTGCGCCACTGGACCGACTCCACCCTGGATGAGGCCGTGGCGCGGGCCAAGCGCCACCTCCGCCTCGATGATGCCATCCACGATGTCGCTATCCGGGAGGTCCTCTCTCGTCGTCTGCAATTCGTGGATGGAGCCTATCGCTGGCCTGACTGCATGCGCTCCGCCCTGATCTGGTGGGACAAGGACTGATGCCAATGGATCAAAAGATGCGCTCGACGATCACGGGCGGGCCGGAAGGCCTGGAGATCGTCATCCCGGCCCGCCGTCATCTCTTGGTGCTTCTCTTTCTGGGAGTGTGGCTGGTCGGCTGGCTCATGGGCGAGATGACCGCGATCACGCAGTTGTTCTCTGGTCGCTCCTCCGGACCCGAAGGCTTTATTCTCATCTGGTTGGTATTCTGGACGTTAGGCGGGGGCTTCGTTGCCTACATTTGGCTCTGGATGCTGGTTGGCAAGGAACGCATCCTGATTGGCACCAGTACGCTCCACGTGAAGCGTGACGTGCTGGGGCTTGGGCGGACGCGGACCTACGAATTATACAAGATCCGAAATCTTCGTGTCGCGCCGCAGCCAACTGGGCCACGGGACGCGGGAGCGGCCTTCAGGCTCTCGGGCCTCGCCGGGGGGCTGATCGCATTCGAGTACGAGGGGAAGACCATCCGCTTCGGGGCCGCGATCGACGAGCCAGAGGGCCAAATGATCGTCGAGCGCATGAAGCAGCGATATGCTTTCCCCGAAACGTCCGCTATGCCGTAAGGTCAAGGACAACGGGTGGCGGACGACCATCTGCTGTTGGCTGCGTGCTGGAACCCTCACCTCTAAAGGTGGCGAATTCTCGGAAGGTATTGCTCCAAGAGTCTTTTGTTCCATGCATCTCCCCCGGGGGCGTTCGCGCTGACCCACACGGGGGGCTGAACACCTGCCTGGACTAGCTTCTGCACGATATCGCACACCATAAAGTTCACAACAAAGACGTTCACGATGGTCGAGATCGCCGCCACCTTGTAGGGAAAACCCTCGATGTCGACGACGGCATCTCCAGCGGGGACAAAGCTATTGATGGCGATCTCTGCCACTTCGTGGAGGTTCTCCTTGCTCGAATGCCTTGCGGGGTGATCTGCCGGAACACTCTTCGGAAACTCAAAGGAGGTGATCGCAATTACCCTTGTTCCTCGACTCCGACATTCATGAACCGTGTCAATCGTCAGCGCATTGATCCCGTACGAATTGATGAGCAGCAGCGTGTCATCCTTTCCAACCTGGTAATAGTCCAAGACTCCCTTGGCGTATCCATGCAGTCTCTCGATCTTGGTCGCCTTGGTGGCCCCATGGATCAGGGCCAACCCCGGATCCAGTATGACGCAGAATGCGGCAAGTCCTCCTGCCCGCCACAGCAGCTCCTCAGCCGCCCGGTTATCGTGGCCGCCCGTGCCAAAGACATAAATGATCCTTCCATTGCGAATCTCATTGGCGATGATCGAGCAGGCTTGTTCCATCTTCTCCTGCTGCGTCTGGATGATCCTCCCGAGAATCTCGTCAATCTTCCGAAGATACCGTAGGGCTAGGGAACTCATGGCAAGAATCCTCCAACTCCTGACATCCACAATGATGTTTTGCCTGACGCTCTTTCACCGCGGGGATTGCACCGCTTTCTACACATCTCTGAGCGCGTCCTCCATGATGTTCAATGCCTCGTCGATGTCCTGTATCGTGTGCTGCGACGAGAACCCGTGGTGCATCGGCGTCTTGTGCGCATAGTCGTGTAGGTACAGGCCGCGCTTCACACACCCCAGGAGGAACCGGATCTCCATCTCGCGGTTGGACCGGGAGGCTTCCCGGTAGTTGGTCACCAGCTCCGTCACGCCCAGGTACAGCCCAAACCGAGCGCCGATGCCCTGAACGATGCCGGGGACGCCTGTGACTCGCAACGCTTCAGTAATCCCCGTGTACAGGCGGTCGGCCAGCGTGTTGATGTGCTCATAAAAACCGGGTTTCGCGATCTCGGTCTGACAGGCAATCGCGCCCATCACGGCGGTGAGATGCCCTGTGTACGTACCGCTCATGACGGTGTGTCCGACGGGATTCAGCACCGACATCACTTCGGTCTTGCCGCACACGGCCGCAATCGGGACACCGCCTCCGAGCGCCTTCGCCAGGGTGCACAGGTCCGGCAGGACGCCGTAATACTCCTGCGCACCGCCCCGGCACATTCGAAAGCCGGAGAGCACCTCGTCGAAGATCAGGACAATGCGGCTCTGGGTGCAAATCTGTCGCACCTGTCGCAGGAACTCGGGATTGGCCGGGATGCAGCCTTGATTGTACGAGATGGGCTCTACGATCACCGCGGCCAGATCATCCTTGTGAGCGATGACCGCTTTTTCAAATGCGCCGATATCGTTGAAGGGGACCACGAGTATCAGGTCGGACAGGGCCTCGGGCATCCCGTCAGAATCGGGGAGGGGGGAAATCGTCCCGTCATCGCGGAGGTCACCCAACGCCGTCGAGCAGTTGTACCACAGATAGTCGTGCATGCCGTGGAAATGCCCTTCGAACTTCAAGATCTTGGGCTTTCCGGTGTAGCCTCGGGCGATCCGAATGGCACCCATGGTCGCCTCGGTGCCGCTGTTGGCAAAGCGAATCTTTTCGGCGCAGGGAACCGCATCGGACACCAAATCGGCCAACCGCGAGTGATATTCCGTTTCCCCGTTGCAGATGACGCCGACCTCGAGGGCCTGCCGGATGGCTGCATTGATGGCGGGATGATCGTGGCCGAGGAAATTGGCGCCACTGCCGGTAAAGAAGTCGATGTACTCTTTGCCATCCACGTCCCAGAAACGCGAGCCGCGACCGCGAGCCAGGTACAGGGGGCGTTTCAGCAACGGGTGATAGCGACCGCCAGCACCTGCCCCGCCAACTAGGTGTCTTTGCGCCGATTCGTACAACTGATCTGATTTCATGTTCCGCTCCTGGCGAGAGAAGAAGTGGAGATCATTTACGCGGGCACTCAAATGGAGAATATGCTCCTGGGAGCACGATGTGACCATGACTGGCGACAAGCTGCCCATCCCGGAACACCATCTCGACTTGCCGAAGCGCCCGAATGTCCGCCAGGGGATCATTGGCCAGCAGGACGAGATCGGCCCGTTTCCCCGCCTCGACCGTTCCGATCTCGCGATCCAAACCCAGGGCTCGGGCTGCCTCGCGCGTGGCGAGGGCGAGGGCGTCCATCGGCCGGAAATCCGCGCACCGCACCATGACCTCGATGGCGCGGGCCATTTCCTGGAAACCTGGCCAGCGGTCAGCCCCCGGCCAGGGGCCAAAGGCGGCGTCCGTACCGAGAAAGACCGTCACGCCCTGTGCCCGCATGTAATGCAGAAAAGGCCAGCGGATCTTGAGCATGTTGAGCCACCACTCATCCTCGGCCGACAGCTCTCCATGACCCTCGTCGGGGAAGAGGTACGGGCGGGGAATGATGGCATGGTCCACGCGCACGCCATTCCTCACCATCTGCTCGACTGCGGCCTTGTCCGTGACCGTGGTCTTGGGATCACTGCCGATCCACGAGCAGTGCTCGATCGTGTCCACCCCGGCCTCGGCAGCCAGTCGGATGCTGTCGGTGGCGATGGCATGCGCAGCGACCGGGAGGCCCAGGTGGTGGGCCTCTTCAGCGGCCACGCGCACTTCCTGCAGCGTGTACTGCGACCGCGTGATGTTGGTTCCCGGTGTGGTGGTGCCACCGCTGACGATGATCTTGATGAAGTCCACGTCTTTGCCGGCCAGGGACCGGACTGCCTTCTGGATCTCGTCAGCGGTATCCACGCCCCAATCCGAGTAGATGTGGCCGGCCGTCCTCGTGATGGGCCTGCCGCTGGCCAGGATCCGCGGACCGACAAACTGGCCGGCGTCAATCATGTCGCGCAGCGCCAGCACCGAAAAGTCGTCGGCGCCGCAGTCGCGCAGCGTCGTCACGCCAGCGGCCAACGCCATCTGGGCGTAATGCCCGGCACGAACCAGTTGGCGTTCCGGATCCCGCAGCTTCAGCCGGGTCGCGTAATCCGCCGACGAGTATGCGGTATAGAGGGTCTTGTCCCAGGAGAGGTGTACGTGGCCGTCAATGAGGCCCGGAAACAACGTCTTGCCGGTCGCCTGGATCGTGGGGACCCGATCGGGGACGGCCACCTCCTGCGCGGGGCCTGCGGTGGAGATTCTTCCGTCCGTGCCGATCAAGACCACGCTGGATGGCGTGGGCGTGGCGCTCACGCCGTCAATCAGTTGGGCTCCGACAATCGCAAGCTTGACGTCCATTGGCCGGGCTGGGGAGACGCAAACGACGTTGCGTCTCGGTCGGCTGTGCGCAACGTCCACCGATTCACTCGGGAGTGTGCCCTTTCGGTTGGGCTACTTCACATCCGGGTTGGGGATCATAACGTCCCGGATCAGCGCCACGAAGTCGTGGTAGGAGCCGATGAAGGCGCGCAAGGTCCGGACCGTCGCCCCGTAGCCGTCGAACTCGTCCACCGTCATCCCGTCCACATCGTAGGCCTTCCGGAAATCGGGGAACTTCTCGTACAGGGTGTCCACGATCTCCTTGTCCACCGGGTTCTGCATGCGCTCCTTGACCTCGATGTCGGACCCGTTGAAGAGGAGCTGCATCCAGTCGTCGAGGCGCCCGATCATGATGGTGCAGACCGGGGTCATGTCAGCGACGGGTTTCCCCTCTTTCTCGCGGCGGTTCAGCCCGCGCTCCACCGCCTCGGCCACGGTGATGGACTGGGGAACTGTGAAGGAGACGGTGGCGTTGATGTTCACCCCCTGGTACGTGGCCTCCTCGATGGCCTTGATGCCCGCCTTGGTCACGGGAAGCTTCACCTGCATGTTGGGCGCCAGGCCGTGAAAGTAGAGCGCCTGCTTGAGCAGGCGATCGGAGTCCCGGTACCATTGGGGATTGGTCTGAATGGACAGGCGACCCCGCAGACCCTTCCGGCGCTCGAAGACCGGCAGGAGCACCTTCGATCCCCGGAGCCCCACCTCCTCGTAGACCTTCCAGGCACCTCCACCTCGGACCAGGTCGGATTCTCGACGATGATCTGCCGGATCCGGTCCTTCCAGTCGGCCAGGTTGTTCTTCAGCACGGTCAGGACGATGGTCGGGTTCGAGGTCGCCCCCGTGGCTCCGTGCTCGATAGCGTAGGTGAGTTCCTTAACCGAGCACGAATCGTTCCAGAATTCCGTGGGGGTCGTAGAGACCGTTTGGTGAAGCGGGCTCTTATACCTTTCCATGATCTCTCCTTTGTGATTTGGCAACTGCGGGAGATGCCGCTACTTTCCCATCGCCAGGTTCGGGAGCCAGGTGACCAACGGGGGGAAGACGGTGATCAGGCCGAGCACCACGAGCAACGGGATGATGAAGGGCGCCGTGGCCCGAACGACCCGCTCGAAGGAGATTCTGCCCACCTGCACCATGACGAACAGGACCATCCCGAAGGGCGGGGTCAGGAGCCCGATCATGAGGTTCAGGACCATGATCAGCCCGAAGTGCACGGGGTCAATCCCCACCTTCGTGACGACCTCCATCAGGATGGGGCCCAGGATGAGGATGGCCACGATCGTCTCGAAGAAGCAGCCGACGATCAACAGGAAACCGTTGATGATGAGAAGCAGGGTGAGGGGGTCCCGGCTGATCCCCAGCAGGGCGCCCACGATGGCCGCGGGGGCCCCGGTCCGCATGAGCAGCCACCCATAGAAAGACGCCGCCGCGACGATGAAGCCAAGGGCCGCCGTGTCCTTGGCACTGTCAATAAACACTTGGAGGGTATCTTTCCAGGTGAGCTCCCGGTAAATCAAGGTGCCCAGGATGAGGGCCCAGGCCACAGCCACAGCGGCGGCCTCGGTCGGCGTGAACCAGCCCGTCCAGATCCCCCCGAGGAGGATCGTGGGGGTCATGAGGGGCAGGAGCGCCTGAGCAGTGCTTTTCAGCACGAGCCGAACTGTCGGCACGGGAGCTCGGGGATAGTTCTTTCGCCTCGCGTAGATCGCCACCATGACCATGAGGGCGCCGGCCATGAGCACGCCCGGCATGACGCCCCCGAGGAAGAGCCTCCCAACCGAGACCCCGGCCACCAGCCCGAAGATGACCATGGGGATGCTGGGGGGGAAGATGGGGCCGATGGTGGAGGAGGCGCCCGTGATGGCCACGCTGAACTCCCGGTCGTAGCCCGCTTCGTCCATGGCCTTGAGTTCCACCTGGCCCAGGCCCGCGGCATCGGCCACGGCGGCCCCGGACATCCCGGCGAAGACGAGGCTCGCCACGCAGTTCGCGTGCCCCAGGCCCCCGGGCAGGAAGCCGACCAGCGTGGTGGCAAAATTGAACAGGCGGGTGGTGATGCCGGCCGTGTTCATCAGCCGGGCCGACAGGATGAACAGCGGGACAGCGAGAAGCACGAAGTTGTTGATGCCGTACATCATCCGCTGGGCAATCATGGGGACGTTCATCCGGCTGCCCTGCTCGATGAAGAAGGCTACCAGGCCGGTGAGCCCCAGAGACATGGCGATGGGAACGCCCAGGAAGAAGAGGCCAATGAGGCCGAACGTAATGATGTACGTCATTGCCAACCCTCAGGACCCCGTGTGGCCTTTGCAAAAGAGCAGCGCGCCTGTCGAACGAGGTTCACCAGCAGATACCAGAGCATCAGCAGGCCGGAAAGGAAGATCATGAGATAGACATACCCGATCCGCAGCCAGTCGATCGTGGGCGCGAACGTATTCCAGTTCAGGCGGGTATTGGTCCAGGCACCCCAGGTCAGGACGCCGATGAACGGGATGGTCGCGAGGTGCGTGATGAGCCGCAGGAGGGCGGCGGCGCGCTTGCCCAGCCGATCCATCAGCACGGTCACCCGGATGAGGCCGTCGTCTTTGATCAGCAGGGCAGCCCCGAGGAACACCATCCAGACATAGGTGAACCGGGCGAGCTCCTCCGACCACACCGAGGAGATCTGGAGCACCGTCCGGGCGAAGACCTGGAAGAAGGTGATAACGAACATGACGAAGAGAATGAGCGCAAGAAAGTGTTCGAGGATCCGTTTCATCACGACCTCATGACTCCATGGCTAAGAGAGGACCCCCGCCCCGACCGAGTCCTCTGGCTGGACAGGGGTCCTCCGGGGTAAACTGTCGCGTCGTGATCTCCCAAGCTATTTGATCGCCAGCACCTTCTCGAGCATCCCGGGCGCCCAGAGGGTCTTGTTCAGTTCCTGGAGGGCCGGCTGCACGGCCTTCTGGAAGGCCGGCACATCCGGCTGGACCAGGGTCATGCCCTTGCCCTGCAGGTCCGTGAGCAGCTTCGTGTCGAAGGCCACCGCCTGCTTGTTCGCAAAGTCCGTGGCGTCCGTCCAGGCGTCCAGGATGAGCTTCTGCTGATCGGCATTCAGCCGGTCGAACCACTTCTTGGAGATCTGGTATTTGCACGCGGAATAGACATGGTTGGTGGCGATGAGGTACTTCTGGGCCTCGTAGAACTTGTAGGCCCAGATGGACTCCATCGGGTTCTCCTGCGCCTCGGCCACGCCGGTCTTCAAGGCCATGTAGACCTCGGGGAAGGCCACGACCACGGGCAGGGCCCCCAGGGTTTCCCAGATCTTGATCCAGACCTTGTTCTCGGGCAGGCGGATCTTCAGCCCCTTGAGCTCGGCCACGGTCTTGATCGGCTTGTTGGCGGTGAGATAGCGGGCGCCGCGATAGACCACGCCCGCCGTCATGACGCCCCGCTCATTGAGGGAGATGTCGTTGATCTCTTTGCCGACCGGGCCGTTCCAGAACTTCCAGAAGTGGTCCGCGTCCCGCATCACGTAGGGGACCTCGAACACCTGATACTTGGGGAAGAAGATCGACGTGTCTCCGGACCCCATGGCTCCCATCTCCAGGCCGCCGGAGCTCATGGCCTCGAAGACGTCTCGCTCTCCCCCCATGGCCCCGCCCACGTGGATCAGGACCTCCATCTCGCCCTTGCTCCGTTGCTCCACCAGTTCCTTGAACTTGACCTGACCGAAATGCACGGGGGCGTCGGGCCCGTAGGTGGAGCCGATGTTGATCTTGATCTTGGCGGCTGCGGCCGGCATCGCCAGTGCGAGGCTGGCGACCAACGCCACCAACGCGAACATCCAAGCCTTCCGTTTCATAGCCATTCTCCCTTATCTGCTTGAACACCGAACCCCGGGTGAGCTGTGAAGGTTTCTGTCAGGTCCCGCTTTGACTTCCACTGATTCTTTCCCCCGTGTCCCCTGTTTGAGGTTGCTCGCCTGATCGAGCTATCGTTTGAGGGCCACGTGCGAGGGTGCCTTGACCCGCGACGTTTTGTCGGCCCTGTGGAAAGCATCTCGCTAAGACATCTTCAAGGGTGGAGGTCGGGGTTCCAGGGGTAGCGGCGCGTCGAATCGTTTCTTTCTGGAGCGGGTGAAGAGGATGCTCTTGTAGGTGGCCCGGGGAATTCGTGGCGGCTTCCCCGGTCGGAACGGCAGCGATGGTCGTGGGTCGTGGTGGAGAGAGAGGATGGGCCTCCATCGATTCTTGCCACGATGCGCCGCTTCCCTCACGTCCACCTCACTCGGTGCCCTGGAGCGTCAAAAATTCCTCTGCATCAGGCCACGCCGGGACGGCGGTCCTCCATGCGAAACCGTCGCGTCGTGATCTCCCCGCCTACTTGATCGCCAGGACCTTCTCGAGCATGCCGGGCGCCCACAGGGTCCGGTTCAGTTCCTGGAGGGCGGGCTGTACCGCCTTCCGGAAGGCCTCCAGGTCCGGCTCGATCAACGTCATGCCCTTCCCTTGGAGATCCTGAATCATCTTCGTGTCGGCGGCCACGGCCAAGCTGTTGGCATAGTCCGTCGCGTCTTTCCACGCTGCCAGAATAAGCTGCTGATCCGCCGGCTTCAGCGTGTCGAACCACTTCTTGGACATCTCGTACTTGCAGGCCGAGAACACGTGCCGGGTCGCGATGAGATACTTCTGAGCCTCGTAGAACTTGTAGCTCCAGATGGACTCAGGGGGATTCTCCTGGGCCTCGGCCACCCCGGTCTTCAGAGCCATGTACACCTCCGGGAATGCGACGACCACGGGCAAGGCCCCCAGGCTCTCCCAGATCTTGACCCAGGCCCGGACTTCCGGCAGTCGCAACTTGAGGCCCTTCACCTGGTCGGGGGTCTTGATCGGACGGTTGGCGGTGAGATACCGCGCGCCGCGATAGACGATCCCGGCCACCATAACGCCCCGCTCCTTGAGGACCATGTCGTTGATCTCTTTCCCGACTGGGCCGTTCCAGAACTTCCAGAAGTGATCCGCATCGCGCATCACGTACGGGACCTCGAACACCATGTACTTCGGGAAGAAGATGGAGACGTCGCCCGAGCCCATGCCGCCCATTTCCAGGCCACCCGAGCTCATGCCCTCGAAGACGTCCCGCTCTCCCCCCATGGCACCACCGACGTGGATGAGGACCTCCATCTCCCCCTTGCTGCGCTGCTCCACCAGTTCCTTGAACTTTACCATCCCAAAGTGCACGGGCGCATCCGGCCCGTAGGTGGAGCCGATGTTGATCTTGACCCTGGCGGCTGCGGCAGGCATCGCGAGGGCGAGGCTCACAATTGACACCACCAGCACGACCATCCATGCCTTCGGTTTCATAGCCGTTCTCCCTTCTCTGCCTCAACGACGATCATCGGACGCGCCATCCAAATTCCTGTTGGGAGCCGCTCTGACTTCCACCCGGGGAACCTGGCGGCGTCGCGCGACGGACCTCGCCTGGACGATCCGGGCCGGGTGGAGGTCGGGGTTCCAGGGGTAGCGGCACGTCGAATCGTTTCTTTCTGGAGCGGGTGAAGAGGATGCTCTTGTGGGTGGACCGGGGAATTCGTGGCGGCTTCCCCGGTCGGAACGGCAGCGATGGTCGTGGGTCGTGGTGGAGAGAGAGGATGGGCCTCCATCGATTCTTGCCACGATGCGCCGCTTCCCTCACGTCCACCTCACTCGGTGCCCTGGAGCGTCACTGCCATCCCTCGGTCAACGAAACGCAGGGACGGGGTGCCGGCGGTAACAGGCTTTCAGGGAGGAACAGGGTGGCTGAAAGCTAACCAAGCCCTCCTCGATTGTCAAGGGAAGGTTCGGAAAAGATTGCGGGAGCGGTCCAAGGCTCCGTGTTCCCCGGGCTGGGGCAGATCTGGCCCGAGAGGGGGTTTGTTTGGTTCTTGTGTCACCCTAGGTCGCGGGGCGCACATCCGCTTGCAATATGCTGAAAAGAGAGCTAGGAAAGCATCCGGCAAGTATGGGCAGAAGACCTGCCCGTGGAGAGGTCGCGAGAGCCCCGGAGGCGGGCGATCTTGCTGCATTTTCTCACGGTCGGAAAGGAGGATCACCGATGGCGACCGCTGACAATCTGAAGGAGGCCTTTGCCGGGGAGAGCCAAGCCAACCGGAAGTACCTGGCCTTCGCCAAGAAGGCCGAAGCCGAAGGGTACCCTCAGATCGCCAGGCTCTTCCGCGCCGCTGCGGAGGCCGAGACGGTGCACGCCCATGCCCATTTTCGCGTCATGAAAGGGGTGGGGAGCACCATCGAGAATCTCCAGGCCGCCATCGCCGGGGAAGGATACGAGTATCAGAAGATGTACCCCGAATTCCTTAAGGCGGCTGAGGCCGAGAAGAACCAGCCCGCGGTCGTCACCTTCAAGAATGCTCTTGCCGTTGAGGCGACCCACCACAAGCTGTACTCGGATGCCTTGGCGACGCTGAAGGCCGGCAAGGATCTACCGGCGGCCCCGATCTACGTGTGTCCGGTGTGTGGCCACACCGTCATCGGCGGCGCGCCGGACAGGTGTCCTGTGTGCGGCGCACCGAAGGACAAGTTCTTCGAAGTGAAGTAGGAGGCCACGGCTGCGCACTCTCGTCCTCCTCTTCACTTGATTTTCCCGCGGGATTTGCCATTGGTAGGGAAGCAGGAGCCGCAAAGGGGGAATCAGTCTCATCGACGGGAGGTCGAACATGAACCTGTCGATGGGCAACAAGAACGTGGTGATCGGGCTCGTGGTGATGATGGTGTACCTGTCCATGACGTTCTGCATCGAGCGGACCGCGGCACTGCTCGGGTTTCACGACAAGGCGGCGGCCGTGGTCGTGGACACCAAGGGCTCGTTGAACCTGCTGGACCACCAGATCGTTGATATGAAGCGGGGTCCTGTGTACAGGACGGGCGGGATATACTTCACGAATTACTATCCCGCCTCGTATGTCCGGGTGCCGAATTCCCTTCGGGATGCCGGGTACAACATGCGGCTGTATGCCTGGATCTTTGCGCTGTTTGGGATCGTTGTCGGGGTCATCGTGGGATTGCAGACGAAGGCTAGCCAGGGGCTCCGCTCCGCCGCATCATGGTTGGCGGTCGTCGGGGTGGTGCTCTATCCCATCCGAGACGCGGTCTATTTCTGGGGACGCTGGTTAAACCCCAATTTTTCTCCCGGCGTGCCTGGACCGGTGCTTTACCCAATCATGTGGATAGGCGGCACGGCGATGTTCCTGTCGCTGCTCCTCGCGCTCGTCGTGTTCGTGCAGGGCGCACGCCAGACACCGGCTCCGAAGGGGGCGTGAGCGTCAGGAAGAATTCACCCGCATCGAGGGTCCAGGCCTCCAGCAGGCGGGAGGATCTCACCAGTGGATCGGATCGGGAAGGCGTTCATCGAGCAGACGAAGTATCACAACATGGGCAAGCCGGATCAAGGTCGAGGCTTGCCGCAGCCGCCGCTCACGCTGGAGTGGGACCGGACCAGGAAGCCGATCCCATTGGCTGCGCCAAAGGCCATCCGGTTAGGCGGCCTGAGCGTTCGGGAGGCCATCGACCAGCGGCGAACGCTACGCTCGTATTCCCAGGTGCCGCTCAGCCTCGAGGAGCTGTCATACCTCCTCTGGTGCACGCAGGGGGTCCACCAGGTCGTGCCGGGATTCAGGACGATTCGCAGCGTGCCCTCGGCGGGAGCGCGCCACGCCTTCGAGACGTATCTCTGCGTCAACAATGTCTCGGGGCTAACGCCCGGCCTGTACCGATTCCTTGCCCTGGAGCACTCGCTGATCGAAGAGAAGCTGGAACCCGATTTCGCTGATCGGCTGGCCCAGGCGTGCCTGGGGCAAGACAGCGTGAAGACCTGTGCGGTTACGTTCATCTGGACGGCGATCGTCTACCGGATGACGTATCGGTATGGAGAGCGAGGCTGCCGGTATCTCTATCTCGATGCGGGCCATGTCTGCCAGAACCTTTACCTGGCCGCAGAGGCGATCGGGTGCGGGGTGTGCGCGATCGGGGCGTTCTCGGACGACGATGTGAACCGGCTGCTCGGCCTGGATGGGGAGAACCGGTTCGCGATCTACCTGGGCACGGTCGGAAAGAAGTAAGGGTGTGCGGGCCTCGCGTCACCCAGCCATGCGGCCGGGTACGCGGCGTCGTCTTTCAGGCCGGACCTGAGTAGAAACCCCTGGGGTTACGCGTTTATTTTGGCAGGGAATCATCGGCAGTCCGAAGGGAAAGACGGCCTGAATCCGAAGGCGTTTTACCGTGGAGACTCTGGATCGCTGGATGAGATCCTTCCATCCCCTTGGTGGCAGCCTGTTCGCAAGCCGATTCTGAAAAAAGCCACTAGCTCCCGCCCTGTCCTCCTGCCCCGAAGGTCCTGATCCGCCCAAACGTCATCGCTGCTGGGCCGCCGGGAGGTTCCCCTTGACACGCGCCCTCGACGCGGGCCAAGCTTGGCTTCGACTGGCTGCAGGGGTCCCGAAACCAGGACAGCAGGATAGGCGAAAGGAAAGGGGGTCACGCCATGGCGGCTGGCGGCGGGGCCATTCGAGAGCCGGCGCGGGAGGTTCCGGTCTTTCGCAAGTGCGACGTTGTGGTGGTTGGCGGCGGCCCGGCCGGAACGGCGGCCGCGGCCTGCGCGGCCGGCTTGGGCGCCGACACGATCCTCCTCGAGCGCTACGGTCACCTCGGGGGAATGTCCACTGGCGGGTTCGTACTCTGGATCGATCGCATGACGGACTGGAGCGGTCGCCAGGTGATCGCCGGGTTTGCCGAAGAGCTGCTGTCCCGCATGCCGGCCGAGGCGATCCTGGGAGCGCCCCGCCAGGCATGGGGCTCGAAGGATCCGGCGTTGGTCGAGTACTGGGAGCAACGCCACGCCGCCTACCACGGCACGATCACCTGGTCACCCACCATCGACCCCGAGTGGCTGAAGATCGTGTCCAACGAGCTGCTCCTCGAGCGAAGGGTGAAGCTCCTATTGCACTGTTGGGCGGCAGCGCCGGTGCAAGAGGGCAACGAGATCCGCGGCGTCATCTTCGAGAGCAAGGCCGGCCGCCAGGCGATTCTGGCCAGGCTGGTGATCGACTGCACGGGCGATGGCGACGTCTTCGCCCTGGCCGGCGCGCCGTTCGAATCCGATACCGAGGCCGAGAACATTCACCATACCCTGAATGTGGCATTCCGCTGGGGCGGGGTGGATTACGATCGGTACCTCGAGTTCCGTCGCCTGCACCGGGCCGAATTTGAAGCCAGCATGGCGCGAGGGGCCGAGATGGGCCTGACGGACCGGCCCTTCCGTTCGCCGCGCAACGATGTGGTCTTCTTCATGGCGCCCAAGCTGGAGGGCTATAGCTGCCTCGACGTCGAGGACCTGACGGCGGTGGAGATCGAGTCGCGCCGGCTCATGCTGAAGATGCTGGAGTTCTACAAGAGGAACGTGCCGGGCTTCGAGGGGGGCTGGATCCTGGACACGGCGCCCCAGATGGGCGTGCGCCACAGCCGGCGACTGGCGGGCGTGAAGAAGGTGACGCGACCCGAATGGCTGACCGACAGGCGACAGGAGGACGAGATCGGCGTCTGCCCGGCCCACAACCCCCGCGACCCCAACGTCTCCATTCCGCTTGGCTGCCTGGTGCCGATCAGCCTGGAGAATCTGCTCGTCGCTGGGCGCAACCTCTCGTGCGACGCGGCCTCGCACACGTTCCTGCGCGAGGTCCCGGTGTGCTGGGTCATGGGGCAGGCGGCGGGCACCACGGCGGCGTTGGCTTTGAATGCTGGTGTGCGGGTTCGGGACGTTGACGTGGCCGCGGTCCAGCGCCACCTGCTCAAGCAGGGCGTCTATCTATCCAGCGCCTGACCTCTGGCGCGATCCCGGGAGAGATCCACAGGACTCGTCCGGCCTGAATCGGAAGGGAGGAGATGAGTCATGGCACGCACCAGCAAACGTGGACGGCTGCTTGTCACCCGACGCGAAGTCTTGAAGCTGGGCATCGCCGCCGGCGCCGGCGGCCTGCTGGCGCCCGCGACCGCATCCACCACGCGAACTGCCACTGCCGCGCCCGCAATAGCCAAGAAGGTTACTCTCACCTACTGGACCACCCTCGACCACAGGGACCTGAGCAACGCCCGCTCCAAGGCCGAGGTGGGTATGGTCGATCTCTTCCGCAAGAAGTGCGCCGCGGCTTGACCAGGGCATCAGCGGGCCGTATGATTTGAGCTGAAAACGATAGGCGGTGGGGGGGGCGGCTGGGCTCAATGACTGACGAGCCAAACCGCGAAGTTCGGATCCGGTCGATTCAGTCGCGCAGATCTGCGAAGGCAGGGGGCAGCTTGGCATTCGGGATAGCCGTGCGGAGACACAGCAATCTCCTGGTGATGCTTGGCGCTATCCTGGCCGTGCTGGCCTTGCCCCGGCCGGCGGCCGCGTGGGACGGGTGCCCGTTCGGTCCGGGCGCCTGGATCGGGCTGCCCTGGGGGCTGGCCCCGGTGGCTCCCTATCCCGCTGCGTTGCCCTACGGCTCCCGCTTCTATTATCCGCCTGGGGTCCCCCTCTCGTATTACGAGCCGAGTAGCGGGACGACATATTGCTTGTCGAAGCCCACGGGCTTCTATTACGTGTGCGGCTATTCCCTCACGGCCCGTGATATGGCCGAGCCGGCCTACCGGATGCCTCCAGCAGGCGCCCCTCCTCTTGGTGAGCAGGGGCTTCCCACTCCGTCGGGCGTGCTCATCTTCCGGCTGCCACAGGACGCCGAGGCCGCCGTGGATGGTGCGCCGGTGGGCCTCAGCGGGGGCCTCGGGGTTACCTCCGTGACGCCGGGGCACCACCGGGTCGTCGTGCGTGCGTCCGGGACGGAGACCGAGCACACGGTCACGGTGAGCCCTCACAGTATCTTCACCGTCACCCCTACCGTCATCGTCCCGACCGCGCCCTGATCCCGCTGGGTCCCCGCGTCGTCACTCATGAGGCGCGCAGTACGTCTGTGAACTCATTTGATGTGTAATGCGCCGTCCCCTTCCCCAAGGACCGCAGCGGCCCGAATGATCGATCCCACCCTGGCTGGCACGACTCATCCGGTCGAGGAAGCACGCCAGGCGAATTTTCCTCTTGCAGGTTCTGGCACGGGACGGCATGGTTAGTGAGGCGAAGGGGCGGAAGGGCTTCAAGACCTTCCGGCGGTTTTGAGAGTACGAAGACGCGCCGTCAGCCCTCTGGACGGGTGGCTTCTTGGGGTTGAATCACGGGGGGTCGGAACATGCGCCTGAAGACCATTCTCATCGCGGCAGCCGGCGTGATCCTGGTGATCATCGTGGCCGCGGTCGTAGTCTTGCAGTCCATCGATTTCAACAAGTACAAGAGCCTGGTCGCCGAGCGGGTGAAGGCCGCGACCGGCCGGGAGCTGAAGATCGGGGGCAACCTCGACCTCAAGGTCGGGTTCTCGCCGGCAGTCGTGGTCGAGGATGTTTCCTTTGCCAACGCGCCCTGGGGGTCCCGGCGGGAAATGGTGAAGGTTCGCCGCTTCGAGGTGGAGGTGGCCCTCTTTCCCCTGATCTTTCGCGATATCCGAATCAAGCGCCTCATCCTGGTCCAGCCGGACATCCTGCTTGAGACGGATGCCAAGGGGATCGGCAACTGGTCCTTGGGCGACGCGGCGGCGCCCCCCACTCCTCCCGCCGCGAAGCAGGCTGAAACCAAGCCGGAACTGGCAGGCCTTGCGGTGGAGAAGGTGCGAATCGAGAAGGGCATCCTTACATACCGAGACGGCAAGACGAAACGGGCGACGAGCCTCACCCTCGATCGGCTGGATATTCAGGCCAAGGATGTGACCAGTCCCCTGACGATCAATCTTGCGGCCGCCTACAACGGGAAGGCATTCACATTGGCCGGGATCGCGGGGCCGCTGAGTGAGCTCCAGGCGCCGTCGCGACCCTATCCGGTCAAGCTTTCTTTGAAGGCCGGTGGCGCCACCCTCGAGGTGGACGGGACGATCGCCAAGCCGGTGGAGGCCGCGGGCATTGACCTCAAGGTGACGGCAAAGGGACAGGAGCTGGCAGAGGTTGCCAGGCTCGCGGGCCAGAAGGTTCCTGCGCTCGGCCCGTTTGCCGTGGCGGCGCGTGTTACCGGTTCCTCGCAGG
>Ga0315285_10000776_pt1 | contig 33262 bp, 30 predicted proteins | sample YL17G09_36_MG_FD_203698 | JGI IMG/M metagenome (GOLD analysis project Ga0315285, IMG submission 203698) | Sediment microbial communities from Yellowstone Lake, YNP, Wyoming, USA - YL17G09_36 | ecosystem: Environmental > Aquatic > Freshwater > Lake > Sediment | place: USA: Wyoming | collected...
TGGGGGGAGGATACACGAGGCGCGGGGCCGTGTCAAGAAAAAAATGCACAGTGATTAAATATTCTACTCCCTCCGGCTAACCCCGCGCCATTTCAGGGGTGCCCCGGGAGATGTCCAGACATCTGAACTTTAATGCTCTTGCGCACTCTCTTTGTGTGAGCCATTCACCTATAAATATACCACCTTTATAAACAAGGAATGTCTTTGCACCTCTTTGAATTGAGTGTATTTTTCTATTAGCAGAATCTGACAAAAATCTTCTCATACCTTCAGCGGTCTTCTGGCATTCAGATTCCCTTGTATATCTTTCCCTCATAAAACTTGAATGTTCGATTGCTTGATTTGGATTTTCTTCGTGCGCTCTTTTATTCGCTAAAGATTGTAGCGTTCTATTATCCGGATCTTGGAAATAATTTTTTCTTATTTTTGCATTTTGAATACACCATTCTTCATCATATTTTAAACCAAACGTTCCTTCACCACCCAATGTCAAATTGTAACCATTATTATAACTATCATATAGTTTTATGTATTTTGTTTCTAATTTACATAATTCATCCCATGTTTTTGCACGATCTATGATTACCAATTTTATATTTTTCAGTTTATATTTTCTTATTGCTTCATGAAAAGGAATCTTAGAGCCCTTTTTAACAGCTCTCAAATGGGTTCTAATTCTTTCTTTAAGTGTAGTTATCGTAATGCCAATGTAGACTTTTCCACTGGATGATGTAGCTTTATAGACGATACCGTTAACTATATTATTTTTCATGATAAGCTGTTATACCCCTCACCTGAAATCACGGGCGTAGTGACAATAAGTCCCGTGATTTGATTTTGGGGATGCTTCATTTAGCTCAAATTGCGTCGACCTCTCGGAGTATATACTCGTCAATTAACCCAGATGATGAATCCTTCATGCGAAGAGAATACCTAACAAAGTAGTAAAATTCGTTTTCCTTCTTAATATCGTTGATTGAAAAGTAAGTTAACTTTAATGAAAACTCAAAACCTTGATTTTGGCGAATAATAGGGTGGATTTCATTGGGGACAGGTAAATCAATATGCATATTATCCTGCTGTGGGAAAATCACAGCGGGCTTTGCAAAATCGGAAGATGCCACATCAATACTTTTATCACCAATATAGATATTGAACTTAATGTCACCAAATCTGGCTGGCAGCTTTCCCACGTTTTGGAGTTTAAAACGTATTGTTGACATCTTCTCTAATTTCTGAAACTCACCCCAGGCAGCTAAAAAAACGCTTGGCCTATTATCAAGATGAAACTGTTTGAGCTGAAGGTTAATTTGGTTTTGGGCTGACATCGATAATTCTTTAGTGTAAAAGACATAAATCCCAGTAATTATTACAAGTGTGAAGGTTAGAGCGATAGTTATAGGGACTTCATACTCCTTGATGGATTTCCAAAATAAAATAAATACCACTAAGGCATTTAGACTTAGGATCGTAATGAAAATAATTGAAGTCTTCGAACTCATATTGCCCTCCCAATTCACAGGCCCAACTATTGAGTATATGGGTCCGCGTAAGAACGAAACGTCTGAATCTCTGTCAGGATAACACGCACGTTCATGAGCGGACGCATTCACGCTCAAGTGGCGGATTCCCGGGCCTGTCTCTCAGTTGGCGTCATTTTATCCTGGCATCTTATATGGGTCGGCATAAGACATACACGAGTCGGGGTCATCACAGGGTGTCCGCCGGACTGCGGACGCCCTTGCCTCCCCGATTCAGGACATGGGTGTAGATCATTGTGGTGCGCACGTCCTGATGTCCGAGCAGTTCCTGCACCGTGCGCATGTCATACCCGGCTTCCAGCACATGGGTGGCAAATGAGTGGCGGAACGTATGGCATGTGGCTCGCTTGACGATCCCGGCGCTGCGGACCGCATCCTTCACCGCTCGTTGCACCAGGGACTCGTCGATATGGTGACGCCCCTCCTCGCGGGTACTCGCGTTTCTCCAGCGGTTCTCTTGGGGAAAGACCCACTGCCAGCGCCACTCGGCGGGGGCACCGGGATATTTCCGGTCGAGGGCGTGAGGCATCTGGACACGACCCCAGCCGTCGGTCAGGTCTTGCTCATGGATGGTCTTGACGACCCGCAGATGTTCCTGGAGCGTGGCTTTGAGCGATTCAGGCAGCATGGTCACGCGATCTTTCGCGCCCTTGCCGTCTCGGACGATGATCTCATTCCGGGCGAAGTCGATATCCTGGACGCGTAGGCGGAGGCATTCCATCAGTCGCAGCCCCGCCCCATACATGAGGCTGGCCATGATCCTTTTGTCGCCGGCGAGGTGGCCGAGAACGGTCTTCACTTCCTCGCGGGTCAGAACGACAGGGAGCCATTTCGGTCTGCGCGCCCGGATGACCTCGCCGAGATCGCCAATCTCCCGACTGAGGACGTGGCGATAGAGAAAAAGCAGCGCGCTCAGGGCCTGGTTCTGGGTGGAGGCGCTCACCCGTTCCTTGATGGCGAGATGGGTCAGGAAGGCGTTGATCTCGGGCTCGGCCATGTCGGCGGGATGCCGGACGTGGTGGAAGAAGATGAAACGCTTCACCCAGTGGCAGTAGCTCTGCTCGGTCCGGCGGCTGTAGTGGCGCGACCGCAAGGCCTCGCGCAAGCGGTCGAGGAGTTTCGGTTGTTGCTTCGCTGGGCTTGGGGCGGCCGAGGGGAAGGGGGTGGCCGCCATGGCCCTGCTGGGGCTCCGCGCAGGACTCGCTTGTTTCGGGTTGCCCGGGAGCGGCACGGCCCGCAGGGCGGGAACATTCCGCGGCGGGCCGCATGAATCTGCTCGTGCGGACACAGCGTCATAGCTTGCCTGTACTGCGTCCCCGGGAGCGATCATGGGATTGCCCTCCTGCACGGATACCGGGGAACCGCCGAGGTGGCCAGAGCCTACCGCCACCCGACAGTCCTGTCAAGGCTGGCGACGACCGACGCAGTGGACCTGAACGCCTCCGTAGATCCCTGCTCCCCCGCCGGCGAAGCATTCATCCCACGACACACCGGGCAGGGAGGTAATGTTGCCCACGCGGACAGGCAAGACGGCAAGCTGAGATGACCTGGTTCGGCGTCGGAAAAGGCACAAAGTCGGAATGCGCGCCCATCTCTCGCACCGTTGCCTGGTAGGCGACCTGCGCCATGAAATGGCGGATGAAATCGAGGGCCTCGCGTTGGCGGGTGGGCGGCGCGGATCGCATGAGCATTGGATCCTCCTTGTATTCGTTCTGCAACTCATATACCATACGTGCGTTTGGTATGTCAAGCCAAAACGATGCACTGGCTCCCGCCGAAGGATCGGCAGGGGCGTGGTTGCCGGGGTTCCCGGGCGGCTGCCCTGTATGAGGACTCGCCCTCTATGCCCTGCCGGCGCGGGCGCTTGGCTATCACGCGCGTGGAATAGAAGGAATGAGAGGACGATCCGGAACTGGCTGGGTTGCCGGGGGCAGCCTCAGCCTTCGCCCTGTGGTGCCGGGGGCGTAGGAGGGGACGTAGTAGGAGGGGACGTAGCGCGGTTATCGCGGTTATTCGGCTTCGGTATTTCCCTCAGGAATCCTGGGTGTTTCCTTCTTCATTGCCCGCGGCAAGCGCAATGACCTTCGTGTCCCTGGCCTACAGCGCCTGGCGGTACAGTTCGACGATTTCGTCCGCCGTGGGGACGCGGGGATTGTTGCCTGGGCTGCCGCTGTCCAGGGCGTCCTTGGCCATCGTGGGTGCAAGCGTCATCAACTTGTTCGGATCGATGCCAAGCCCGGTCAGTCTCGGAATCTGCAGGTCGTTGCAGATGGCTCGGACCTCGGCGACGGCGCGCTGTGCCGCCTCCATGTCGCTCAGGCCGGTGGTATCCACGCCTAACGCCCGGGCGATCTCGGCGAATCTCCCTGGTGCCCCGGCGATGCTCCATTCCATGACGTACGGCAAGAGGACCGAGTTAGAGATCCCATGCGGCTTGTGGAAATAGGCCCCGATCGGCCGGGCCATCCCGTGCACCAAGGCGACCGAGGCGTTAGAAAAGGACATCCCGGCCTCCAGGGAGGCGACGTGCATCATGGCCCTGGCGGCCAGGTCCTCTCCGTTCCTGAACGCCGCCCGGATGGCCTGTCCGATCTTCCTGATTGCGGAAAGCGCCAAGAGGTCGGACAGGGTGTTCGACCGCAACGAGACGTACGACTCGATGGCGTGGGTGAGGGCATCGAGGCCGGTGGAGGCGGTCACGAGGGGCGAACAGGTCACCGTGAGCAGCGGGTCGTCAATCGCAACCTCCGAGATGAGGTGGGGATCCGCAATGAGCATTTTGACGTTGGTCACAGGATCGGTGATGATCGCGAACCGCGTCACCTCGCTGCCTGTGCCCGCGGTTGTGTTCACGACCACCAGGGGGAGCTTGGCCTTCTTGATCTTGTTGGCGCCCTTGTAGTCCACGATCGAGCCGCCGTTTGTGGCCAGGACGGCGACAGATTTGGCGGTGTCAATGACGCTCCCGCCCCCGATTGCCACGACGGTGTCCGCCTTCGCTTCCTCGAGGGCGGCCAGGCCCTTCTCCACCTCGGTGGTCGTCGGCTCTCCCGGGATATCGCTGAAGACGCCTCGGAGGAGCCTAGCACTTGACAGTTGGTCAATCACCTTTCCGGCCATTGGTGTTGCGCGCACATTGAGATCCGTGACAACCAGCACCTTTCCCCCGCCGATCCTGGAGGCTTCTGCCGCGACACGTTCGAGGCACCCGATCCCAACGTGGATCGTATCCGGCACCCTGAACTCGAACGGTCGTTCTCCGTAGTTTGCCATCGTGCATCTTCCTTCTCGTCGCCCGATGCCGCGAGTAGTGCCACTCGGAATCCAGATCAGAGACTAGCGGCCAGCGGCTGACGGCCGGCTCCCTCCCTCACACGGCTTCAATGGTGGATGGCGGCTTGGGGGTGATGTTGTAGGTCACGGAGACGACGCCATTGACCTCTCTGGTGATCCGCTTCGCAAGCTTTTCGAAGATGGGCCAAGCGAGGTGCGTGGGGGTGCCGGTGATGGCATCAATGCTCTCCCAGCACCGGACCTCGATCTGGTAGCCGAACTCCCGCCGCCCCTTGCGGATGCCGGTGACCCGATCCTCGTGGAGGATGGCGAGGTACTGGAACGCACCGGAGCGGGCGAGTTCCTGCTCTACGATTTTCGTCGCGGCGCGGACGACGGCGATTCGCTCCGAGGTCACCTCGCCGATGACCCGGGCGGCGAGGGCCGGGCCGGGGAAGGGCGGCCGGTCGTAGGTGGCCTTGGGCAGCCCCAGGGCCTTCCCCACCATGCGAACGGCGGTCTTGCGGAGCTGGATCACCGGCTCGAGCACGTGGTAGCCGTACGCCTTCTGGGTGTCAATGCCGAGCTGGGCGAGGACGTTGTGCTGCCGCTTGATCCCGGCGACGGTCTCTTCCACGTCGGTGTAGTTCGTCCCCTGGAGGAGGAACTTGGCCCCGCTCTTCTTCACCAGGGGCCCGAAGACGGTCTTGTAAAAGGTCTGCGTGATGGCCTCGCGCTTCTCTTCCGGATCCGTGATCCCCTTGAGGGCCCTGAAGAAGTGGGCCTTGGCGTCCGCCAACTCCACGCGGACACCCAGCCGCTTGAAGGTCGAGACAATGGCCTGGGGCTCGCCCGCCCGCATGATGCCGTTCTCGATGAAGTAGGCCTTCAGTCGTGGGCCTATTGCCCGGTGGCCCAGCATCGTTACAACCGAGGAGTCCACCCCACCGGAGAGGGCCACCACCGCGATGCCGTCCCCCACCGTGGCCTGGATGCTTTCCACCTGTGCCTGGATGAACGCCGTTGGGTCCAGATCCTGGACCTTGATCTCCTTGATTTCCATCGGTTCTCCTCCTCGGTCGTTGGCTCACGCAACTGGGTGGGGGCAGCACCAATCCGAAAAACTACGAACCGCCATGATCACCCAGCGCCAGCGCTGGGTACCCGGGTCGCTAAGTATGGGATATTCTCTTGTCTCTAACGTAGAACGCGACGCCGAGTTCGTGAGGACTTTGGGCTCTTGGTTACTCTGCCAAATGCTCCTCCGGGCTTGGCGTTCTTGGCGCCTTGGGAACCGGTTAGCTCTTTTGGCTACGGGCGGTCCCGCCTTCCTACTGCTCCGGGTTGAGGGTCCCGAGCGCTATTCCGGCAAGCTTCTCCATCTCCCGTGCCACCACGGTCTGGTCTAGCTTGCCGCTCCCGGCGGCGCGTGCGGCGTTGTAGAGCTGTAGCGCCGACGCCGCGATGAGGGCGGGGGCCTTGGCCTCCGTGGCGGTCTGCAGGAACAGGTTCAGGTCCTTGAACATCAGGTCTAGGGCGAAGCCGGGCTCGTAGTTGCCCGCCAGCGCCTTGATGCGCAGGTGGTTCTCTAGAATCCAGCTACCGCCAGAGCTGCTGCGCAGGATCGAGACCATGGTGCCCAGATCCAGGCCGAGCTTGCGGCCCAGCAGCAGCGCCTCCACCGCGGCCACGGTGTGTACCGCCACCAGCGCCTGGTTGACCAGCTTGGCAACCTCGCCGGCGCCGGCGCCGCCGCAGTGGACGATCTTCCTGCCGATCGCCTCCAGTACCGGCCGCACCGCCTCCAGGTCCGCCGCCTCCCCGCCGACCATGATGGTGAGGGTCCCGGCCTCGGCGCCGCCGGGGCCGCCGCTCACGGGGCAGTCCAGAGCCCGGATGCCTCTGGCCCGGGCCGCCTCGTACACCTTGCGGGAGGTGCCGGGGTCCACGGTGCTCGTGTCGCAGAGGTAGGCGCCGGGCTTGAGATGAGCCAGGAGGCCGTGCGGACCGTCGGTCACGGCCAGGAGGGCGGCAGGGTCGGGCAAGCTGGTGACCACCACGTCCGCCTGCCGGGCCAGGGCGGGCAGGTCCGGGGCGGGGGTGGCGCCCAGGGCGGCCACGGCCTGCACCGCGGCCGGGTTCAGGTCGTAGGCCCACACCGGGAAGCCGGCCTTGAGGAGGTTTCTGCACATGCGCTGACCCATGATGCCGACGCCGACAAAGCCAAGGTTGCGAGGCATGAGGTGGTCCTCCTGAGTGGGTGAGTCGCCGTCTTTAAGCTGTGGATTGGTCTGGATGGATGCGGCCCGGCCGACGCCCCGGGAAGCGCCGCTGACTATGGGGGCCTTTCCCAAGAGGTCCATGGCGACTCCCGTACTTGCCCTATCGGCCGAGGAGGGCGTTCGGCAGCCAGACGGAGAGGCTGGGGAAGAGAACGATGAGAGCGAGCGTCGCCAGCAGCGGGACGTACCAGGGGAGCATAGCAATGGAGAGCCGCTCCAGGGGGACGCCCGTCACCCGGTTTAGGATGTAGAGCACCGTGCCCACCGGCGGGGTGACCAGGCCGATCATGAGGTTGAAGACCATGATGACCCCGAAGTGGATGGGATCGACGCCGTACTGCTTGACCATGGGCATGAAGACGGGCACCAGGATGAACAGGGCGGGCGTCGGATCAATGAAGCAGCCGACGATCAGGAGGAAGATGTTCACGACGAGCAGGAACATCAGTTGAGTGCTGACGATGCTCCCCATCCAGTTGACCAGCGTGTCGGTGATCTGATAGCGGGCGATCACCCAGCTGTAAATGGAGCTGGCGGCCACGATGAACAGGATGATGGAGGTATCCATCATGGAGTCCTTGAGGACTTGGAGGAAGCTCCGGAGGTTGATGGTCTGGTAGAAGACGCCCATGACTATGACATAGACCACGGCGATGGCCGCGGCCTCGGTGGGCGTGAAAATCCCCGAGACGATGCCTCCGATGAGGATGACGGGCGCGAGGAGCGGCAGGATGCCCTTCTTGATCGCCGCGAACACCTCCCGCATCGAGGCGTGCCGCTTCGCCTTCCAGCCGTACCACGGGGCCATGGCCACCAGGAGCGCCATCATGGCCACTCCCATGATGACGCCGGGGAAGAAGCCGGCGATGAGGAGCTTGGCCACCGACTCGCCCGCCATGGCGCCGTAGATCACCATGGGGATGCTGGGCGGGATGATGGGGCCGATGGTGGCGGAGGCCGCCGTCACGGCGGTGCTGAACTCGAGGTCGTACCCCTCGTCCACCATTGCCTTGATCTCCATCTGGCCGAGGCCGCCGGCATCCGCCACCGCGCTGCCGGACATGCCGGCGAAGATCATGCTGGCCAGGACGTTCACGTGGCCCAGGCCGCCCTTGAAGTGGCCCACCAGGGTCTTGGCGAACTCGAAGATCCGGTCGGTGATCTTGGCCTCGTTGCAGAGGCGCCCGGCCAGGATGAAGAAGGGGATGGCGAGGAGGGTGAAGTTGGTCACGCCGTACATGATCCGCTGGGACAGCATGTCCCAGGGGATCGCGTCGAAGCCCCGCAGGACCCCGAGCGCCAGGACGCTCGTCACGCCCATGCTCAGGGCCACGGGGAACCCGAGGAGCATGAGGACCAGCAGCACTCCCATCATCAGGAAGAAGATGAGCATCGCCCTCGTCCTCTCCTCACCCCTGGATGCGGCCGAAGAGCGTCCGCCAGTCCCGGATCACGTCCTTCACCGTCAGATAGACCATGATGACCAGGCTGACGGGGATGGACAGGTAGAGGTAGCTCGTGCTGACGGGGAAGCTTCCGGCCTCCACCGGATAGACCGCCCGCATCATCAGGAGGCTTCCCCAGACGATGCCGGCGAGGAAGGCCAGTCCGGCCAGGCTGATTACGAAGTCCACGCAGGCCTTCGCCCTGGGCGGGAACCGCGCCAGCAGGAAGTCGGCGCGCAGATGCAGGCCCTCCTTCGTTGCGATGGCGCTGCCCAGGAAGATCTGCCAGGCGTAGAACCAGCGGGCGGCCTCCTCGGTCCAGGGGACCGAGACCTGCATGATGTAGCGGAAGAAGACCTGGGCAGTGACCAGGGTGAGCATCGCCACGAAGGCGGTGAGGACCGCGACCTCCAAGGCTTTCCAGACCAGACGGGTGAAGGCGCTCATGGGCGAACCGTGGCCTCGCTGCGTGTGGGGGGTTCGCGAGACGGGGGCGGCGGGGCGGGCCGCCCCCGTCCGCACAAGGAAACCCGGCGCCCACCCCGGGCGTGCGGGCGGCGCCGGGCTCGGATGTCGGCGACGTCTGCTACCAGCCGAGGATCTGCTTCAAGAGATCCTTGACCTCGGGCGCCCACTGCTGGGCCGCGATGCGCTCGACGGCCGGCCGGGCGGCCCCGAAGAACTTCGACTTGTCCACGGTGACGAACTGGACGCCGTGCTTCTTCTCCAGGATGGAGCGCAGCTCGGCGCTCTTCTCTTCTTGCTGGCCGCTCCCCCAGGCGGTAGCCATCTTCACCGCGTCCTCCACGATCTTCCGGTGCTCGGCGCTCAGGCCGGCCAGGAACTTGGTGTTCCCGAACCAGTGGAAGTAGGCCGAGAGGTGGTCGGTGAGCATGACGTACTTCTGGACCTCGTACAACTTGGCCTCGTAGATCTGGAGGATGGGGTTCTCCTGGCCGTTCACGACGCCGGTCTGCAGGGCGGTGAAGACCTCGGGCCAGGCCACCGGGGTCGGCAGCGCGCCCAGCTCCTTCCAGACGGCCACCCAGGTGGCGATCTCGGGGACCCGCAGCTTGAGGCCCTTCAGCTCGGCCGGGGTGGGGATGGCCTTGTTGGCGGTGAGCAGGCGAGCGCCCCGCCGGGAGAGGCCGAGCAGCCGCATGTTCCCGTTCTTGGTCATGTCCGCGTCGAGCTTCTGGCCGAGCTGGCCCTCGTAGGCCTTCTCGACGGAGCCGTAGTCGGGGAAGACGAAGGGGACGGAGGTCACGGCGTACTTCGGGGCATAGATGGCGATGCCCATGTCGCCGGACTGCACGATCTGGAACTCGTTGCGGCTGGCGCCCTCCAGGAGTTCCCGCTCGCCGCCCACCTCGGGGCCGAGGAGTCGCACGGTCATCGCACCCTGGGAGGTCTTCTCGATGTGGTCCTTCATCCGATTGGCGATGCCCCAGACGATCTCCTCCGTGCGGGCGTTGTGCATGGCGACGGTGACCGTGGTTCCCGCCTCTGCGGGGACGAGCAGGCCCGACCAGAGCAGTGTAGCAAGGCAAAGCAACGAAATGATCACAACCGGCATTCGTTTCATGGGTGGCCCTCCTTCCAGGTTGACGGGTGCCGCTATCCCTTTGAGTCGAGGCTCGATGATGCCTCTAGGGAGTCTGCGGAATGGTTACTTCGCGTGACTGGGCAACAAGAAAATCCTGCAACGACCAGGGCATACTATCAACCAGGCGAAGATTCAGGACGGGTGGTGCCAACTGCCATCGCGAGGGAGGGGAATCTGGTAACAAACGTTAATCAAAACGGAGATTCGTTGTCAACATGAAACCATGCTATGCCTGGTAAGGCATGCAGACTGAGGCGCTCGGCCAGAACGACGAGGAGGGATCCCGAGACGTGACTGCATGCTTCCTCACGCGTGGACCGGGCCTGCAGGAAGTTCGTTTGGCGCCTCAACCCTTACGAGGATTTGTCCCACAAGTCAGACAGGGGGGCCGAGGTAGTGGCGCCTCAGAACCGAATGGTCTATACTGTTAGTTGATCCTGCCTTCGAGACACTGGACTCGTTCTCCACGCGGAGGAGTGCAATGGCAAAAGCAGCCAAGAGCTTCAAGCAGGAGCAGATCGACCAGATCGTGGCCGCCAGCCAGCCCGAGCGGCTGTTGGGACCGGGGAAGCATCCCATTCCCAGCGATCATGCCGCGCACGTGGTGCAGCTTGCCGGCTGGGGCCAGACGACCCTGGCCGCCGACCACCTCCTCTTCCCCGAGCTGAACGGGTTCCTGCCGGGAGTGGTGGCGGGGATAATCCGGCAGCTCAACATCCAGTTCGTCGGGGCGCGCCTCCTGGCAGAGGACTCCGAGGCCGAGGTCGCCTGCAAGATCCGCCAGCGTCAGTACAGTTATGAGACGCTCCTGGAGACGACGCTCAATTTCATGGGCCTGGAGAGCCGGTGGCTGAATGGCGTAGAGCGGCTCCAAGCCGTCGGCAGCATCCGGGGCGCCCTGGCCGAGTGGGAAGCCCGCGAGGCGGCCGAGGGCGCGGGCTCGGTAGCGGCGGCCGTCGTGCGCCGGTTCCTCGATCGGATGAAGCTGGTCATGAAAGGGGCCAGCATGGTGGCCAAGACGTCCGTCCGGATCGAGCAGGCCCTGGACTTCAAGAAGCCCGTCCTGCTCGCTTTCCTGGACAAGGCCCAGGCCGAGATCGAGGGGAACATCTACAGCCGCATGATCCGCGAGGGCCGCTGCCGATTCGGCAACGACTATGCCCTGGGGCTCCGCTGGCTGCGCCATCTGGGCTTCGAGCAGGTGTCCACCAACCCGGTCCTGGCGGCGCTGGCCTACCAGGACGATCCTGGGCTGCCCCGGATCTTCCAGGCCGAGGTGAAATCGCATCCGAAGTTCGCCGTCTGGAAGGCCAAGCCCGAGCAGTACGGCGACGAGATCGCCCTGTATGCCACGCTGCTCGCCCTGTGGGATAACCTGCACGTGTACCGGCCCATCTTCTTCAACCTGGCGAAGGAGTCGGGCGGCGGAGTGGTCTCGTTCCAGTTGAACCCCAACATCGCCCACCTGGTGCAGGAGAGCGTCCGAGATGTCTTCGCCGCCTTCGCCGCGGCGACCGAGGACCTCAGCATCTACGACGACTATCTGCTGGCCGGCTACGCGGCCACGCGGGAGCGGGCGCGACCCAACATAGTGATCAAGGTTGCAGCCAGTTCACCGGCGGCCCGGGAAATCGCCCGGACGATCAACACGTTTGGGTTCGGCTCGAACATCACCGTGATTTACACCGCGGGCCAGGAAGTCACCATGATCCTGGAAGAGTTGGCCGGGATGGCCGGCGCCATCAAGAAGGGCATCGCTCCGACCCAGCTCTACATGACGAACATGGGCGGGCGGTTCGAGAGCCACCTCCGGGAGGTGAAGCTGGAGGAACTGTTCGGGGAGCTCAAGAAGAAGCTCGGCGAGGCGGAGGCGTTGAAACGGGTGGAGCAGCTTGCCGCTGCCAACGGGACCAAGCCCAAGGCAGATGCAGCAAAGGGATACGAGGCCAAGGTGGTGGCTGCCACCAGGGTCGGCGGCCAGCGGACCATTGATGCCAGCGTGATCGCGGCCCTCGAGGGCTTGGCCTCGGCGGAAGAGCTGAAGACATGGGAGGATGTGATCGGCAAGTCGGGCACGCTGGTGGCCCGCCGCGTCTGGGGCATCTTCTTCTCGGAGGCGAACCGGGAGAAGTGGGTGGACTACCTTTGCCGGAAGCACCAGCTCAGCCGCGAGCAGGCCAAGCTCATCTTCAGCCGCGTCTGCTACCTGCCGGCCGCCAAGCGTAAGCCGCAGGACACGTACTGGACGCTCACCGGGAACAACATGGTCCACACCGAGCTCCCGAACCACCAGGAGAACGTGCGGAAGATGGCTGAGGAGCCGGGGTTCAACCTTGCGGACTACGTTGAGTCCATCACGGGCCAGTTCCCGCAAGAGGTCATGGACAAGCTGAACACGTTCCCGGATTTCCGCAAGGGGTACGAGTTGAATGCCGAACTCAACCGGACCCTGCGCGAGGCCGGCATTGCCGGCGATTTCGGGAGCGGTGGCCACAAGCCGGAGAAGTGGTGTGACTTCGGCTCGGTCGTCAAGACGCTGGCCGATTTCAAGGCGGCCTACGATAAGTTCCGGGACGACATTCTGGCGCTCTTCAATGAGGTGGCGAAGCCGGCGCGCGCCGCAAAGCCTGCGGCGAAGAGGCCGTCGGCCAAGGTGGCCAAGGCCTCCAGCAGGAAGCGGAGCGCTCGCCGGTAGGCTGGCGCAAGGCAGGCCAAGCAAACCGAAGCCCCCCCGGATTCCCCGAGGGGGCTTCATGTTTTGTCTTGCGCCTGCCCTAGAAAGGGCTTGCTCGATACTGGTATTGGTGATAAACACTCGAAACCAATGGGCAGCCACGGGAGCAACCTGGGCGCACACTCGGTATGCGGGCGGAGCGAACCATGATTAAGGAAATCCGGGTTCAGAACTTCAAGTCCCTGAAGGATGTTACGCTTAGGCTGGGCCTGAGGAATGTTCTGGTCGGCCCCAACATGGCTGGAAAGAGCAACCTGATAGAGGTCTTCCGGTTCCTTACACGGATGGTAATGCCAGGACCGGATCTCTACGGTCTTGTCAAGGCCGTTGCTGCCAGCGGAGGATTCTCGGAGCTTGTGTGGAAAGGGGGGGATTCGAGCCTCATAGCTATCTCCATCAGCGGCGAACTTCTGCTTCCCCCCGAGCCAGGAAGCCGCGCCGAATGGCAGTACGGGATTTCGGTTCTCGGAGATAACCGCGGAGGCCTGACAGTACAGGAGGAGTCTCTATGGCTCTTGACTACAGGTGGGAGGTTCGCTCTCGTCGACAAGGCCGAGGGCGAGAGAGTGCTGAAGAATCCGGATGGGAGGGTGGTCTCTCGCATTGTGGATAGAGACAGGTCCGCGCTCGAATTCGAAATCCCTGACTGGCAGGGAAACATTCTGCGGAAATACGTAGGTTCCTGGCGGTTCTATCGTTTGATCCCCCAACTTATGAAGCAGCCGAACTCGACTGTCGCAACCAGCTTCCTCAACGAACACGGGGACAATCTCTCCTCTTGGCTCATGATGCTGCAGACTCGTTTTCCCGAAAGTTTCGCCAAGATCAAGTCGGTGACGCGAGATGCCTTTCCAGAGGTTGAGGATCTGTTCACTTGGCCGACCCAGCAGGCTACCGTGTTCGTGGCTTCCAGAGAGAAGCACCTGAAGGGACCCATCTCGGTCTGGCAGATGTCTGACGGCCAGCTCGCCTTTATTGCCCTCCTTTCCCTTGTGTACTGTCCGTTGGAACTCGGAGCCGGGCTCTACTGCATAGAAGAACCCGAGAATCATCTCCACCCGAGGCTCCTTGAAACCCTCGTGGAGCTCCTCAAGCAGGTTCAGGACGACCTTGGACCTGAGCGGTCCGCCCAGGTCATGGTCTCAACTCATTCCCCCTACCTCGTGGACAAGGTGGGCCTCGACGAGCTCGTCGTTGCGGAGAGACGGGAGGGGACAACCCAATTTACGCGCCCAAGTGGCAAGGGGCACCTTCGGGAGCTTCTGGCGAGAGAAGAGGCCGGTCTGGGGGACCTCTACTACTCGGGGGCCCTCAGCGGTGCCTAGCTTGACCTACGGCCTGATTGTCGAGGGCCCGTATGATGCTGCGGTCTACGAAGAGTTGCTTCGCAAAGCTGTTCCGGCAATCGCTCAGCTGGTATCGCGCCCGGTTGGCGGAAAGACGCAACTCCTTAACAAGCTTCTGGGCTTCTTGCGGGACCTTGAGCATGTTGTAAACGGCGCGCCTGTCGATAAAGTGCTTGTAGTCCGGGATGCCAACGGAAAGGATCCTGCTCAACTGGAAAAGACCCTGACCGATAGGATTCAAGGAAAGGTGTTCACCTTTCCGCATGCCATCCAGTTTCATGCGGTGCGGCGAAGCGTCGAAGCGTGGCTGCTGGCCGATACCGCGGCAATAAACGAGGTGGCCGCCGCAAGAGGCGGACGGCCCATTTCGGACGTGCACGAAGAGCTTGAGGAAGTCGAGGATTCCAAAGGAAGATTCGTTCGCCTTCTCTCGCGCGCAGGCCTCCCGTTCGATCCGGCAGTGTGTCGGGAAATCGCGGCGCGAACGAGACTGGAAGTCCTCAGGTATCGGTGCCCGTCGTTTCGCTCTTTCGAGCAAAAAGTGGTGGACTGTTAGCCCTGATCCGAGAAAAACCTTGAACCGCCATGACGCCAAGGTCGCCAAAGATGCGATGTTTCGATCTCCCGATCCAAGAACGCGAAAACGCGTTCGTGGGGCCTTCAGAAGCTTGGTTTGTTTCACCCAAGGAGCTTATCCGGTCTTGGCGTTCTTGGCGCCTTGGCGGTTGATAATTTCGGATTGGGGTTAGCTCCTGGATATCTCATCCGCTTCTCAAAGTCACGCCTGGTCAGGTGGATTGAGGCTTCGCGGGATATCAAACAGGAGGCTTGCGGTGATAGAAAAGGTTGCCGGAAGGGGGTGAGAAGGATGGCACCGTGCATGTCGAAGAAGAGCGGGAAGGCTAGCAAGACCTGCGGGACCGGCAAGGCGAAGGCGGCGAAGAAGAAGTAGCTCCGGCACGGGAAATGAGTCATGACGCAGCGGCCGGTGGGGCGTTGTGCCTTGCCGGCCGCCGCGTTTTCGGGAAAAAGCAGCATGTTCGATCCATCAACCCTCGCCAGAATCGGGGCATAAGGACTTCACGAGAAGCGTTGCCGAAGGGCGGTGAAGGACCGATGAAGGGAAGATCCCCATTCAGCAAGTTTGTGAATCGGGCGTGCGAACTCGGAGCTGTCAATGCCAAGGTGATCCGTGCCGACAGCATCGTCACCGCACCCTGGGTACGAATGAAATGCCAGTTCGGCTGTGGAGGGTTTAATAGCAGTTTCTGTTGTCCGCCGCACAGCCCAAAGCCGGAGGAGACGCGGGAGGTGATCGCGTGTTACAGGCGAGCCCTCCTTATCCGTTGCAAGAGTGATGTGCGACCGACCAAGATTGTTGTTAAACTCGAGCGCGAGATATTCCTGGCTGGCTTCTACAAGGCGTTTGGCTTGGGGGCAGGCCCCTGCCGGGTATGCAAAACGTGCAATTTGAAGGAGTGCGTTCGACCGGACGACGCACGCCCTTCGATGGAAGCGTGCGGCATTGATGTCTTTGCCACGGTCCGCGCGAATGGGTTCCCGATTGAGGTGGTCAGAGACTATTCCTGTGACGAGAATCGATACGGAGTCGTTCTGATCGAGTAGGCTTCTCGATATGCTGGTGGCATGGGATGCAGCGGGCGACATGGAGAGCCACGAGCCGAGAGCCGAGAAGGATTTGCAGGAAGCGCCAGGAGAAATCTGCGCAATCTGGGTAATCTGCGGACGGATAGGATCGGAAACGTCGAAGCCCCCTCGGAGGCGTCCCGGGGGGCTTCGTGCTTCGGGGCTGCGCCCGGCGGAGCGGGCCTACTTGAGGTACCCCCAGGCACGCAGCCGCTCGGCGGCGTATTTTGCCTGGTCGCCCTGGCGCACCGTCTGGAGGTACCGTTGGTACTCGCGGGCAGCAGCGGGGCGGTTCTGCATGCTCTCCTGCGCGATTCCTTTGAGAAAGATGGTATTGGGGTTGCCCGGTAAGCGCCGCTCGTACTCGTCGAACTCCTGGAAGGCTGCGCCGGGCTGGCGCAGTGCAAGCCTGTTGATGCCGCTCAGGTGGACGGCCTGCCCCTCACCCGGGTAGATAACCTTGGCCCGGTCGAGGTATGGCGCGGCCTGGGGGTGGCGCTTCTGGGCGATCAGGCACTTGGCCATCAGCATGTTCCCCGTATAGTCGTCGGGGGCGAGGCGGAGGGCGTTCGTCAGATGCGCCTCGGCTTGGCGGAGATCCTTCCGTTGCATTTGCTCCTCGGCCCGCTGCTCTTCATCAATTGCCGGTTTCAGGCGTCGGAGTGAGGCGGTCATGTCCATGTACCGCTCGCGGTGGATAGGGAAGGCCCGCGCCATGGCGTAGGCACCGTCAGCTTGGCTGCGAGCCGTCGCGTACCGCTCATCGCTCATCGGGTGGGAGGCGAACATGGCCGCGAGCATGTTGGGCTTTTCCTTTGATTGGCGCTGCAGCATGTCCATCAATCCCACCAAGCCTGTCGGGCTGTACCCGACCCGGGTCATGTATTCCAAGCCGAGAGCGTCCGCCTCCCGCTCGTCGTCCCGGCTGTACTTGGCGAGGAGCGCGCTTCCGCCGACCATTCCGCCGAGTTGGACCAACCCTGCGTAATCGCCGTACCCGGCTGCGGCGGTCGCAATGGCCGCGCCCGCGATCAACAGGTTGGCAAGGAGCCCCCGACCGGCCTGCTCGGCGGCGTGGCGTGCGTTGACGTGGCCGATCTCGTGGCCAAGGAGCGCGGCGAGTTCCGCCTCATTGTTCAGCTCCAAAAGGATGCCCCGGGTGGCCGCCGCGGAGCCGCCCGGGAACGTGTAGGCGTTCACGTAGTTGGCGTTCACGACCCGGAAGGAGTAGGGCATCTGCGGTCGGTGGGACCGACCGGCCAACGAGGAGCCTACTTGCGTCAGATACCCGTTGAGCCGCTGGTCCTGCACAGCGCCATAGTCCGTCGAGAACTGGTGGGGCGACTGCTGACGGTCAATGGCGACCTCGTCCGTTTCGCTGAGGCCGACGAGGGTGGTCTTGCCGGTGACAGGATCAGTGGCGCAGCCGCCCAAGATCGCCGGAGAGGCGAGCGAGGCCGTGGAAACCGTCATCAGCCAGAGGAACTCCCGGCGGGTCAGTTCGCGCCGGTAGATGAGGTCGGCGAGCGCGTGCGCCATGGTCGTCTCCCTTCTTTCCCGTGGCGCTCTCGGGGGAAGCCGAACTGGGCGCATCGTATCAAAGCCGGCTCTGGGGATCAAGGTGCGGTCAACGTGGCTGCGAGCTTTGTCCTTGACAAAGGTTTCGCTTCTGGGCCATGTTCTGTCGGCGCGATCTTTAAAGCGAATCCCTATCGCCGGGACTCACCTACCTACTCATCACCTGAAGGGGGATAGCAGATGGAACTCGCAAAGTACAGCATGGGAATCGGCGACCGTTTCGCCCGGCAGGGTCGCGCGCAGCTTCTGGCGTTGGTGCAGGCCAAGGCCCTGGGCGTGGACATTACGCCAGTGTGGAACAAGTCGAACCGGGAGCATCTGATCGTCCATACGCATCCCGACAGCGTGCGCGCCGAAGCCGATGCCGCAGTGAAGGCGCTCGGCTGGAAGGGGCCGTATCACGTGGATGCCGACCACATCGGCCTCAAGACCGTGGACGCGTTCATCTCTGCCAGCGATTTCTTTACGCTGGACGTGGCCGATTTCACGGGCAAGCCGGCGCCGGAGGACGCGATTCAAGGCTTTGTTGCACAACACCGCAGGTACGCAACGGAACTCAAGATTCCGGGAATTGACCGGACGCTGTCCATTTCCGTGCAGGACATTGCTGGCATCGCGAGGAAGTACCTGCTGGCGGTTCAGGAAGCGGGGGCCATCTACCGCCACGTCGAGGCCGCTAAGGGCCGCGACCGGTTCATCACCGAGGTCTCGGTAGACGAGACGGACGCGCCTCAGACGCCCATCGAACTATTCTTCATTCTTGCTGCAGTCGCCGACCAGAAGATTCCGGCGCAGACGATCGCCCCGAAGTTCACCGGTCGGTTCAACAAGGGTGTGGATTACGTCGGCGATGTCGCCCAGTTTGAAAAGGAGTTCAACGAGGACCTGGCGGTGATCGCGTTCGCGATCCGGGAGTTCGGTCTGCCTGCCAATCTCAAGCTCAGTGTGCATTCCGGCAGCGATAAGTTCTCGATCTACGGCCCGATTGCCCGCGCGATGCGAAAGCACAGCGCCGGGCTGCACCTCAAGACTGCCGGCACGACATGGCTGGAGGAGGTTGCCGGGCTGGCGACGGCGGGTGGTGACGCGCTGAAGCTGGCGCAGGAAATCTACGAGAAGGCCTACGGCCGGTTGGAAGAACTGTGCAAGCCGTATGCGGCCGTGATCGACATTGACCGTGCCCGGCTGCCAGAGCCGAAGACGGTCCGGGGATGGTCCGGTTCAGAGTATGCGGCGGCGCTGCGCCATGATCAGAAATGCCGCGCCTACAACCCGCACTTCCGCCAACTGCTCCACGTGGGCTTCAAGGTGGCTGCGGAAATGGGGCCGGTGTACCTGCAGGCGTTGGAGGGGAACGCCGATGTGATTGGCCGGCTGGTAACGGAGAACCTGCTGGAGAAGCACATCAAGCCGGTCTTCGTGCGGGCGTAGCGTGCAGACGGGTGGGGTTTTCCCGATGCCCCCTCAGGCAGTCCGCGAGGGGGCATCGGCTTTCCTTGGGGTGCCTGGGATGACCATTGGGATGGTCCATAGCCTTGACACCGGCGGGGGGCAGGAGTACGGTTGGGCTGATCCAGTGGTTCTCCGGAACGCCAAGAGGGGGTCGGTCGAATGTGGGCGCGTGGGGGTCACGAGACTAATGCCTTGCGCGTACCCCTCTCCGTGTGGCCTGAAACGTCCGGCCCTCTGCGGGACACCATCCTGTGGAGGGCCGTTGCGCATCCGGGTCCTACCATATCCGGACCGTTCCGCGTCCGCGACTCGTGGGGTTATAGGCCGACCCGCAGCTCTGCGGGATGCTGTGCGGAAACCATATACTCAACAACTGGTCCAAGGGTGGATGGAACCATGAACAGAACAAGGAGAAAGACGTGAATCTGGAACAACTCGAAGCTGAAATCCGGAAGTTGAACCTAAAGGAGCGGGCGGCGCTCGCAAAGCGGATAGTCCAGAGCCTTGACGAGCTGTCCGAATCCGAGATCGAGGCATTGTGGGTCGAGGAGGCAGAGCGCCGCCTAGACGAGTTGGAGCAGGGGCTGGTAACCGAGATCCCCGCCGAGGAAGTGCTCCGTCGCGCCCAGACTGCTATCTCGTGAAGCCGATTACTTTCCATCCAGACGCTGACGCCGAGGTCACTGAGGCTGCGCAGTTCTATGAAGCTCGTTCGCCCGGGCTGGGCTCGGGGCTGCTAGAAGAGGTCCAGCGATCCCTTGCTCAGGTCGTAACGAGGCCCGAGGCTTACCAGCGGATCGGAAGGCGAGTGTGGCGAAAGCCCTTATGGCGGTTTCCCTACAACTTGATCTATGCGATTTACCCAGATCGAATTCGAATCGTGGCATTCGCCCACCAAAAGCGACGTCCATTCTACTGGCGAAAACGGCTAAAGGACAGGACCGGAGAAGTGGGAGGCCAGTAATGGGGAACGTTCCAGTTTACGTCGCCTTACCCCTTACGGCAGTTTGCCTTCTTCGTCATTAATGGTAGGGCGACACAGAGTGCATCGGTCCCCTCGCAAACATAAGGGGAAGGGGGAGGACCCCCCCTCCAGTTGGCAACTTGACGTACTTGGCAACGTCCCGTATTAAAGACATTGCCGACATCGCGAGGAAGTACCTGTTGGCGATTCGGGAGGCCGGGGCGATCTACCGCCGCGTCGAGGCCGCTAAGGGCCGCGATCGGTTCATCACCGAGGTGTCCATCGACGAGACGGACAAGCCCCAGACGCCCGTCGAGCTGTTCTTCATCCTGGCCGCCGTGGCCGACCAAAACATTCCGTAATGGGGGACGGTCATGAAAATATGACATTCTTCTCCTCCTTCACCGGTGTGTACAGGAGCCGCCACGATCCGCGCTGCCCGCCTCGAGACCCTCGGGATACTGCACCACGATCATCTGCCCTTGCCCTAGAGCGGCGCAGCGCCTTTTCCGGATCATGCGGATCGGGGCCCCCCGTCCGACGCGCGGGGCTCGCGATCGCCCACCGCGTACGGCCGTCGATGAGTGGAGGCCCACCTCCCAGCTCAGAGAATCGCATAAATTCATGACCGTCCCCTATTGCGTGAAGGTGCGGGGGTTGGAGCGGCGCGTCCTCTTCCGGGATGACGCCGACCGGGAGGACTTCGTGGCCCGCCTCGCGGCCCTCGCGGAAACGGGGGCCCTTCATTCCGAGCTGGCAGACGCCGTGGCCAGTGTGGTGCCGATGCACCTGTTGATTCCTGGGTGTCCCCCGCACCCCCTGACCATTCTGGAAGGGTTGCTCCAGCTCAAAGTATGGGGGAAGTGTGGACCGAGCACCGCCTGTCAGCACTCATTCTATTCCTCCCTCACGCCTTTAGTTCTTGAAACGTACGCCTCAAAGGTGTAAGTTTCGGGCGCTTGCGTGATTGGGAACCTCCGAGTGTGCGGGGCTTCCCTGGATGGAGCAACCATGCCGACGCTGGACTGGATAGGCAAAAAAGCGGTACTGAACCACCACAACGAAGTGCCATTCCACCTTCTGAAGGAGGTGCCGGAGCTTTCCGTCGGCGATCCCGGCAGCGGCAACCTCCTCGTGGAAGGAGACAACCTCCTCGCCCTGAAGGCACTCCTCCCGTACTACGCCGGGCAAGTCAAGTGCATCTGCATTGATCCGCCATACAACACCGGCAATGAGAACTGGATCTACAACGATAATGTCAGCAGCCCTGAGATAAAAGCATGGCTCGGCAAGGTCGTGGGTGGTGAACTCGAGGATCTGTCTAGACACGACAAGTGGCTCTGCATGATGTATCCGAGGCTTGCATTGCTGCGCGAGCTTCTCTGCGAGGACGGAGCAATCTTTGCGTGCATTGATGACATGGAAGTTGCTCACTTCCGTCTCCTGCTTGATGAGATATTCGGCCCGACGAACCTAATCGCCAATTTCGTCTGGCAGTCCAAGGACACGCCGGGTAACAATAGTACTGGTGTTGCCGATACACACAACCACATACTGGCCTACCGCAAGAGCGCCAGGTTCAGACTCCACCTTTTGGCAAGGAACGAAAAACAGTTGGGCACCTACACGAATCCAGACAATGATCCTCGGGGTCCCTGGCTTGCTGCGCCACTAACCCGTGTGGAACACAGGGACCGCGATTACTATGCGCTCAAGAATCCAGCGGGCAAAGAGGTCTGGCCGCCCAAGGGTAGCAGTTGGCGGCGCCCGCCAGCGAAGATGAGGGAATTGGCAGAACAGGACAGGATATGGTGGGGCAAGGATGGCGATAGCTCGTTTCCAATGGAGAAGAAGTTCTTGTCCGAGGCAAAAGAGGGGGTAGTAAACCAGACATGGTGGCCCTACGCATTCGCAGGAAGCACGAGAAACGCAAGTGCTGAACTGAAAGAGATCTTCGGAGGAGAAAAGAAGTTCGACACGCCTAAGCCTACCCAGTTGGCAAGAGTGATCCTGGCGATGGCCACTGATTCCGATTCCCTAGTGTTGGACTCCTTCGCCGGCTCCGCCACGACTGCTCATGCGGTCATGCAGTTGAACAAAGAAGACGGTGGTGCTCGGCGCTTCATCCTGGTGGAGATGGAGTCAAACATCTGCCAAAACGTCAGCGCCGAGCGACTGCGTAGGGTCATTGAAGGCTATAAGAAACATGATGGCACGCCGATGGAGGGCCTCGGCGGCGGATTCCGCTATTGCCGACTCGGGGCTCGGTGCTTCGACGAGCATGGCCGGATCAATCCGGAGGTGTCGTTCACCGATCTGGCGCGGCATGTGTATTTCACGGAAACCGGTGAACCACTCCCACCCCATCGCCGCAGGGCTGGGCCCCTGATCGAAGTCCACCGGGGGACGGCGATCTATCTCCTATTTAACGGGGGTTTGAAGGACAAGTCCGCGGATGGCGGCAATGTATTGACGCAGGATGTTCTGGAGAGCTTGCCGCCACATGATGGGCCCAAAGTAATCTATGGGACCGCCTGCCGGATCAGCCTGACGCGCCGGACACGCGAGAATATCGTGTTCAAACAGATTCCATACGAGATACGGGCGCATTGATGCTCCAACTCAAGGGGTACCAGAGGAAGGCGCTGGATTCGCTGCGGGCCTATCTCCAGGCATGTGATCGGCTGCAGGATGCAGACTCTGCTTTCTATGAGACCACGCGCCAGATATGGGGACAGGGCATCCCGTACCATCCCATCAAAGAGCCTTTGGAGTTGAAAGACATCCCATACACCTGTTTACGTCTCCCTACCGGTGGAGGCAAGACGCTTCTCGCTTGCCATGCCGTATCCGTGGCAAATCGAGAGTACCTGAAAAAGGATCATTCTCTGGTCCTGTGGCTCGTCCCGTCCAACGCGATCCGGGAGCAGACGATCAACGCCCTCAAGGATCGCAGCCATCCGTACCGTGAGGCGCTGGAGAGCACACTGGGGGCGGTCGCGGTCATGGACATCCTGGAGGCACTCTATCTGCAGCAGGCGAGGTTACTGGGCTCGACGGTGATCGTCGTCTCTACTTTACAGGCCTTTCGTGTCGAGGATAAAGAAGGCCGCCGGGTTTATGCGAGTGACGGCGCCCTACAGCACCACTTCCAGGGCTTGCCGGCAGAGATTGTCGAAAAACTCGAACGTGATGAACAAGGTAACGTTCCGTACTCGCTGGCAAACGTCCTCCGAATCCACCGCCCGCTCGTCATCGTGGATGAGGCGCATAACGCCCGCACGCCCCTGTCCTTCGATACACTCGCCCGTTTCCGGCCGGCAGCCATCCTGGAGTTCACGGCGACGCCGGATACGGGAGAGAAGTCCAGGACGCCTAGCAATGTGCTGCACAGTGTGTCGGCCGCGGAACTCAAAGCCGAGGACATGATCAAGCTCCCAATCCGGCTTGAGACCAGCCCGGATTGGCAGGGAATCCTGGCTGACGCAATCGCCCAGTTGCAGGACCTGGAGAGGAAGGCCGTTAGTGATCGACAAAAGGCCCGTGAGTACATCCGCCCAATCATGCTTATCCAGGCGCAGCCACGCCGACAGGGTCAAGACACCTTGACCGTGGATGTGGTCCGCAAGAGCCTGATCGAAGACTACCACATCCCGGAGGAGCAGATCGCGCGGGCCACAGGCGAGGAGAAAGACCTCGACAATGTGGACCTTCGCGACGAAACATGTCCAATCCGGTATGTGATCACGGTATATGCCCTTAAAGAGGGCTGGGATTGCCCGTTTGCGTACGTGCTGTGTTCCTTGGCTGAAATGCACAAGACGAGCGCCGTGGAGCAGATCCTTGGCCGGGTTCTGCGGTTGCCCTACGGTCGCCGGCGCGGCATGCCTGATCTCAACCGGGCATATGCGTTCGTCACCTCCAGGAGTTTCGGTGAAGCTGCCCAGTCTCTCGTGGATGCGTTGGTCGAGAACGGATTCAACCGTCAGGAAGCCGCTGAATTCATCAGGCCCGTAGCTGTCGATCAGGGTGCATTGCCCCTGACGCGGCCAAGCCGGCCGGTTCCGTCAAAGACGATCAGACTGCCCGAGGTTCCGGATCTGGATCGCCTACCCACGGAGCTGAGGCAGAAGGTCGAGGTCGACCGGGAGAAGCGCACGATCACACTTAAGGCGCCGCTGTACCCGGAAGAGGAGGTCAAAATCCGGAATTGCTTTGTTATGGATAGCGCTCGCGTAACATGGGTAACGGAGAGCCAAAAGTACCGTGAGGAAATCGCCGAGGTCTTCAGCAGCCCATCGGAGCGAGGGTTCCGGTTCAACGTCCCGGCTCTTTGTATCAGGCGCGGCGGGCAGCTCGAACTTTTCGAAGAGGATCACCTGCTTGGCTACGGCTGGGACTTGAACGCCTACGATGCACGTCTCTCAGATACGGAGTTCAGAGTGCTGACCGCGGAGGGAGGGGCCTTCGGCGAGGTGGATGTCTCGGCCGAGGGCCGAGTCAAGAGCACGTTCATTCCCGAACTCAACCGTCAACTGCAATTGATCGGAACGGTCGAGAACTGGACAGAGGCCCAGTTGATTGCCTGGCTGGATCGCAACCTTCCTCTGGATGAGGTTACTCCCCAGGACAAAGGGTTGTTCCTCGCGACAATGGTGGGCGATTTGGTCGGCGCCCGTGGGATGATGCTGAGTCAGCTCGTCCGTAAGAAGTTCGAGCTTCGCAAGATCGCCGAGGGCAAAATCCGTGAGTACCGCGGACAGGGTCGCGCCAAGGCCCACCAGGCTCTTCTGTTTGGTGACGAGGCCACCGCGGTAATCGTGTCCCCCGAGCGGTGCTTTTCCTTTGAGCCAGAGCAGTACCCGATGCGGACCGTGTGCTCGAGGTCCGACAGCTTCGGCAAGCACTATTATCCCAAAGTCGGTGAACTGGATGGCGAGGGGGAAGAGTACCAGTGTGCCCGGTTTATTGACCAGATGCCCGAAATTGAATACTGGGTACGCAATTTGGAGCGGCAGGAACGATTTTCTTTCTGGTTGCAAACCGCTACGGATAAGTTCTACCCGGACTTTGTCTGCAAGCTGGAGGATGGCCGCTTTTTGGTTGTTGAGTACAAGGGTGCTGACCGGTGGAGCAACGACGACTCGCGAGAGAAGCGGAGGCTGGGTGAGCTCTGGGCGCTTAGCAGCAATGGAACCTGCCTGTTCATCATGCCCAAGGGCAAGCAATTCGAGGAGATCATGCAGGTTGTGCGCGGGCCGGGATCCGATCGGCAGCAACCTTCGCTTTTCTAGCGCGTTGCCGGAGCCCGGAGCAAGGTAAGCTTGATTGACGGCTTACACCCGGAAAAGTGTCCTGGGAAACGTACCGCGCTGATCGCACTCGTTGTGCAAAGGAACTGAGGCCGTCAGGAGCCTAGAGGCAGTTTGCCCTTGACGCGCTAAGCGGAGGTCGGTAAGCTTTACTGGGCTCACCACCACGGCTGGCTGCTCGGATGGGATTACCAGCCAGGGCCTGAAGTGATATGCTTAGCCCACCTGATAGGCGGCGAGTTCGAAAGCGGATGTCCCCCAGTGATGACGATCCTGGGAATCGCCAGGAGAGTCGGTCCCTACACGCGAGGTCAACGTCATGGCCAGTAATGTGTCTGACACGCCCGTGACGGTACGGGGACCTTTTACCTTTGACGCATCTAAGGCGATCCAGGCGATTCTCTACGCTGCCAACCGGCTCAAGCAGCCGGCGGATATGTATTGGGTGCTGAAGAGCCTCTACTTTGCGGACAAGCATCACCTCCATCGATATGGGCGATTTATCTTTGGTGACCGCTACGTGGCCATGCGGCATGGGCCCGTGCCGAGCGGGGCGTATGACCTGTGTAAAATCGCCCGCGCCGAGAGCCCATTGCTGCAATGCCCGGGGGTTTGCAGCGCCTTCTCCATGGACGGAAACCACGTCATTCCGTTTGTGGATGCCAACCCCGACGTCTTTAGCGAGTCTGATCTGGAATGTCTTGACGAGGGCATCAAGGAGTGTCGCGACCTGTCTTTTGGCGAACTGAAATCCAAAAGCCACGACGAGGCCTGGCAGAGTTCTGACGAGAATGACGAGATGACCATCGAGAGCATCGCTGCCCTCGCGCCCGATAGGGATGCCCTACTCGAACACCTCAAGGATCCCCGTCCTGGCCCAGCCTGATGGTTCTGGGGGGCCGTTTCCCAGAACATGAACGCCTAGCCTCGGTTCGCCGACAGCTCACCCCCTGGCGGGTTATCCGCCTCTTCTGTCGTTTCACTTCTCCCCCCAAGGAAAAAGTCCTCGTCATTGGTCGCATCGGGCCAGATGTGCAAGTACTTGTCATCAACTCAGAGCTCTCCAACTATGTTCTGGCTCGGCCTGACCTCAAGAGGTGCCAGGTGCAGCTTGATGCCGCCGGTCACACCTTCTTGCGGGCAGATTCGTTTCTGGATTGTGGGCAGGTCTATCTCGTTAGCGCAGGAGACATCGAGCGTCAGCTCGTTGAGGACCTGGGCCGAATCCGCGGCGAGGTCTCGGTCGGGGCCCGGCCCGCCGTCTTGGAAGCCATCCGAACCAGTCGGACCCTCACCCGACAACAAAAGGGTCAGCTTCTTTCGTCACTGGAAAACCCGAAGGTGGAGGATGCGGGGCAGCAGGACGGGTGCTGATTCTGGGCTGCTGCTGAACACCGATGGCTGGGTAGCCGAATCAAGAACGTCGAAGCCCCCTCGGGAGACTTCCGAGAGGGCTTCGTGCTTTTTGGGAGAAGGCCCGCCTACGGGAACAAGCGCGGGTCCTTCCCGCGCTCGGCCGCCATCACCGACCGCGCCCCGTTCACATCGGATCGGTCGTGGACCAGCGCCGCCACGGCCGCGGCCATGGCACGCGGGTCGTCCGGGCCGGGGAAGATCACGTTGCGGCCGATGAGAGCCCCTCGGATGTTCGGCCCCGCCTGCATGGCGGCCTGGAGATCATGCAGGACCGGCACGGGATCTCCGGTTACCTCGCCGCCCAGGATCAGGATGGGCAGGGTGGTCGCCCGGGCGACCCTTTCGAGCCCCTTGCACGAGGGAATCTTGAGCCAGGTATTGAGCGACGAGGCCCCCATGGCCGATGCCACGTTCACCATGCCGGCCAGGTCTTCGACGGTCCGCTGGACGACGTACTTCCCCCGCACGCGCTTTACCGGCAGAGGCTCCAGGAATGCCGTGAGGTCGGCGCGAACGCACTGGCTCACGGCGTCGGCGCACGCCAGGATGGTCCGACCCGAGGCCGGGTCGGTCGGATCCAGGCGGAACATGAACTTCGCTCCGTCCATGCGCAGGGCCTGCATCCGCTCCGTGGTGAAGGCGGTGAACGTGTCCTCCATCTCGAAGGCCGTCCCCTTGAGGCCCCCACGATTCATGCACCCCACCAGCAGGCGATCGTCCAGCAGGCTGGCCCCACCCCGCTCCTTGATCAGCCGGGTCAGGATGAAGAGATCCTCGATGAGATCCGGCGTGCCCATGATCCCGTCGATCCCGGGGCAGGTCAGGACCCGCAGGATGCGCGCAAGGTAGGCCTGCCGATCGGCCATGCCCAGGGGGTCATCCTTCACGTTCAGGACATTCCGGCCCGGGTGATCGGCGGCCAGGATAACCAAGTTCCCGTCGGGCGCCGGGATGGAGCGGCGCTTGCGGCGTTCCGCCTCCTCCTGGACGATGGCGGGCCGCTCGATCCGCACGTCCGTGATGGCGGCGAACAGGTCGAACGGCAAGAACGCGACCGGATCGAAGGGCCTGGGGACCAACTTGCGGGCAGGCATATGACGACTCCCTTCCATCCAGCAGGGTCAGGGGGCGTGCAAGCGCGGGAACAGAGGCTGGAGTGCACCATACACATCCTCGTACAGGGCGCGCCGCCCCTGGTAGAACCGCGCCGCTTCCGGATCCGGCGCAATCGTCTCCTGGATCGGATTCCATTTTCGCGCAGTCGTATCCAGGTCGTCAATCAGATCCACCGAACGCGCCGCCAAAAGAGCAGCCCCGATCGAGGCGGTCTCGGTGTACCGGGGGCGCAGGACCGGCAGTGCCAGGATGTCCGCCTTGATCCTGACCCAGAGATCCGATCGTGCGCCGCCGCCCATGGCCACCACCTCGCCGGGCTCGATGCCTATGGCGCGCAGGCCCTCGAGGCACGAGCGTGTCTCGTACCCCACGCCCTCCATCATGGCCCGGGCGATGTCGCCCCGGGTGTGTCCCAGGCTGAGACCCAGCACGACACCCCGGGCGTCGGCATTCCAGCGCACTGATCGAGCTCCCATGAAGCAGGGGAAGACCAGGAGATTGCGGGCACCCCAGGGGCTCTTCGCCGCCTCCTGCTCCAAGATGGTCATCTCCTCCGGGGGAAGGTCGAGCAGTTCCCGGAACCAGCGCATCAGCGAGCCCGACGTGGTGATGCCCAGTTCGAGCAGCCAGCGGCCTGGGGTCGCATGCACAGAGCAGGGAACGCGCCCGAGGTCATCCGGCAGCCGGTCGATCGCCATGCAGATGCTGCTGGCTGTCCCGACCGAGTCGATCATCCGCTGACCGAAGAGCCCGATGCCGACGCCCTCGCAGGCCCGATCGCCGGCCCCCAGCGAGACCGGGATGCCTGCAGGCAGGCCGAGGGCATCCGCCGCCAGCCGGGAGAGGCGATAGGGCGCGTCGGTGGACCGGTGGATCAGCGGGAACTGATCCTGGCGGACACCGATCCGGCGGAAGATGTCGGGCCACCAGGTGTGCCGGCGGAGATCCAGCATCATGGTCCGCGATGCCAGCGTGTAGTCAGTGACCAGCTCGCCGGTCAGCCGGTAGTACACGTAGTCCCGGGTTTGGAGGAATGTGGCCGCCCGGTCGATCAGGTCGGGCTGGTGTTCGCGGACCCAGAGCAGCTTGCAGGCAGTGTAGTTCGGGTCGGGCGAGAGCCCAGTATGGTGGTGGAGGAACGACGAGCCGAACTCCTGGGCCAGGCGTGCAGCCTGATCCCGGCAGCGGCGGTCCATCCAGATGATGCAGCGGGCCAGGGGCGTCCCATCCCGGGCCATGGGGACGACGCCCTCTCGCTGAGACGACAGCCCCAGCACGGCGATGCGACGAGGATCGTGACCGACGAGACAGCGACCGGCGGCCGCCACGCTCGCCCGCCACCAGTCCTCGGGGTCCTGCTCGGCCCAATCCGGCTGCGGATGGTGGATGGGATACCCCTCGTCGCTCGAGGAAAGCAGCGTCCCCCGAGCGTCCCACAGGCAGACCTTGCAGGCGCTGGTGCCGATGTCGAAGGTGAGGATCGTCTCGCGTGGCATGGGGGGCAGGGACCCGTGAGAAGCATCCGCAGATTTCAACGGGGGATTCCATCGGGAATAATCTGTGCAATCTCCGTAATCTGCGCTTTCCTCTCGGGTGTCCTTCCTACGGCTTCACCATGATCTTGAGGCCCTTGCCCTCCCGGAGGGCCTGGATAGCCTCCTTCGTCTGCGCCAGGGGATACTCCACGCCGAGGAGCGGCTGCAGGGCGAGGTGCGGGAGCCAGCGCACGGCCCGGTGGAAGGCATACGGGCGCAGGAAGACGGCCTTGATTTTGATCTCTTTGTCGAAGAGCTGGAAGGGCCGGATCTTGGCGATCGCTTCGGGGTCGGCCACGCCCATGACGAAGACGGTCCCGCCCTTCTGGACGAGATCGATGCCCTGCTCCAGGAGGGCGGGGTGGCCGAGACAGTCGAGGACGGTCTCCGGCCCCAGGCCGCCCGTCTGGTCCTTCACGAAGGCGGCCAGGTCTTGATTTTTCGGATCGACGGGATTGCCACCGACGGCCTTGCAGATCTCCCGCCGATGGGGGCGGGGCTCCGAGATCAGGACCTTACTGGCGCCGCTGTGGAGAAGGAGCTGCGTCATGATGCAGCCGATCGTCCCGCCCCCCAGAACCAGAGCGACGTCCCCAGAGCGGATTTCGGCCAGGTCCACGGCGTGGAGGCAGCAGGCCACCGGCTCGGCCAAGGCGCCGAACTCGAAGGAGAGGCTGTCCGGGAGCTTGTGGATCAGCCGGTCGGGGAAGAGGGCGTACTCGGCGTACCCTCCCGGATGGGCATAGCGGTGCAGGCACTGGTGCTCCCGCCCGTCCCGGCAGAAGTAACAGCGGTCGCAGGACAATCCGGTCTCCACTGCCACGCGATCGCCGACCTTGACCTTGGTGACCTCCTTCCCGACCGCGGTGACGACCCCGGTAAACTCGTGCCCGATGACCCGGGGCGGTTTGAACATCGGGAACTTGCCCTCGAGGATATGCGCGTCGGTTGCGCAGACGCCGCAGGCCGCCACCTTGACCTGGACGTCATAGGGGTCCTTCGGATCCGGGATGGGGAGGTCGTCAATGTCTAGGTGCTCGATGCCTTTCCAGACCGCTGCCTTCATCGTTGTGTCTCCTTTCCGAGTGCGCCTGCGGGGATATGCTCCCCGCGCAGGCGGAGAAACTCAAGCACCTCGTCCACGCGGGGGATGCCGGTGCGGCCGTCAAGCCGGGTACACTTGAGCGCCGATACGGCATTCGCGAAAACCAGTATATCCCTCGCCTCCCAGCCCTGCAACAGCCCGTAGAGGAATGCCCCATGAAACACATCACCGGCCCCGGTGGTGTCCACGACATCCACCGGGAAGCCCGGGGCGTGCACGATCTGCCAGCGGTAGCGGAGGGCCGAGCCGCACTCGCCCGAGGTCACGCCCACGCAGGGCGGCCCCAGATGCGTCAGGCCCTCCAAGATTTCCCCGACGCCCTCCCTGCCGGTGACTTCCCGCCCGTACCGCTCCGCGACGATGAGGATGTCCGTGAGGCGAAACAGCTCGTCGCGCCGCTCGGTGAAGCTCTCTGCGTCCACGGACACGGGGATCCCGGCCTCCCTGGCCCAGCGGGCCGCCTGGAGCGCGGCGTCCCCCTCGTACCCGTCCAGGTGCAGGGCCCGCCCCGAGCACACCGCCTCGCGCGACAGCTCCTCGGGCCGCAGCCAGATCCTCCGATCCATGTGGCGGATGATCGTCCGGTGACCGGTGCCTTCCTCCACCAGGATGAAGCAGAGACGATTCGGCGCGTCGGAGGCCTGGACCGCACAGCTCAGGTCCAGGCATTCGGCTGCCAGCCTCTCGCGGGCCATCCGTCCGATCTCGTCGCTTCCGAACTTTCCGATGTATCGGGTGCGGAGGCCGAGACGGGCGCAGGCGACCATGGCCGTCGCGGTGAGCCCACCGTCCTGCGTGGTCACCGCCGTCGCGTCCGATTTCGTGTCCGGTTCCGGGAAGCGGGGGACCCGGAACAGGTAATCTATGACGTTGGTGCCGACGCCGACGACGTCAAACGGCTTGTCGTGGGGAATAGGAAGATCGAGGCGCATCTGATTACCTGTCGAAAAGCGTTCGGGTGTTCGATGGTTCGGTCGTTCCGGAATCCCTGACCCCCGGCCCCCGACCCCTGATCCCCGCCTCCGGTCAGTTCAATTGCAGTCCACCGCACACGTTGTACGTCTGGCCAGTGATGTAGCTGGCCTCGTCCGAGGCCAGGAAGGCGTACAGGTTGGCCACGTCCTCCGGCGTCTCGATCCGTCCCAGAGGGATGGCGGCAACCCGTATGCGCTTCATGGTGCCGGCCGGCTGCCCCTCCAGGGCGGACCACTCCCGGTCGACGCTCGCCCACATGTCCGTATCCACGATGCCCGGGGCCACGGCGTTGACCCGAATGCCGTGCTTGGCCAGGGCCAAGGCCATGCCCTGGGTCATGCCGACCACGGCGAACTTCGACGCGCAGTAATCCACCATCATGGGCTTGCCGGAGCGGCCTGAGATGGAAGCGGCGTTCAAGATGACACCACTCTTGCGCTTCACCATCTCGCGGGCCACCGCCTGCATGCAGAAAAAAGTAGCCTTGGCGTTGATGGACATCGTGCGGTCCCACTCCTCCTCGGTGAGCTGCAGCGGATCCCGGACCAGGGTGATCCCGGCGTTGTTGACCAGGATGTCGATCTTGCCGAACTCGCGGATAGCCACGTCCACCATCCGCTGGATGTCGGCCAGGCGCGTGACATCCATCTGCATGGGGACGCCCTTCCGGCCGAGGGCCTGGATCTCCCGGGCCGTTTGTTCGCTGGTCTGCAGGTCCAGATCGGGCACCAGGACGTCTGCCCCTTCGTTTGCGAAGCGAAGGGCGGTCGTCTTGCCGATGCCGCGGCCGGCACCCGTGATGATGGCGCTCTTCCCGACGAGTCGCATGGATTCCTCCTCGTTGTTTGGTGGGGGTGGCAGGTCCCAGGTGTCAGGCGAGAAAGCGCGGTGCGGCGGGCACGCGGCACCTGGAGGCGGTCACCCCAGGGCTCATCCCTTGAGGGCCCCGAAGGTCAGGCCCCGCACGATGTGCTTCTGGATGAAAAGGGACAGGATCAACACAGGAAGCGTGATGATGGTAGCCGCCGCCGTGAGGCCGCCCCAGTTGATCTCCTCATAGGACAGGAAGTTGTACACGGCAATGGGCAGCGTGCGCGTCTTGAAGCCGGCGATGATCAGCGAGAACAGGAAGTTGTTCCAAGAGAAGATGAAGCTCAGGATGGCCGTAGCCACGATGCCGGGCTTGACCAGGGGCAGTGCCACCCGTAGGAACGCCGCGAAGTTGGAGCAGCCGTCAATCCGGGCCGCCTCGATCAGTTCGGCTGGCACGTCCTCGAAGAAGCCGATCATCACCCACAGGACCAGGGGCAGGGCCACGATCAGGTGGGTGAGGATCAGGGCGGTGTAGGTGTCGATCATCTTCATCTTGGTGAAGAGGATGAACCAGGGGATCAGGTACCCGATGCCCGGGGCCATGCGAGCCGTCAGAATGGCCAGGGCGATCCCGGTCCGCTTGAAGCGGGCGATGGCGTACGATCCCGGAAGGCCCAAAAGCAGGGCCAGCCCGGTCGAGCCGGCGGCAACCACCATGCTGTTCCAGGTGAAGGTGAAGAAGGGATTCTTGATGAAGACCTCGCGGTAGTTGTTGAGCGTGGGCCGAAAGATCCAGACGGGCGGATAGGCCGTGTTCTCGACCTGGGTCTTGAGCGATGACAGGAACATCCAGGCCAGCGGGAACAGGAACGGGATCAGGATCACCACCAGCAGGACGTAGATCCAGGGGCTCTCGCCGGAGCGTGTGGATGTGCGCATGCTACTCGTTTCCGCTCGGCGCGACGGGTCAGCGACCCGCACCCGAATTCGATCTAAAAGCCAACCCTGATCCGAGAAAAACCTTGAACCGCCATGACGCCAAGGTCGCCAAAGATGCGATGTTTCGGTCTCCCGATCCAAGAACGCGAAAACGCGTTCGTGGGGCCTTCAGAAGCTTGGTTT
>Ga0315285_10000778_pt1 | contig 33226 bp, 33 predicted proteins | sample YL17G09_36_MG_FD_203698 | JGI IMG/M metagenome (GOLD analysis project Ga0315285, IMG submission 203698) | Sediment microbial communities from Yellowstone Lake, YNP, Wyoming, USA - YL17G09_36 | ecosystem: Environmental > Aquatic > Freshwater > Lake > Sediment | place: USA: Wyoming | collected...
ACCCCTCTCCCCTCACCTCACAAGGTACGTTCATCCCACCTCCCCATCACCGGTACCTTCAACGAACCTCACCTCTCCTCCCTCACCATCAATGGCCAGGCTGCCTCACTCAACCCGGCTGCACAGAGCTTCAGCGCCACGGTGAATCTTGAGGTAGGAGAGAACAGTATAGCCATCGTTGCCTCTGATCTCGCAGGCAATACCTCATCCACCTCCCTCTCCCTCACCTACGCACCTTTGACTATCCTCTCCCTTCCTCTAGGCGCACAGCTCTACTGGAACGGAAACTACGCCTACCCCGGCATCCCCTCAGGCACTACCCCCCAATCCTATACCCATGCCCTTAAGGGCCCACACACCTTAAGACTCAGCTACCCGGGGTTTAATGACTACTATGGTATGATTGATTTCTCTGACCTCTCTCAGGATACCTACACCATTACCCTGACCCCCTTCTCTCCCATTCGTTTCAGCCAGCTCACTACCCTGCAAATAGAGAAGAGTGGCCTTGACACTCACCTCCACCCCCTGGTAGTGGACTATAATCTGGATGGGAGAAAGGATTTACTGATAGGAACGGGAGAGGGAAGGATTGCCCTGCTTGCTAATACCGGGACGGAGAGTGCCCCCTCCTTTTCTGGTGTTTCTTTTCTTAGGTCCGGGGGAGAAGAGATCAAGGTGGGAAGTGGTGCGGCACCCTTCATGGTCGATCTTAACAATGATGGTGCTCAGGACCTGCTGGTAGGAAGTGGGGAAGGTAGTATTTTATACTATGCCAATCAGGGAAGCAATAGAGAGCCCGTGTTTGGGTTACCAGTAGTACTTAAGGATACCGCAGGTGAGGAGCTCGGAGTTGATAGCCAGAGTGTACCCTGTGTAGTAGAGTGGAATGGGGATAGGAAAAAGGATCTGCTGATCGGGAGCGGGAGTGGGAAGGTGGTGGTGTATGTGAATGTAGGTAGTGACAGTGAACCGGTATTTTCAGTACCGCGGGTGATAGAAGCCGCAGGTGGAGAGGTTGTAGTAGAGGGTAGTGCGGCACCTTTTATGGCAGAGTGGAATGGAGACGGGAGGAAGGATCTCCTGGTGGGAGGGAATGGGTATGTGGAGGTGTATGTTGATACGGCATCCGAGGGGGAACCGAGGCTAAGGAAGGTGGGGAAGGTCACGGTAAGTGGAGAAGAGCTCGTGGTGGAAGGGGAAGCAGTGCCCTTCCTGGTTGACTGGGATCAGGATGGAAATCAGGAGCTCCTGATAGGAAGCAATGGTGTGCTCTATCGTGCTCGCTGATATAATTGAGTCAGATCATCCCCTAAAATGTTAAAGGCTACTATCATGTCAAGTTATAAACTTATTAATTCTTTCTCATCCGTACCCAACTATATCATCTATATCACCAAAGGGAAACCGAGTGAGATGAAAAAGGAGTTTGAAATAGCGATGATAACCAGAAAAGGCACGAGTGAATCAGATAAACTCTATCAGAGGCATCTTAAGGAAGGCATCCCTTACGTTGAATTGCGAAGAGGGAAAAAGTACGGGGAAATTTGGTTTGAAACACCTTATGAAATCCCTTTTCACCCCAAAACTGTATTTGAATTGAAAGAATGGTATGAATCATACTGGCTTAAGAGGAGAGAATATAAAGGCTTGCACCCCTACAGATTCAGTTTAGGGCCAACTGCCATCTGGTTTAAATTCACTTTAACCGATTTGGATTCAGTAAGAGAACAGCTTTTGAAACTAGCGTGGGTAAATATATCATGCAGTATGAAAAATCTCCTTGAAATCAAATCCTCTTCCGACAGAATTTTTTGGGATTATGCTGAGCGCTACTTCACAAAAAGCAAATCGATGCGACGGAAACGAGGACAAAAAGTAGATATGTCTGAGTGGAACGTATCACGAGACCAGGACTAAATGATTACCGTCAACGTCACGGGAGGAAGTAAGAGTGATTGAATTTGCACAGAGTATTACTTTAGAAATCCCTCTATGGCAAATGGTGCTTCTCCTTGTCCTCTTGATTACCTGTTTATCTTTGGGGAGATACTCGCTGGGATTAATGGGCGCCGTGTTGTTTGTCATGTACTGGGGATATATCTATAACTTTGAAAAATTCTTCGGCTGCTCCCTTACCTTTGACTACTTTGCCCTTGGTTTCATTCTCTTAGCAAGTTTAAATCTACTTTTAGTAGTGATTCTATTTATTCACTCTTTTTCCCTTAGAGAATAACATAGGCAAGATACTGTGTATCGTTTCCGTAGAGTTAGTGGTGGATGACAGAGGATTCAGCAGGAAAGAGAAAAGATAAAGAAATTACATTTACTCAGCTCGTAAACTAAGCTCACTTATGAGCCTAGAAAGGTAGGTCCTCTGGATCCCTAAGATTTCAGCAGCTTTTTTCTGGCTACCCTGCGTGTAGGCGAGGGTCTTTTTTAAAAACTCCTTTCTAAATACATCCTGCGCATCTTTTAATGTCATCCCTACTTCGATACCTTCTTGAAACCCCACATCCGTTCTCCCAATAGGTAAATCTTCTACCATAATTTTTTTACTGTCACCCATCACCACAGCTCTCTCAATCGCATTCTCGAGCTCCCGCACATTTCCGGGCCAATCATAATTGAGGATCACCTTCATTGCCTCTGCTGAGATCTCCACCTTCCTCAACCCTCTCTCAGCGCTAAACTTCTGAACGAAATATTCAGCTAACACTGGTATATCCTCTCTCCTCTCTCTCAATAGGGGTACCCTGAGTTGGACCACGTTGAGCCTGTAGAAGAGGTCTTCTCTAAACTTCCCCTCTTTAGTCAGTTTATTCAAATCCTTATTAGTGGCAGAGATTACCCTCACATCTACCGTGATAGGAATTGAACTCCCGATACGGTTAAATGTGCCCTCTTGTAATACTCTTAAAAGTTTGACCTGCATTGCCTGACTCATTTCACCAATTTCATCGAGAAAGATGCTCCCCCCATCGGCATTTTCAAATAGTCCAATCTTTTTGAAGAAAGCCCCGGTAAACGATCCCTTTTCATGGCCAAAGAGCTCAGCCTCGAGAAGCGTTTCAGGAAGCGCTCCACAATTAACAATAACAAATGACTTCTCCCTTCGAGCTCCAGACCTATGGATGAGTCGTGCTAAAAGTTCCTTGCCTGTACCACTCTCTCCCATAATCATCACCGTAGTTTTAGAATTAGCTACTTTGATAGCATCGGCAATCACCTTTTGTATTTCCTTGCTTTCCCCTATAATTTGATGCCTCATCTCCAATTGACTTTTAAGATCCGAATTCTCCTCAATAACCTTCTTATACTCCCTTGCCTTTCCTATAGTAGAGGCAGCCAAGCTCGCAAACGCCACCAGCATTTCCATGTCTTCACTTTTAATGGCGCTCCCATCCTCTTTGTCAATAATCTCAACAACGCCAATAATTTCTTCCCCAATTTTCATAGGTACACATGCAATTGATTGAGTGTTAAATCCAATTGATTCACTAATCTTTTTATCCCAAAGTGAATTTTTAGTGACATCCTGTACCAAAAGAGGTTTTCCGGTTTTAGCCACATACCCTGCTATACCTTCCCCCACATTGACCTCAAACTTTTTAATATCATCCCTCTTATCACCGGTAGCGACCTGAAAATAGAGTTTCTCTGCTTTTTTATCAAGTAAAAGCAGAGAACTGGCCCTTGCCTTCATTACTTCAGTTATAGACTCTATAATCAATTCCAATAGGTGATCCAAGTCAAATACAGAGGTGACCAGTGAAGAAATATTGGGAAAAAAGTGAAGCCTTGGATCCTTAAAAATATTCTTCTCTTTCATGGCTCTCCCCTGCAATAAAAAATTCCTTTATAGGTATATCTTCAACCCTCACCATGAGATATCTGGGTTTAAATTACACAGATTTATATTTATATCCCATAAAAATGTTTTCATCTATAAAATAGTGCAAATAAATGTACAATATAATTTTAATGTATGCACTATTATCGACAGTGAATGGACAATACTTTAATTATTTCACAAATGAGTTGAATTTATTATAACACCCATAATAAATTACACACTATCTTTATAAAAAACTTTAATAAAATAATCAACCTGGCTACACGAACGATTCATCACACAACACATACATCGATAGGACCCTACTATCTTATCAAAAATATCGATCCCCTTTTGTCCCTCTCCACTCAGCAAGTTCACATCATCTTCACTCAAGACCGTTATGGGCACTTCTTATCTCACTATCCATGTTTCTCTCCCTTGAACTTTCAATTGGCATCACTAATATCCTGTTTTCTCTAAAGTTATCAATAAACTCTCCGATAATGATACTGTTTACTGATTGCACAGTCTGTATGAAGAAGATTACCTTAAATTACCTTTGGTACCACAACTACGTTCATTACCATAAATTTCTATTACTAGTGCTATGGAGCTCATTCCTCTACTGCGTTCAATGAAAGATCGCGGGGCTTCTGATTTGCATCTCCGCGCAATGTCTCCACCTGTACTGCGTGTCGATGGAAAGCTCCACCGTACTGATACCCCCCCACTTTCCATTGAAGAAATCGATACCCTAGTCGATTCCATCATGACCGATATCCAAAAAGAAAACTTCCAACTCCAGCAATCTATCGATACCTCCTACTCCATACCAGGGCTAGGAAGATTTAGATTGAACGTCTTCCGCCAAAGGGGTACCACCTCACTTGTCTTTAGAAGAATCCCCTTCAGCATCCCCACCATTGAATCACTGGGTTTACCTCAAATAATAAAAATGTTCTGTACCAAACCTCAGGGGTTGGTAATCGTCACCGGGCCCACCGGCAGTGGCAAATCTTCAACGCTCGCAGCGATGGTTGAACTCATCAACGAAACAAGCAACGTCCACATTATCACTATAGAAGATCCTATAGAGTTTCTTTTTAAACATAACCAGGCTATTATCACCCAAAGAGAAGTTGGCATTGATACACCCAGTTTTTCCAGCGCGTTGAGAGACGCTCTTCGCCAAGACCCTGATGTGATCCTCATTGGAGAGATGAGAGATATAGAAACAACCTCCATTGCACTCAATGCCTCTGAAACCGGTCATCTAATCCTCACTACTATGCACTCTAACAACACCTACGAAGCGATCTCACGAATTATTGATATCTTTCCCCAGGAACAGCAAAACCAGATAAAAATTCAGCTCTCCAATGTACTGGTGGGCGCGATCTCTCAAAGACTGATCAATAAGGCGGGCGGAAGTGGGCGCATCCCTGCAGTAGAAATCCTCGTCGGCACGCCCGCTATCAGAAAAATGATAGCCCACAGTCAATACAAAGATATCCTTGAACAGATTGAAAAGTCTGTGGTCCACTATGGCATGCAATCGCTAGAACAATCCCTCCTTGCCCTCGTGGCAAATAAAATGGTAGCCTTAAACGAGGCCAAAAGCTGCACGCTACGCCAAGATGAACTAGAGTTAATGCGGGGGCAACTGGGGATTAGCGAGGAAGGTGGTTTTTGCTTTTCGTAACGAAAGAAACCTTGCACCAGGGTGGGAGGAAACACGATGAGCCAAGAATCTTATGCTGATTTCTCTATTATACAAAAATATCTCGATCAGAAAAGATACCACGATGAAGAGGTAAAAAACTACAAGGCACGTATCGCAGAGTTAGAACACACCATCAGTCTCTTAAAGAATGAACTCGATGCAAAAGATCAAGCCATCGGACAGCTCAGCACTCAAGTGGAGGAAAGTAAAGCACAGATGAAAGAAAGGGAAAAGAACATTCAGGAGTTGAGCATACAGACCCATCGCCTTAAAAAGCAATTGGAGCAATCCCACTTGGAAAAGGGTAGTGAAGAAGCAGATGACAACGAGGGTAAAAAAGCCAAATTTGGCTTTCTTAAAAAATAATCTTCCTGTTTACAAACCTTCCCGGGCAAGTTCCTCAAATACACTGCGCTGTTTCTTGTCCAGTTTTTTAGGAATCTCAACCATAACCCGCACATAGAGATCACCCCTTCCCTTCCCTTGAAAGTGAGGTAGTCCATACCCCTTCAGGCGAATCTTACTGTGACTCTGGGTTCCCGCAGGAACTTTTATTTTCCTCACTCCCTCAAGCGTGGGTACCTCTATAGTACTTCCCAGCACCGCTTGCGTGAGCGCTATCTCCCTATCCAGATAGAGATCACTCTCTTCCCTCGTGAAGAGGGGGTGTTCACTCACGGTTATCCTTATGTACAAGTCTCCACTGATTCCACCCGCCGCTCCGCTGAGACCCTTTCCAGGAATACGCAGTTTTTTGCCCGTACTGATCCCTGGAGGGATTTTAACATTTACCCGTGCCAACTCACCGTTTTCTCTACGAAAGGCTATTTCCTTGGTAGCACCTGACACTACCTCATCGAGCGTCACTGAGAGATCATACATCACATCAGCACCTCTCTGTGGGCGGGCGTGCCGCTCATGTGTTGCACTGAAACCGCCGTGGCTGGAGGCATCAAAATAATCTCTGAAATTCATTCTCTTCGAACTTCCCCTGCCCCCCCCGAAGAGGGTAGAGAAGACATCTTCTGTCCTAAAGCCAAAATCCTTAAACATATCTCCAACATCAAATCCCCTAAAGATGTCTTCCTGCGTATAACGCTTATGAAACCCCGTCTGTCCAAAGGTATCGTACTCTTGCCTCTTCTTCTTGTCGCTCAACACCGCATACGCTTCATTAATCTCTTTAAATCTCTCTTCAGCATCTTTCTTCCCAGGGTTTCTGTCAGGATGATGTTGCATCGCCATTTTACGGTATGCCTTCTTTATCTCCTCCTCAGGCGCCCCCCGTTTCACACCCAAAATATCATAGTAATCTCTTTTGCTCGCCATAGCTCCTCACTCACTCCTTATACGATTCCCTGATCAGCTTATCAAGAAAACCCTCGGGTTCGTTCACCGCGTCCTCAGTGAAGGCAAACTCACACTTCCCATTTCTATCTTTGATGAGTTTCAAACCATGGTAATAATTCTTGAACATCCGGTCACACAAAGTATCGACGGGAGTTCCCGTGTCCACCGCCAGCTGCAATAACCGATCAACAGCACGTTCTTCAATAAAAATCTTTATACCCCTTTGCTCAAAAAATGTCTTCTCATAGTCTCTCACCGCTTCACCCATCAAAAAAAACTCTTCAAGCACTGCGCTCACCTCCATCCCGGTGCTTACCACTCTCTCAACTACCAAGGCAAGGCGGGGGGCATCCAGCAGTGCCCGATACTTTTCTGGAAAGTTACCCCTCTGTTTTTTAAGGTACGCTTCAAGCTCCACCTTCTCACGGGCGATCACCTTCTCATACCTCTGGTCACGTTCTCTCTCTTCAGGACTCCCGAGAAGTTTTTGCAACTCGCCTACGGGATCTTCTACCATCTCCTTAGTGACGAGCAACCTCTTGATGCTGGTAGAGGGAAGTTTCTTTTCAAATTTCATCAGCACTTTTTCAACTACGCTCACCAGCCCACGGGCACCGGTGTTCTGCTCACCTGCTCTTTCAGCTATTTTCAACAGGGCGTCATCTTCAAAGCGCAGGTCAACACCATATGCTTTGAAATCCCGTTTTTTCCCATTGATGACCGTGCTATTGCGATGCTTCAGTATCTGGTATAAATCGTGGATGTCCAACCGATCAAATACCGTAATGACCGGTAATCTCCCGATAAACTCTGACTCGAAGCCATATTGAATTAAATCCTCTGGTGTGACTATCCTCAAATACTCTCTCTCATCATCCTTGCTCCTCAACTCCGCCCGAAAACCAATGCCCTGTTTTTTCACTCTCCTCCCAATAGTTTCACTCAGCCCACTAAACGCTCCGCTCACAATGAAGAGAATGTTTTTAGTGTTCACTATCCTCCTTTCCCGCTTGCCGGTTCTCCGGTAGTATTCCACCGCCTCCATTTGTGAAACAAGATCATGGGGAACCTTCAAGTCAACCTCTGTCTCTTCCATGGGTTTAAGCAGTCCTCGCTGGACACCGGTACGAGACACATCAATGCCCATTACATTATTTCCCGATGCAATTTTATCTATCTCATCAATATAAATAATACCATACTGCGCTCGCCCAATATCACCATCCGCCTCGTGCACCAAATCCCTCACTAAATCCTCTACGTCGCCTCCCACATAGCCTGTTTCGCTGAACTTGGTAGCATCACCCTTTACAAAAGGTACACCGATCTTCTTAGCGATGAGTTTAATAAGATAGGTTTTCCCCACTCCGGTAGGGCCAATCATGATAATATTATTTTTAATCATTCCCACTCGTTCATACTTTTCTTTGTGCTCGTGTTCTTCCCAATACTTAATGCGGTTAAAGTGGGTACAAATTTTTGTTGCGAGCACCTCCTTTGCATCATCCTGTTTCACCACATACTCATTGAGGTACGCCTCTAACTCCTCCGGCATTAAGTCAAACCGTATCTTTTTTGTTTCCTGTTTCGTCTCAGGTTGCTCCTCTATAAGCTCCTCATCTTTTTGAGGAACGATCATAGGCGTTGCCAGCTTAATCCTGCTCCCATACTTTTTAGAAAGGTAATCGTTGAGTTCTTTTTCTAGCTCTTTTGGATCTGGTATCTTGTCAAACACCCTTACCAACCCCATTGCATATTTTTTAACAATTTTATCATATTTTCCAAAAAGCTGCAAATCAATCTCCGCTCCGCGTAACATCACCTCACGGTGCTGCAAGGATACGATTTAAGGTTGACAACTCCTGCACTTATGCTTTATAGTACCGCATAATTGATGAAGTCGTAAAAAGTCAAAGAAATTGTCATTGCGAACGAAGTGAAGCAATCTCTGCCTTTGTAAGTACTTGAAAAACCAAGATTGCCACGTCGCTTCGCTCCTCGCAATGACACCTGTCAGGACTTTTTACGACGTTATCATAATTAATGTACCACACTCTTCATCATTTCATGACTTAACAAATACAGTGCCCACAGAAAATAACAGGTAGCTAATGGGTGAAAGGGAGAAAAACAATTAATGGCACGATCTAAATTTAAGCACAAGATAAAGAGGCATAGACTGGAACTGAAATTAAAAAGACAGAGAGAAAAAAAGAAGGGAGCACCGGGAGAGAAAACTACCTAATTAATCCTTTAATGCCTTAATCTTATCCTGAGCCAACTCTACGACAGGCAGAGAAGCATCTTGAGTGTCGGCTACCTTCTTATAGAACTCAAGGGCACGAACTCTATCATTGAGGGCTTCATAGCAACGGGCAATGCTCAGGTACCCTGATTCTCTTAGCATAGCTTCACCCTCACCAACAGCCTTTTCGAAGTAGTTCAGTGCTTGAGTATAGTCTCCTTGTGCTTCATGGCAATATCCCAGGCCTTCAAAGGCAAACCCTCGCAAGTAATTTCCCTTTCTCGATTGGTTAATAAACTGTTCGTAGTTCTCAGTAGCTTTATTATACTCCTTTAAACGGTAAAGGCACTCTCCCTTATAGAATAGGGCGTTGAGGGCTGCTGAGGTTCCCTTATGCCTGTTAATGATATCCTCAAACTTTCCTAAGCTGATGCGATATCGTTCTGCGGCACTCTGCTCCTTAGTCTCACCCTTCTGGTACAACTGTTGTACCTGTAAGAAGAGAAGCGCAGCTTCTTTCTCTCTTCCCCTGCTATAGTAAAACCACCCAGTGACAATCACCATAGCAATACCTACTGCAATCGCGCTACGGGCAACCGTCTGATAGTGATTCTTTACATACCCTATAATTAAACTTGAGGTAGAGATAAATTCGTCAGGTTTTTTTTCCTTCTTGGTAACTATCTTTATTTTTTTAGGCATAAACTCCTCGCGTGCTAAAATTTTGGACTAGTCTACATAGTACTCGTATTTTTGTCAACGTTTTGTTATAGTTTCTCCATAATCTATAAACTGTTTCTATCGCAATCCTATGGAACCACTAACATTTATTGATGCCCACGTTCACGGTTTCCTCACACCAACTGATGAAACCCACTTTGCCTCAACTATTCATGCTCTGACCACTAAGGGTCTTGAAAAAATCATTATCACCGTTCTCCCCTATCACCACTTTGACTACCAGACCAAACGTACTCTTTCCCCCCCCCATATTCAACCTGTGCTCAGCAAGGATAACTTTGACGAAACCGCACTCCTCATCCAATGGATTGACAAGTATCAGCTACAGCACACGGTCATTCCCTTTCTCGACGTAAGATTTATAACAGAAAAGGTGAGTGATGTCATACGTTCCGCCAGGGCACAAGGGTGTAGGGGTATTAAAGGTGCCTTTATACCTGAATCAGACAGGGTACTCAATATCCAAGGCATACCCCAGGCGCTCGGTATTTCCCCTCAGCACTACCAACATATGCAGGAAGAAATTTTTAGCTGTGCCCATGAGTTCACCCTACCCCTCCTCTACCACATCAACCTCTCTCAATATGCTGAGTGGCTTAACTCGACACTTGAACACACTCCCACGGTCAGGGTAACTATTCCGCACTTCGGGTACAGCCTACGGGGAATCACCGATCTATTAAATCGCTTTGAACACACCTATACTGACCCTTCCTTTCTCCTCTCCCTCCTCCGTAAGAATAACCAGCGCTACCTCAATTTTATCACCAGCTACTCTACAAGGATACTGATGGGCTCAGACACCATTATTACCACCAACCCTGTCGAAGAAATCATCTCCTACGCCCGCTATTTTGCACACCTCACCGCACCAGAAGCAGTGAAGCACGCCATTTTAAGGAACAACACCTACCGCTTCCTCGCCCTCACCCCACCGTACATTCTAAATCCGAAGCACGAAACAGCTTAGATTGAAGATATGCGATGTGGGATTGAAATGATTAATGGGGGCAATAAATAGTTTACAGAAAGAAGAACCGTCATTGCGAACGAAATGAAGCAATCTCATTTTATAGTTGTGTGTGAGGTGCTTCGTCGCTGTACTCCTCGCAATGACATGTAAACTATTTTATGCCCTGAGTAATAACTCTATTATCCCCTATCTCAGATCTCACCTCACCCATCATCAAGTGTTTTTCTAGGTTATCTGCTATCTCTCCTGGAGACAGGTGAGAGATGCCTTCATCTTTTCAAAGTTATAGCGGTTGATTCCGCGTACCTTTCTCAAGTCATCCAACTGCGCAAACCGACCATACACCTGTCGATAGCCTATGATAGCCTGTGCAGTTCGCTCTCCGATATAAGGTACCGCCACTAACTCCTCAACATTTGCAGTATTAATATCTATAGGAATAAAATAGAGAAGCCGTTTTTGAGGCTCCATCATTTCTATCTTAATAAAAGGGGTTGTACCCGCAATGATCACTTTTGCACCATTGGGGATGGTAGTCGAAAAGTGCTCTGGTGGTAACGCCACCTTACCCTTGAGGCCGCCTGCCTCCTCTATCAATTCAGCCAGGGTAACCTCATGATCAAAACCGTAAATGCCTGGGTTTTTCACCTCTCCCTCTACCTCCAAGGCAATGGGGAGAGGCTTTTCATCACCACCGGTGACTGACGAAGTAAACAATGTAAGGCTGTGGTATGACAGGTATCTAAAGAAAAAGAGAGTAAGGAGAGCAACTACTACTATAAGGAGTATACGGTAGTGCGGTGGGGTAAAGGTTACCATGTGGCAGAGGACAAATGGTACGAGGTCACTTTCTCTCATCCTTGTAAAGTTTATAGCTGATGCTGTCAACGAGCGCTTTCCAGCTTGCCTCAATGATATTCTCGGATACCCCCACTGTTCCCCACCGGTGCTTTTTGTCGCCCGTCTCAATCAACACCCGCACCTTAGCCGCTGTTCCTTGACCACTGGAGAGCACCCTCACCTTATAATCTATGAGTTCAATATCTTGCAACTGGGGATAGAACTTTTCTAATGCCTTTCGCAGTGCATTATCAAGCGCATTCACCGGCCCGTTGCCCAGTGAAGCGGTATGCTCTGTTCTTCCCCCCACCTTCACCATGATAGTAGCTTCACACACCGGGGGTTCATCTTCCCGCCGCTCGTTGATCACCCTGAAACCCACCAGTTCAAAATATTTTCGCTTTGTCCCCAGCGCCTCCATCATCAAAAGCTCAAAGGAACCCTCTGCTCCCTCAAACTGGAATCCCTGTCCCTCGAGCTCCTTAAGCCTCTCCACAATCTCCTGCACCACCGGGTCTCTGCTGGAGAGGCTGATCCCAAACTCCTTTGCCTTTTGCAGAATGGTACTCTTGCCTGAGAGATCAGAAATCAACACCCGCTGCGTGTTTCCTACCAGCTCAGGGGGAACGTGCTGGTAGGTCTCGGGTTTCTTTTGGATAGCACTCACATGTACCCCACCCTTGTGGGCAAAGGCACTAATGCCCACATAAGGCTGGTGTTTAAGCGGTTGAAGATTAGCCAGCTCATACACAAACCGCGACACCTCCTGCAGCTGAGCAAGCTGCCTTTTGCTCACGCAGTTATAGTTGAGCTTTACCCTGAGGTTGGGAATGAGGGAACACAGATTTGCATTACCACAGCGCTCCCCAATCCCATTGATGGTTCCCTGAACATGATCAATCCCTAGCTGAACCGCCACCAGGCTATTAGCAACCGCTACCTCTGAGTCATTATGGGTATGAATACCCAGCGTTGTTGTGGCGAGGCATTTCTTTACCTGCTCAATGATTTCACTCAGCTGATGAGGTAAGGTACCACCATTGGTATCACACAAGACAATGCAATCGGCCCCTGCGTGTGCTGCCTCTTTCAGCGTCTGGAGCGCATAGGAGGGGTTAGCTTTGAAACCGTCAAAGAAGTGTTCAGCATCAAAGAACACTTGAGAAAAATGTTTTTTGAGATAGGAGATACTAAGTCCAATGAGTTTTAAATTCTCGGGGAGGGTGATACCTAAGGCATCTTTCACATGGATATCCCAGCTTTTCCCGAAGATCGTTGCCACAGTGGTTTTTGAAGTGATCAGCGATTTAAGATTGTGATCTTCCTCAGGCAAGGTCCCTGCCCGGGCGGTACTGCCAAACGCCACCACCTTGGCATGGGAGAGAGGAAACCGCCGAATCTCTTTGAAGAACTGAATATCTTTGGGGTTTGACCCCGGCCACCCCCCCTCAATATAGTGAATCCCTAGTTCATCAAGCTTTCTCGCAATCCTCACCTTGTCCTCTACGGTAAACGATATATCTTCAGCCTGGCATCCATCCCGCAAGGTGGTATCATACAATACTATTTCTCGCATAGTACCCTGCCCCCTCATCCCTGTACCCTATCTTCTTGATGCTACTCTGTGCTTACTGCCTCTTCACCCAGTTCAAAGGCCTCATGGAGCGCTCTCACCGCAAGTTCTACATACTTTGCGCTCATCACACAGGAAATCTTTATCTCGGAGGTGCTGATCATCATGATGTTAATACCTTCCTTACCCAAGGTAGCAAACATCTTCGCAGCTACTCCCGCATGGCTTCTCATACCTACCCCGATAATAGAAACCTTCGCTACCTCTTTGTCATACTGAACATCTTTCGCACCAATTTCTTTCACTATCCCTTTGATCACCTCAAGAGCCTTTTTCATATCAGACTTAGATACAGTGAAGGTAACATCGGTATACCCATCTTCACTCACATTCTGAATAATCATATCCACATTGATATTCGCCGCGGAAATGGGGGTAAATATCTTCGAGGCAGTACCAGATCTGTCGGGTACCTTGACGATGGTAATCTTCGCCTCATCTTTATTGTAGGCAATCCCTGAAACAACAACTTTTTCCATGGTCTCATCCTCCTTAGTAACTACGGTTCCGCTATTCTGAGAAAAGGTGGAACGTACGTGAACAGGAACATTGTACTTTTTCGCCAGTTCCACCGAACGGGTCTGCAACACCTTAGCACCTAAACTTGCCATCTCTAACATCTCATCATAAGTAATCCTGTCTAATTTCCTCGCATTTGAGCAAATAGTGGGATCGGTGGTGTAGACACCTTCTACATCCGTGTAGATCTCACACACATCAGCATTGAGGGCCGCCGCAATGGCAACCGCAGTGGTGTCCGACCCCCCTCTACCCAGGGTAGTCACATTCTCTTCTTCGTCAATACCCTGAAACCCTGCAATCACCACGATACTACCATCTCTCAGTGCTTTGGTGATCTTCTCGGAATCAATACTCAGTATACGGGCTTTGGTAAATTCACTGTTAGTGACAATACTCACCTGGAAACCCAGAAAGGAAACCGCTCTATACCCCATCGATTGCAGTGCTATAGCGAGCAGCGCAATGGAAACCTGCTCTCCTGTGGATACCAGTACATCATACTCACGCTCATCTGGCCTCTCTGCAATCTGATGGGCTAATCCAATCAGCCGGTCGGTTTCTCCCGACATGGCAGACACTACTACTATCAGGTCGTCTCCTGTCTTCTTCACTTCAATCACCCTTTCTGCCACATGCCGTATCCTCTCGATACTACCTACCGAAGTTCCTCCATATTTTTGAACAATAAGCGCCACTGCTGTTCTCCTCCTTCCTTTTTTACTATTCCTTAAACACCATTACAAAACTTCCTTGGTACTCTAGTACTGATCATCACCCTCGGAAATTTTTTTCCCAATTCTTTCTACCATTTCCCCATAGCGATGTCCCTTCCCCCAGAGGCTCAACTTTCTCACATGGTAGTCAACATACTCAAGCACTATCATTAAGCACTCGGAGGGCAAAAATGGCTCTATCTTCTCAGGCCACTCAATTATCGAAACCCCCTCCCCTTGGAAATACTCCTCTAATCCTAGGTGTTCAACCTCTGCACTAGTGTTGATCCTGTAAAAATCTAAATGGTAGAGGGGAATTCTCCCCTTATATTCGTTGATGAGGGTAAAGGTAGGGCTGGTAACATAATAGTCTCTACTCACCCCCAATCCCTCAGCAATACCTTGAGCAAGGGTGGTTTTCCCTGCACCTAGTTCACCCTTCAAGGCAACAACATCACCCCTCTCGAGGAGTATTCCAAGCAGCTTTCCCCACTGGTGGGTCTGTTCAGGGGTAGTTGATGAGAGCACAACCTGAGCTTCCATAGCCCCACCCGCATGTTAAATAACTGCACCCACCTGGTATCGCTCATCTGATGCAAGCGACGGTGGAAGTACCTGCTCTATCATTGACTTTAATACTCGAGGTATCTCACTGAGTAAATCACTGGCAAGCAATCCTACCGGACCACTCTCTGCTGCAACCAGATCCCCTAGCATACCATGTAGAAATACCGCGAGCTGTGCACTGGTCAGCACCTCATAGCCCTGAGCGATGAAACCTGTAATCATTCCGGTCAGTATATCTCCCATTCCGCCTGATGCCATTCCCGCATTACCAGTAGGGTTAATAAAGACACCTCCTCCCGGCTCGGCAATAATAGTTCGTGCACCTTTTAACACAAGATAACAACCATAGCGTGTGGCAAAATCTCTGGCAATAGTAACTCTATCTTTCTGAATCGCCTGTGTGTTCGTCCCGGTGAGGCGTGCCATTTCGCCAGGGTGAGGGGTAAGCACCAGGGGGGTCCTTCTCCGCCTCAGTACCTCTAGGTTTCCGGAAAGTGCGTTAATAGCATCTGCATCAATCACCAGCGGAATAGTAATGTCTTCCACAACTTTGGTAACCAGCTTTACCGCTCCCTCACGAGTTGAGATTCCTGGTCCAAGCGCAATAACCTTTTTCCCCTCCGACAACGCTCTAATCTTTTTAAAACTCTCCATCCCTAAAAATCCGGGTTCCCCCTCCGCGAGAGGCTCAGTCATCACCTCGGTGAGTTTGCCCTCCATAATGCTATGTAAACTTTCAGGAATGCCCAGAGTAACCAGACCCGCTCCCACCCTGGCTGCTGCCAGCGAGGCAAGGGCAGCGGCTCCCGTTTTTCCCTGAGAGCCCGCAATGACCAGCACATGCCCATAATTTCCCTTGTGAGCATCGGGATCCCTCACTCTAAGAAACCTGCTCACGCTTTCGAAATCCAATAAAAAGTCAGTGATCGGTTCCTCCTCCAGAAGATGGTGAGGGATACTGATATCAACAATCTTTATCCTTCCTGCGTAATGTGCCCCGGGATAGATAAGCATCCCCCGCTTTGGCAACCCAAAGGTGATGGTGAGGTCAGCTTTCACACACGCACTCAATATCTCTCCTGTAGTCGCATGTAATCCCGAGGGGAGATCAACCGCCACGGTGGGTACCTCACAGTGATTGAGATCATCAATTACCTCTCTCACCACACCCTTCACCTCTGAAGTAAGTCCTGTACCGAAGATGGCATCAACAATCAGGCAGCATTCTTCTACCTCTGCCAGATGCGCTTTCCAGCCGCTCAGGTCTTGAATTTCAACGAGAGGAGCCTTCATCGTGGAGAGAATATCTAAGTTTGATCTCGCGTCTCCCTTAACCTCTTCTCGTGCTGCCAGCAAAAACACCTTCACGCTTACTCCCCGGTTAAGTAGGTAGCGTGCAATGACGAACCCATCACCGCCGTTATTCCCTTTGCCTGCAATAATCGCCACCTTTCCCTTGAAAATTACAGGATAACTCTTAAGGATCTCTCCTACGGCTCCCCTTCCTGCATTCTCCATTAGCACTATCCCAGGGATACCAGCTTCTTCGATAGTTCTTCGATCCAACCTCTGCATAACCTCAGTAGTCGCGACCTTCATGTTCTTGACACCTCTCTTTTATCCTCTGATCAAGGTGAGCATCTCCCGCACGGCTCGCTCCATCCCCACCAGCATCGCCCGCGCGACAATACTATGACCTATGCTAAATTCCTCAATCTCTTTAATAGTAACCAGTTTCTTTATATTATGATAGTTCAATCCGTGTCCTGCGTTAATTCCCAGTTCTAATCGAGAGGCCACCTCAACCGCCTCGATAATCTTATCTAGCTCCCTCTTTTCCTGGGTGAGGTCTTTTGCCTCCGAAAAGGCACCGGTGTGGATTTCAACACAGTCTGCACCGATTTCCTCCTTAGATACTGCTATCTGTTTCTGGTAAGGATCAACAAACAGACTCACTACAATCCCCACGCCGCGCAATTCCTTTACCACCCTTTTTAATGACTTTCTATTGTGGATGACCTCGAGCCCTCCTTCGGTGGTGAGTTCCTCACGTTTCTCCGGTACCAGCGTTACCATATCAGGTCTCACCGTCCGAGCAATCTTGATCATCTCCGGTACCGCCGCCATCTCCAAATTGAGTGTGGTGGTAACCGTCTTTCTCAACAGCTCAAGATCCCTGTTCTGAATGTGTCTCCTATCCTCGCGTAAGTGGACAATAATACCATCACAGCCCGCCAATTCTGCAAGTGCCGCTGCAATCACCGGATCAGGTTCATTAATCCCCCGCGCTTGCCTCACGGTTGCCACATGATCGACGTTCACCATCAATCCTGCCATAACACTCCTTTCACTCCATTCCCTCTCTAAGGTTCTCTCATGCTAACGAGTTCTCTTCTCACCACCACTTTAAACCACAACGGCGTTGCCGTAACCAGGGTCACCTGTTCAGGAAGGGTTATCTGTACCTTTTTTGAATAACTACCAGGCACCACACCCGCTAAATCAATGAGGACCTTCACCTTTCCTCCCGACACATCTTTCACCAGGTGGTAGGGACCCTTTACCACTAATTGCACGGTCGAGGGAACAATATCGGCTCTATAGCTGCTGTTAAACACTTCTACCTTGATATCGGATAAGATGGTTTCAATAACCTTTTCACTAATGATCAAGAACGCACTCACCTTTTCTAGATTGATGGTACGGGGAGGAGCAACTCCTGTGAGTACCAAGGTAACCTCTCGATTAATATCGCTCGCGAACCCTGAGATATCAAGAGGTTCTGTCACCACTTTTTCCAACTCATCCGCTTCACTCTTGGCCAATTGCACCTCTACAAACTCGGGTATAACCGATATCCGGGAAATTTCATACCCCTCTTTAAGAATTCCTTTGGTAGTGAGCTGCACAGGAACTATTTTGGTAACCAGTGGCTCTACGGTCACCGAGAGATCAGCAGGGCTGATGGCGGTAACTTTAACTCCATTGGGAAGTTTTACCTTATCCACCAGGTTCCTGAAGGTGGTGGTCCCTGCTCTGACCCCCTCCAGATTAATCATCGCCTTGATACTGCTTGATGATAACGTAGCCAGTATACCTCGTGATCCCCTCACTCTCAGGCTCACGCTGTCAGCAGTCTGAGTGGTGATAATCAAATCATCAGACTTATTAAGCAACACCAGCGGCACCTCACTAAAAGAGAACTCTGCCTCTCTCTCCCCCATTACAAAAAACCACAGGGAAATTGCTAATAAAAGGGAAAAGAATTTTAACGCCTTGTTCTCCACAAAAATCTTTTTTAAGAGTGCCGCCATGTTCTTATCCCTGGTACCCGAACCTTACTCTCCTTTTTCATAAGGGAGTAACTTTATAAGGGTATCTCTCAGAACTTTATCACTAAGGTTCCACCTGAGTGTCCCCTCGTAGGCAAGAGAAATAGTTCCTCGCTCCTCAGAAACAATAACTACTACCGCATCGGTCTGTCTGCTCAGACTAATGGCGCATCGATGTCTAGTACCCACCACGCTGCTCACCTCGATATCCGTATCGAGCGGTAAAAGGCAGCCCGCGGCCGCAATCCTCCCCTCCTGAATAATGATAGCTCCATCGTGGAGAGGGGAAGTGTGTTGAAAAATACTAGTAATCAGTTCTTTCTTCACCCTTCCGTCGATGGGGATGCCTTTCTCTACGTAATTATTCAAACCTGTTCTCCGTTCGAGTACCATAAGCGCACCCAGCCTTTTCTCTACCAACGCCGCACCAGCTCTCAACACTTCTTCAACAATCTCTACCTTCTCCAACTTCTCACCATTACTGCTGATGAAAGGGTTTCTTCCTACCCGGGTGAGTGCCCTCCTGATATCATCTTGGAAAATCACAATGATCACCAGTACCATCGAGGCAATAAAATTGTTTAACACCCAATGGAGGGTAAATAATCCCACACGCAGTGAAACAAGATACAGTCCCATAATAACTACCAACCCCACCAGCATCTGCACCGCCCGTGTACCCCGGATCAGCAGGATGATGCGGTAGATGATGAAGGCAACAATGAGAATATCCAGCATATCCCACAATCTGATGCTACCTAAAATCTCATGCACGCACTTCTCTCTCCTCTCACACTAGAAATTAAAAGAGCGGGAAGATTACTTCACTGCCAGAATCGCATCAACCATCTTCACCACTCGCTTCATCTTTGCAACATCGTGCACCCTCACCACATTGGCCCCATTAGTGATGGCGAGTGCAACTGCAGCTGCAGTTCCCTCCTCCCTCTCTTCCACACCGAGGTTGAGCACCCTTCCTATAAAAGCCTTGCGCGAAGGACCGACCAGAATCGGCTTCCCCAACTTTTTGAAGCACGACAAATGTTTTATAATGCTGAGATTTCCCTCCGGTACCGATTTACCAAATCCGATGCCGGGATCAATAATTATTTTATGAGAGTCCACTCCCGCCGATTCTGCATAGGCTATCCGCTCCTCAAGGAAAGAGTAGATTTCAGCTATAGGGAAATCATCTACCACCTGGTCTTGCATGGTGCGTGGCGTTCCCCTCATGTGCATTAACACTACGGGCACACCGCACTCTGCCGCGAGAGAAGCCATCTCTGGGTCAAAACGTAGGGCACTAATGTCATTAATCATTGCTGCCCCTGCCTCTATCGCTTCCTCTGCCACTGCCGCCTTGGTGGTATCAATGGAAAGAGGCACTTTCACTTGTAACACGAGCTTCTCTATCAGGGGAATAACTCTCCTGCGTTCCTCATCCGTTGAAACAGGATCTGCCCCCGGACGTGTGGATTCACCACCTACATCAATAATATCAGCTCCTTCCTCCTCCATCCGTTTTCCATGGTCCAGGGCACGAGCGAGAGGGAAAAACTTAGCTCCATCAGAAAAGGAATCAGGGGTACTATTCAAAACACCCATCACATAGGTTCGCTCACCACAATTGAAGGTGTAGTTACCACAGGCTAAAGTCATTTTAGATTTTACTTCACATCCCGGGATGGTAACAACCTTTGTGGTGCACATACCTTATGTACCCAACCAACACACAACATTAGCTTACGAGATGCGCCGCATCTGAAAGAATTAAAATCACTTCTTCTGAATTGTTCTTGACTTGCTAAAGGCTGGAAACAACGAGAGTTAATTCCCGTACCTGTTCATAGTTAAAGGAATGAATGCTACCCCCTCACTTCTTGTACCTTTTCTTCATCAGTTTCTTGGCTATCAGGGCGGTACTTTCGGACAATGGTTTCTATTTCGACGTTATCCAGCACTTCCTTCTCCAGAAGTTCTTTGGCAAGATGGTGGAGGAGGTCAAGGTTTTCATTGAGCAGTTTTGTGGCTCGCTCGTAATTTACCAGAACGATCTTTCGCACTTCTTCATCAATTCTTACCGCGGTAGCTTCACTGTAATCACGGTGCTGAGCAATCTCACGCCCTAAGAATATTTGCTCTTCCTTCTTCCCGAAGGTAAGTGGCCCCAACGTCTCGCTCATCCCCCACTCGCACACCATCTTTCTCGCCAGATCCGTTACCCTCTCCAGATCATTGCCCGCACCAGTACTTACATCTTTATTGATAATCTCCTCCGCCGCCCTTCCCCCTAAGAGCACCGCAATCTCGCCCAAAAGAAACTCTTTCTGCTTGGTGTAGCGTTCATCGGGCAAATAGTGGGTCTGCCCCAATGACCACCCACGAGGGATAATGGTCACCTTGTGAATGGGGTCCGTTCCCGGTATCAACTTGGCAACCAGCACGTGGCCTGTTTCATGGTAGGCGGTGTTCTCTTTATCTTCAGGGCTAATGATCATACTCTTGCGTTCCACCCCCATCAACACCTTATCCTTGGCAACTTCAAAGTCTACACGGTCAATCTTCTTCTTGTCGTCACGGGCAGCCATCAACGCTGCCTCATTAACCAGATTTGAGAGATCCGCACCAGAAAACCCGGGTGTGCTTTTGGCAATCACTTCTAAATTTACATCGTCAGACAGAGGTTTATTCTTGGTGTGTACCTCTAAAATACCCTTCCGACCCTTGATGTCAGGCAGTGTTACCACCACCCGGCGATCAAACCTTCCAGGGCGAAGCAACGCGGGATCTAATACATCAGGGCGGTTAGTGGCAGCAATCAGTATTACACCTTCATTAGACTCAAACCCATCCATTTCAACCAACAGTTGATTTAAAGTCTGTTCTCTCTCATCATGGCCACCACCGAGACCAGCCCCCCGATGCCTGCCCACTGCATCAATCTCATCAATAAAGATAATACACGGGGCATGTTTCTTCCCCTGTATGAAAAGGTCACGCACCCGCGAAGCCCCTACTCCCACAAACATCTCTACAAAATCTGAACCACTGATGCTAAAGAAGGGAACACCCGCCTCACCAGCAATGGCTCTGGCAAGCAATGTCTTTCCAGTTCCCGGAGCGCCCATTAAGATGACACCCTTGGGAATCCGTCCACCCAGAAGGGTAAATTTCTTGGGGTCTTTGAGGAAGGCAATGATTTCTTCCAGCTCCCCCTTCGCCTCATCAATTCCGGCAACATCCTCAAAGGTAACCTTCTGCTGTTGCTCGGTCAGCAGTTTAGCCCTGCTTTTACCAAACGACATCGCCTTCCCACCACCAGCCTGCATCTGCCTCATCAGGAAAATCCAGATGGCAATGATTACAATCATGGGAAGCCAACTGATCAGTATGGTAGTCCACGGTGATTGCTTTTCTTCCTCTCCCACAATAACTACTTCCTTACTTCTTAAATCCTCAATGAGTTTGGTATATCCAGGGTTATAAGTTTTAAATTTCTTTCCATTGACGAATGTCCCCTTGATATAATCTCCCTGAATGTGCACCTCACTTATTTCACCCTTTTCCAGGAGATTAAGAAACTCGGTAAAATTAATCTGTTCTTGACCCACGCGTGGTTGGCTGAATAAATTAATCAAGAGCACAAAAACCAGTACCACGCTCAACCAGAGGGCAATATTTTTTTGAACTGAGCTCAATGCACACCTCTCTTTGAAGATAATTGAATTTTTATTTTATCACAAACACTTTAATTCGGCAAACGAATTGTCTCAAAAACTACCATTAAATCCATAAGTTCTAGAATGCGTCTGATGAAGGAATTGTAAAGATCAGGAATCAGCAGCCAGAAGCTAGTAGCCAGCATTCTAAAAATCCAAATTTTAAATTTTCAATTTTAAATATCATATTTCAGGAATTTCCAATTTCTCAATCCCTCAATTACTAATTCCAAATCTCATATCGCACATCCCACATCACAGATCCTAAATCTCAAATCCAGTATCTAGTATCCTCATCACTCAGTACTTTTCAATCTCTACTCTGAGAATCTTCTTAGTGTCTTCTTTCACCCTTAAGCGATGATTGATTCTCATTTCCCCTACCCACCCCATGATATCACCAAAGAAAAGCAGTGGAACACACTTCCTCTTTAAAAGCGGTACCTTCTCATCAATAAAGAAATCTTTAATCTTTTTCTCACCTTTCATCCCCAGTGGCTGGAACCTGTCTCCAGGCTTCATATTTCTAATAGTGAGGGGGAACGTTAGTTTATCAAGATCAAGCCACGCGATGTGAAAATCGTTTTTATTGATTGCCTTTTCATTACCCTTCACTACTTTGAATAGTATCTCCTTCCCAATTTCTTTAATTATCACACGGTCAGGGATAGAAGTGAAGTGATAATAAAAAGGCCGGGGGGCAGACTGGTGAAATCCTATAATAAGATTATTGTATGATTTTTCTACGCTGATGCCCTGCGGAAGCTTTAGTACCTTGTGCGGTTTTTCGTTGGCAACAATCTTCAGGATATCGTAAAGATGGGTGGAACCAATCTGCCTCAAATTTCCCTTCACCTTTTTCAGAGCAGCTCTTAAACACCTCAACTGTATAGCAGAAGGTAATTTCAAAAGGTGCGTAACATCAATACTCACTGCTTCTCTTTCCCGTACTATCCCTATCGTTTTAAGCGCTTCTTGAGCAACACGTTCTAAATACTCATCTTCTGCCCTCAAGAGTGAGGCAGTCTGAACTAGTGTTTTAATCAATTGAGGGTTATAGTGCTTCTGTAATAAAGGAAAAACCTCATGCCTGAGCCTGTTTCTTAAATAATCTGTTTTAAGATTAGAGCTATCCACCACAAAGGGTATTTTCTTCTCTTTGATAAATGCTTCGATTTCTTCCCTGTCAGTTTCAATTAAGGGTCTTATAATTACCCCTTCACGCACTGGTGGAATGCCACCAAGTCCCTTAAGTCCGGTACCCCTCAGCAGCCACATCATTAATGTCTCTGCCTGGTCATTGGCATTATGCCCCAGGGCAATCTTTGAAGCGCGGAACTGTTTTCTCACCTCTTCCAAAAATTGGTATCGTACTATTCGGGCAGCTTCTTGAGCAGAAAGTAATTTCTCTCTTTTGTATGAAGGCACATCCACTGCCCTCACCTCACAGGACAACCCTAGTCTTTGAGCCATCCTCTCCACAAATCCTGCTTCTTTTCGAGCTTCTCCACCCCTGAACCCATGATTTAAGTGGGCAATTTTGAGCTTGAGACGATATTTTTCTTTTACCTGGTTTAGCACGTAGAGAAGCGCCATCGAATCAGGGCCACCCGACACACCTACAATGACTCTATCACCCGATTCCAGCATCTGATACTTACTGATCGTTTGTTTTACCTTCTCTACAAATTTCAAAACATTCCCTCCAATTCACAATTCCTCAATCCCTGAATTCGCAATTCATAATTTCTTTATCGCAGATCCCGTATCCCACATCTCACATCTTCTTCTCACCACTCATTACTTTTTTCGATGATAACACAACCAGTATATTTTTCAAGATAACAGCACTAAAAGATGATTGCAAAGATTTTAGGAGTAAGTTATATTAATCATATTAAATTAATACTATCAAATGGAGGTAGACCATGAGATATCCTTGTATCGCAACAATATATTTGTTAACAGTACTCTGCCTTACCGCATTTGAAAGACCATCCATTTCTCAGGAAAAAAATCAGCCCGCCCAGCAGGAACAAGCACTACCAGAAAAACCAAAGGTCCTCGTTGTCTACTATTCCAGAACTGGTAATACCAAGGCTATTGCTGAAAGTATTAAGGACACTTTGGGATGCACTATCCAGGAAATAAAGGATTTAAAAGACCGGTCAGGTATCAAAGGATTTATCGGCGGGATGATTGATGCCAAGAAAAATCCTATCACTGAAATTTCACCCAAAATAGTAGATGTTAAAGATTATGACCTGCTCATCATCGGATCCCCTGGGTGGGGGGTAAAGCTTACCCCGGCCATCAATACCTTTATTAACAGCACAGATTTTACTGGTAAGAAGATAGTTCTCTTCGGCGTTGCCTCAGGAAGGATGAGCCAGAAAACGCTCGACGAGTATAGCAGCATCATCAACTCACGAGGTGGCCAGGTAATTGATACCTTTATCATTAAGACCTTGTGGATTAATCAGGATGAGATAAGGGCAAAGGCAAAAGAAATCTGCACTGAACGGCAAGAGAAGTGGATGCAATAACGTGCAACAGGGAAAGGGTTTTTTATTGGTAAGTGCTTTAATAAAGGAGGTGATCAGCACTACTCTAATAAACAATTTTTGATAATTGGTTAGTAAATCCTATCATCCTAAAATCCAACATATAAGAGGAGGGAGAATCATATGAGATGCAATGTCTTTTATGCAGTAATCGTGATTACTCTACTCATCAACTTTACCGCTTTTGCGGCCCAACCGCAGGGCTTACCGCCGCTTCCAATTCCTGCTGACAATCCCCAAACACCGGAGAAGATTGCATTAGGTGATAAACTTTTTCATGACGCGCGTTTCAGCACCACCGGGCTGATAAGTTGCTCAACCTGCCACAAAAAGGATAAGGCATTTACGGATCGCCTGCCGGTATCGGAGGGAATTAACGGACTCAAGGGTACACGAAACGCGCCAACCGTGATAAATGCGGCTTATATGCGGAGCCAGTTCTGGGATGGACGCGAGCCTACCCTAGAGGCACAGTCGGCCCAGCCATTTATCAACCCGGTGGAAATGGGATTAGCAAATCACGACCCCATTTTAAAAATTGTTCGCACTGACCCCGCATACGTCAAACTGTTCAAGAAGGTTTTCGGCAAGAAAGGCGATCAGATCACTATGATAGAGGTTGAACAGGCGATCGCTGCGTTTGAGCGCACGGTCATCGCTGGCGATTCTCCGTTTGATCGGTACCAGTATGGCGGTGACAAAACGGCGATGAGTCCTGCTGCCATACGTGGATTGGAGATCTTCCGCAGGCAGGGACGCTGTGTCTCCTGTCATGTCATCGAACAGACCCAGGCGCTCTTTACCGATAATCGTTTCCACAACATTGGCGTCGGCTTTGCCCGAATGGCAAACAAGGAAGAAGACGTGGTGAAAACCTTTCTTAAATCAAAGCAAGAGGGCGTTTCGGTTGATGTTGCAGTCTTGACTAAAGAGAATACATCTGAACTGGGACGTTTTGCCATATCGGAAACGTTCCAGGACCTAGGTGGATTTAAAACTTCCACCTTGCGCAATATCGATAAGACCGCCCCCTATATGCATGACGGAAGCCTCAAGAATCTCGAAGAGGTGGTGCAGTTTTATAATAACGGCGGCAGGCTCAAGGAGACCGATCCCCTTTCCCCTTATCTGGACGGGGGCATTAGACCGCTGAACCTCAGCAAAGAACAGGAAGCTGATCTGGTGGAGTTTTTAAAGGTGCTCACCAGCCCAGATTTTGCCAAACAATAGCCCCAAGGTGAGGCGCACGAATGCCAGAAGGAGGAAATCATGAGAAACCTTAATCGCCGTGAGTTTTTAAAAGGAGCCGGTGCACTCGTAATGACAAGCGCGTTGCCGGTGAGCCTAGTGAAGGTTGCATTCGGGGCCGGCAGTGCGAAAGAGAATTTTACTTTCGCCTACATTTCAGATTCGCACATTACCTGCACCAAGGAGAACAAATTTGTGCGAAATTGGGATCGGGGTCTGATTCGCTCGGTCGCCGAGGTCAACCTGATGACGCCGAAACCTGATTTCATAATTTACGGTGGCGACATCGCGCAACTGGGAAAGAAGGAAGAGATTGACCATGGTTTGGAATTGCTGTCCAAACTGCAAAGTAAAGTCTACTATGTGATGGGTGAACACGATTACTACCTGGATCTCGGGAAATACTGGGAATCCCAGCTGGGGCCGCAGTGGTACAGCTTTGACCATAAGGGTGTTCATTTCGTAATACTCAACAGCATTTTGACCTACGATGACTGGACGCACAAGCGCTGGCCGACCCCAATGGATCGCATGCTTGCCATGGCTCGTTTAGATAACCCTCAGGGCTCGCCCTTCATGGTAGGGAAAAAACAGCGCGAGTGGTTAAGGAAGGATCTGGATAAGGTCAGCAAGGATACGCCGATCATTGTATGCTCACACTCGCCGATTCAGAAAATCTACAAAGGCTGGAACTTCTGGATCGATGATGCCGAGGAAGTGCAGATCCTGCTGAAGCGGTTCGACAAAGTTAACGTGATCTACGGGCATGTTCATCAGGTCCAGTACAACCAGATTGGAAACATCAGCTTCCATGCAGTCATGGCGACGGCATGGCCCTGGCCCTATCCCAATAGCTACGAGCAAGCACCAAGTGATCTGCCGGAGCTCACTGTGAGGATGAACCGGGCCGATCCCTTCTTCGAACGGGACGCTACTGGCTGGCAGTTCGTCAACGTCAACACCGGGAAGGTGGACATGCACTACCAGTTACCCAACAACCAGAATCGAAGCGTCGTCTTCGATACCCAGTCTGGACAGCCTATGGATACCAAGTTTCAGTCTCTAGAAAATCAGATTCCCCCGCAGACACATTATTAATAATTTTGATAATGAGGAGGTGGCTATGCAAGGCGTAAAACAATTACTTATAGTAGTGGTGATGATTGCAGTGGGTATGGTATGGTTACTACCTGCCCCCCGCGCAGAAGAATTTACCAAGGAAGATTTGGCAAGATGGGAGCAAGAATTCCTGGCGGTCGTAATCGAAGGTGAGAAGAGCTTCCATAGCAGTAAACTGGGGACGAACACCGTCTCCTGCGACCAGTGTCATCCAAATGCAGCCAACACCCATCCAGAAACGTATCCGAAGTTTCAGAAGCAGATCGGGAAGGTCGCGTCGCTGTTCGAAATGATCAACTGGTGCATCCAGAACCCTCTCGAGGGAAAACCACTGGCTGCAGATGATCCCATCATGACCGCCCTGCAGGCATATATTACGCACGAACGACGTGGCGTCAAGCTATCGCCTGGCAAACACTAATGATGTTATATCCTGAGTGGGTGCCTCTTTGAACCATTGTATTCATGACCCATGGCTGTCGTGGAATCCTGTTTGTTCCCTTTTTGTAGTAAGTAGGGACTCACACTTTCAGAACAAGAAGGGAGGATGATCTGTTATGAAAAGATGGAGATGTACATCGTGTGGTTATATTTATGAAGGAGAAAGCCCACCGGATCCTTGCCCTATCTGTAAGAAGTACAAAGCGATGAAACCTGGAGCACTTTTTGTCGAAATTAAGAAATAACAGAGTACTGCAGCCTCATGGGGCAGGTTGAAATAAGGAGCTCCAGATCCATTAAAAAAACCCCTTCCTCTACAACCAGAAAACTACCAGTTGATCAGTAGTTTATAAAAATCATACTTTCGACTGTGAAACTGCAGGCGTGGCCTTACATAGCTATCGATTAAAAGAAACCCCTCTTGAAATCCTTAAAGAGAACCCCGCATACATTTTTTTCTCCATTTAGAAAATTTATGAAAGCGGAGACGATCTCTTCAGACAGATTGGTTGATACTTCTCAGGAGGGGGATACTCTTCCACCATTACCATTTTCTTTACATATCGTATGTAATATAGCACGCTATTAAATTAGGGACAGCGCCTATTTATTATTGACAGAGCCCTTACACATAGTATACACTTACCTCATGCCGCGAATAGCACGAGCAGTTGCAACAAATCATCCACACCACATTACCCAGAGAGGTAATTACCGGCAAACTGTTTTTGAGACTGATAAGGATTATAAACAGTATCTTGAATGGTTAAAGATATACAGTGAAAAATATGGACTTGAGCTATGGGCATATTGTCTCATGAAGAATCATGTGCACTTTGTGTGTGTGCCGAAACGGAAAGATTCACTAGCTCTTACTTTTAACACGCTTCACATGAGATATGCACAATACATTAATCGTCGGAGAAAGGTACACGGTCATTTATGGCAAGGAAGATTTTATTCCACGATACTTGATGAACTTCATGTGCACACCGCGGTGCGATATGTGGAGAGCAATCCTGTTCGGTCAGGGATAGTAACAAAGGCAGAGCAGTATCCGTGGTCCAGTGCCAGAGCACATACTGCTGGAACTACACATGACCTTTTATCCACGAAGTGTTATTTACTTTCGGAAGTAAAAGATTGGAAGAAATACCTGCGTGAGGAGGAAGAGAAAAAGTTGATACACGATATCAGGAAAAATACGTTGACCGGGCGTCCCTGTGGTGATGAAGGATTTATTAGAAAGCTGGAGAGGGCATTCGGCCGAAGGTTACAGGCATTACCGCACGGTAGGCCGCGAAAGACAGAAAAATAGGCGCTGTCCCTAATTTATGAGAAGAAAACGCAGGTATTTTCTGAAAACAATTCTTAGATACTCAATTATATTCCTCACCATCTCATTTTTTTTCACTAGCATTCAAGTGATTACCTTCAGTCTGGTCAACCCACCTTTTACTCCTCTCATGGTATACAGGCTGGTTACAAAAGAAGGGATGAACCACACCTGGCGCTCACTGTCTAAAATTTCACCATTCTTACAGCAGGCAGTGCTCGCCTCAGAAGACCAGCTCTTCTTAGCTCACAACGGATTTGATTTTAATCAGATTGATCAGGCGCTCCAAGAACACGCTAAAAAGAAGCGATGGAGAGGCGCGAGCACTATCTCCATGCAGGTAGCACGTAACCTCTTTCTCTGGCAGGGGTATAGTTGGGCAAGGAAAATACTTGAAGCATACTACACAATCCTTATAGAGCAGCTCTGGAGCAAAGAGCGTATCTTAGAAATGTATCTTAATAGTGCAGAATGGGGGAGGGGTATTTTTGGTGCAGAAGCTGCAGCGCGTCACTATTTTAATTGCTCCGCAGATTCCTTGAGCAGAGATCAGGCAGCGCTGATGGCAGCGGTTCTTCCTAATCCCCGCAGGTGGTCACCTGCACGACCCACGAGCTATATCCTGAAAAGGAAAGCCTTTATCCTTGAGCAGATGTATAAATTCAGGCCACTAAGGAAATAAATCTTAACCATGTTAATGCTTGACAAAATTGCCAATTGTAAGAAAATTACACACGTATTCTCACATAGGTTAAAAACACATCCCATACGGAGAATGTGCCATTGATTCACGCGATAGACCACATCAACCTGGTGGTGTCTGACCTGGAGCGGTCAGTAAAATTTTACACTGAGGTCCTGGGTTTCAGAGTGACCCGGAGAGCCCGCCTCAAGGGAGACTGGATTGAATCCATCATAGGGCTTAAAGGTATAAACGCCACCGGTGTCTATATAGTGGCACCGGTGGGAGAGCCGAGACTAGAGTTGCTCTGTTTCGACAACCCTCGCGAGGACGCGGTTTCGGCAAATTCAATGGCTACTACCATAGGCGTACGACACATCGCCTTGAGAGTAGAAGATATACAGAAGGCAGTACAATCGTCTGAAAGAAGCAGGGGTAAAAATCATTAGTGAACCGGTTGTAGTACCTGCCACAGTCATCACCCATGATGCGGGGCATAAAATACTTTGCTACTTTCACGACCCGGATGGGATATTACTGGAGCTGGCCGAGTATCGTTAACCCAGTTTTACACGCGAACTATCCTTGTCCAAGACAACAGGATGTTACTGTAATGATGTGCGTTACTATGTGAGTGCCCTTTTGCCTTCTTTCCCACGTTTCGCGCAGCGTTTTTATAAACTTTTTTCAAATCACAAAGGGGACTTACCATGCGTTGTATCGTATCTCTCATCCTCGCACTCTTCTCCTTTACCAGCGCCGTCTGTGCCGATCCCACACCGCCTTCACCAGTGCTTGGCTGCCCCATCCCATCATTTAAAGATATCGTGCTGATCGGTGTGGGAGATAGCCTGACCCACGGAACCATGGACGCAACCGACAACGCCACTAACACTCAGCACGCCTACCTTCAGAAGGTATATGAATCCCTCGCGCAGGTCGCTGAGGTAAGTTTCTCTCAACCGCTTTTTGACTATGAAGAAAACCGTATGCTTCCCTTCACCATTCCTACCAATCTGGGAGTGGAGGGATCCGACATCTACTCGCTCGAGGGCATAGAATACTATAAACGTTACGGTGTAGATGAATCGTTTCTCACAGGCAAGTATCTTGGTGACAGTCTGTTTCCCTGGTGGCTGCATGACCTCTATGATAAGGTGTTATATCCCATAAACCTTCTAGCGCTGAAGCCTGTCTCGCAGCTCGATGCAACAGTGTGGCTCCTCAACCAGGTAGCCGAGGCCGGTCAGTCTAAGTCAGTGGTAATTTTCTGGATGGGAAACAGTGACTCTTCTAATGCAGCGTTAGGGTTGGGTACCAACAACCCTATATACATACCCCTTCCACTTGATCAGCTTGAGCAGGAACTTAATCCCCTTTTATTCACGTTGCTACGTTTTTGGGAACAGTCCGGTCTTATCTCCTTTGAGCCCTATACCATATCATCAATTGAGCGAAATTTAACTAACGCCGATGATTTTGCTGAGCAATACCATCGAGTACTCACACGGCTCGCAACCGAAGTTCCCTCACTTGCCACTCATGCCGAGCTTTTCCTCTGCACCCTCCCCTACTATATCTCCGTGGGCTACCTCCTTGATTCTGAGGATATGGAGTACTATCTGCAGAAAGTAAATCTTACCTATACAGTCCCCCCCTCGTTCAAACGGGTAACAGAGCCGGGGACACCCATCACTGATTTTTCAAAGGGCGACCGGGTGTCACTTTTCACCTTTTTAACCATGTACATCCTTCTTGACCAAGGGAATTCCGTCGCGCAGGTAAATCAGATACTAGAGCGAGATGGCGCGCAACGAGATGGGATGGTGCTCTCGGAAGATGAACAGTACCACATTAGGGAGCGCATCGATAGTTTCAATGAAGCGGTCAAAGAATCAGTGCTCACCAGCACTACTCACGTACATCTGATTGATAGTGCTACCTACCTTAATGACGCCCTCACCGGCAAAATCAGCATCACCATTAACGATAAAACTTTAAACCGTAAATGGGGACGGGGCAACAGTTTCACCCTCGATGGGGTACACCCTGGCTACACCGCCCACACCCTTATCGCAAACTTTATCATAGAGCACCTGAACGATACCCTCACCATGAACGCCCCTCTCCATGAGCTCTCAGAGGTTATGGAAACAGATCCCTATGTTGATAAGGATGGAGATGGGTGGGTGGAGGGACCAGCGTATACCGCATCGGGAATTACCGAATTGCTTTTTCTCTTTAAAGATCCGGATGACAGCGATCCCACACTACAACCCACCTTACCACCTGATATCTGGAACTATGTCACCAACATCCTTTTGAGAGAATTCCTATTCTAATAATAATGTACTTTGATACATGTCATCCCTATAGGTATAGTCCTTTTAAAAAAGCACCCAGATGAATATATTTTTATTAAAGGCAATCTTATCGGTTGCAGATTTTGTAGGAAGAACCTGTATCTTCAACTGGCAACCTCCACCGGTTGGAAAAATTGTTCGGAATATCCCTTATGGTAACCATACATTGCAAGTCCTCGATGTGCTCATCCCACCATCTGACCCCCCTTACCCCATTGTTGTTTATTTTCATGGAGGAGGTTTTTTGGCAGGTTCAAAGGAGAGCTATACCAGAATCTGTCGAACCCTTGCTTCTCATCATTACCTGACATGCAATGTGAATTACCGTTTGGCACCGAAATGTAACTTTCCCGCTCAACTGCACGATGTGGCAGCCGCACTCACCTGGGTCATCAAAAACGCTGACGAGTACGGGGGAGATACTACAAAAATCTTCCTCGCAGGAGATTCTTCAGGTGCCTATTTGACAAGCTGGTATGCAACGGCCTTACACAAAACGGAACTATTTGATGCGTTCGATATAGAAAATACCATGCAGTGGACATCCCTGAGAGGCCTGGTGCTCTTCTATGGCATAGTTGATCTCGAAAAGGTGATCACAACAGGCTTTCCCTTTATGAAGCTCCTCATGGATTTTCTTGGTCCTGATCCTGAAACCTACAAAAAACGACTCTACCTAAGCTCCCCCATTCACCACATATCTAAGAAACTACCACCTGTGTTTATATGCGCAGGCGAAAGGGATAGTCTCTTTCCCCAATCTGTCACTTTGGAAAAAGTTTTAAAAGAGCACCAGGTCCTTCACACATCCCTCTTTTTTCCACGCGATAGCTACCCTGATGCCCACCATGCATTCCTTAATTTTTACTATAAAAAGTGTTCAAAAATTGCGATGGTTGAGTTGGTAAAGTTTTTGAATGCTTAACTCCCATTAAAATCTGTGGTAGTTCAGGTAAACTCATCCCACAGATAAAAAAGTACTACCTAAAGATCTCATCACCTTTGAAATTATCCTTGACAGCGAAAGCTCTCTTAGTGAACTATTATAGTGATTGGCTCCATATCAACATGTTTTAATACAACCTACTTCACTAGTGTAAGAGTGCAGTACGCCATTATTAGCGATGTAGACATGCCGATGATGAATGGCATTGAGTTCTATACGCACGCCACTACCATGGATCCCACAGTGGGGGCACGTTTCCTATTCTACACAGGCTCAACCGATCACATCGACTTTTTTAAAGAATATAATGTACGTTACCTAACTAAACCCA